>JAEEGL016479710.1_pt1 | contig 11252 bp, 6 predicted proteins | sample 9134231 | NCBI WGS metagenome assembly JAEEGL01 (sample SAMN16246548, study PRJNA631951) | gut metagenome | biome: gut microbiome; feature: rumen; material: fiber-attached | host: Bos | place: Iran: Karaj | collected 2018-10
AACCGCGAGATAGACATGGGGCACGCCCGCGCCCTGCTCGCCCTCTCCGACCCCAAGGCACAGCTCAAGGTCTTTGCCGAAATGAAGAAAGGCCGCATGAGCGTCCGCCAGATAGAGGAGATGGTGAAGCAGCTTAGCGAAGGCGCATCGGTCAAGACAAAAACGGGCACTCGCATCCGTCAGAAAGGTTCCAACCTGAGCGCTGACTACAATCAGCTGCGCGAAGGGCTGAGGAATATCTTCAAGACGCGCGTTGAGATGACCTGCTCGGAAAGCGGCAAAGGCAAGATAAGCATCCCCTTCAATGGCGAAGCAGAACTGGAACGCATCATAGAGATGCTCGACAAGTTGAGAGAGGTTTAAGGGATTAGAGATTAGGGAATAAGGATTAAGGGATTAGGGATGAATATGAGTCGCAAGACATATCGCTTCTTTCTTTTGCTTCTTCTTCTCGCGCCATATTCAGCAGTTATGGCGCAAGAGGAAGGGGAAAAGGAGGTTGTGCTTGTCGAAGACTCCACAGAAGTGGTTGAATTGCTGGAGAAGGACTCTCTCGCCATAGACACAGCCGCTCTCCTTTCCCTTGCCGACGACATCGCGATACAGAAGCGTCTTCGTCGCGACCTCAAGACATTCAAGCCCGACCCCATCCGCTCGATGTGGCTTGGCTTGATAATCCCAGGGGCAGGACAGATTTACAACCGCAAATACTGGAAGCTGCCCATCGTCTATGGAGGATTCCTCGGTTGCGTATATGCCCTCACTTGGAACGGGCAGATGCTTTCCGACTACTCGCAAGCCTACCTCGACATCACAGACAGCGACCCTAACACGAAGAGCTACATGAAGATGCTGCCACCGAACTACGACATATCGGGCAAGGAAGCACGCTTCCAAGGCATCTTCAAGAGCAAGAAGGATACGTTCCGCAGGTTTCGCGACCTTAGCATCTTTGCTTTCGGAGGTGTCTATCTGCTCTCCGTCATCGATGCCTACGTCGATGCCGAACTTTCCACCTTCGACATTTCGCGCGACCTCAGCCTTCATGTCTTGCCGACAATGATAGAAACGGAACGCCTCGACATCCACCACCGCACCACCGCACCAGGCGTACAAATTGTTCTTAACTATTAAACGAAACATTATGAACAGACACAAGATACTTCTTACGTTTCTCCTGCTCCTTGCTCCCTGCTCCTTGCCCCAAATTCTGGCCCAAGAGGAAAACGTCATAGAGGACTACACCCTCGATTTGCCCGAAGGGATGCAGATGCAGGAGATTGACAGCCTGCTTTCCGATTGGCAGACGCGCAACTTACTCTTGTTCGACGAGAGTTGCGAATCAACGGGACAGAACCCGGAGTTCGATGCCCAAACTTATGCCCATCGCCTCAGCCGACTGCCTAATGTGATAGACATGCCCTACAATAATGTGGTGCAGAAGTACATCGACCTCTATAGCGGACGCCTTCGCAATTCTGTCGCTGTCCTGCTCGGAGCAAGCAACTTCTACAATCCCATCTTCGAGGAAGCACTCGAGAGCTATCAGATTCCTCTGGAACTGAAATACCTGCCCATCATCGAGAGCGCACTCAACCCCACCGCCGTCAGTAGGGCAGGGGCCGTCGGGCTGTGGCAGTTCATCATCGGAACAGGAAAGCAATACGGACTGGAGGTGACAAGCCTCATCGATGAGCGACGCGACCCCATCAAGTCGAGCTATGCCGCTGCTCGCTACCTCCACGACCTCTACGGCATCTTTGGCGACTGGACTCTGGTTATTGCCAGCTACAACTGCGGGCCGAACAATATCATCAAGGCCATCAAGCGGGCTGGAGGCGTGAAGGACTACTGGACGATCTATCCCTATCTGCCTGCCGAGACACGAGGCTATGTGCCCGCCTTCATCGCGGCAAACTACATCATGAACTACTATTGCGACCACAATATCTGTCCCGTCAACACGAAGCTGCCAATGAGTACCGACACGATACAGGTCAGCCGCGATGTCCGTATGGAACGCATTGCCGAACTTTGCAACATCAGCGGCGAAGAACTCCGTGCACTCAATCCGCAGTACCGCACCACCCTAATTCCAGGTGATGCGCACCCTTGCACATTGAGAATGCCCACAGCCGCAATCAATGCCTTCATTGAAGCGGGCGACTCCATCTATGTCCCTGTGACAGAGATTCAATCCGCTCCAGAGATTCCCTTTGCAGAGCCGATGAAAAACACTCGCACAAGCAAGTCCAAGGGCAAAGGCACATACGTTAAAGTCCGCAACGGCGACACCTTGGGCAGCATCGCACAACGCAACCACACAACAGTAGCCAAGCTGCAGAAGCTCAACAATATCAAGAAATACATCTATGCGGGACAGAGAATAAGAGTAAACTAACTTAAAGAGGGGGAAGAACCATGGAAGAACAGTACCTTCGCGAACAAGAGGACGAGAGGATTGTCAGCGAGGCCTACAACCACCTTATAGAAACCTATCTGGCATCCCACCATCGCAGACACACCGACATCATCGACAAAGCCTTTAACTTCGCAAAAGAAGCGCATAAAGGCGTGCGCCGTCTTTCCGGCGAACCATACATCACCCACCCCATCGCTGTTGCGCAGATTGCCTGCGAAGACATCGGGCTGGGCAGCACGGGCATCTGTGCCGCTCTGCTCCATGATGTTGTCGAGGACACAGACTATACCGTAGAAGACATCGCAAACATCTTCGGAGAGAAAATCGCCCAAATCGTCGATGGCGTTACAAAGATATCGGGCGGCATCTTCGGCGACACCGTTTCCGCACAGGCAGAGTCCTTCAAGAAGCTGCTCCTTACCATGAGCGACGACATTCGCGTCATACTCATCAAAATCTCCGACCGCCTCCACAATATGCGAACCCTTGGCAGCCAACGGCCAAGTAAACAGTACAAAATAGCAGGCGAGACACTCTACATCTATGCACCCCTCGCGCATCGCCTCGGACTCAACAAAGTCAAGGAAGAACTCGAAGACCTCAGCTTCAAATACGAACATCCCGAAGAATACCAAAGCATTCAGGACAGGCTCGACCAGGAGCACGACAAAATGATTGCATCCTTCGACAGCTTCACCGGCCCCATTCGCGAGAAGCTCGATGCTATGGGAATACGCTACGAAATAAAGGCTCGCATCAAGAAGCCTTACAGCATCTGGTCCAAGATGCAAACCAAGCACGTCACATTCGAGGAAGTTTTCGACATCCTTGCCGTCCGCATCATCTTCGACGTCGATGAGGGCAAGGACGAGACCACCGAATGCTTCAAAGTCTATGCCGCAGCCTGTAGCAACTACAAACCACATCCCGACCGGCTTCGCGACTGGGTCTCCAACCCCAAGGCCAACGGATATCAGGCAATACACACAACCCTCATGAGCAAAGCCGGGAAATGGATGGAAGTCCAGATAAGAAGCCGACGAATGGACGATATCGCCGAGCACGGCTTCGCAGCACACTGGAAATACAAGGAAAGCGAGACAGACCAAGAAGCCAACAAGCTCGACAAATGGCTCAACACCATCAAGGAAATACTTGATGACCCGCAGCCCAATGCCATCGACTTCCTCGACTCCATCAAGCTCAACCTCTATTCCCGCGAAATCTTCGTCGTGACACCAAGAGGCGAGTTCAAGACCATGCCTTCCGGATGCACCGTCCTCGACTTCGCCTTCAGCATACACACCTTCCTCGGAACTCATTGCATCGGGGCAAAAGTCAACCACAAACTCGTAGGTGTCAGCCACAAACTCCAGAGCGGCGATCAAGTCGAGATACTCACCTCCAAGACACAAAAAGTTGACCAGAAGTGGCTCGACTTCATCATCACCGCCAAGGCAAAGGGAAAGATACAAGCCATCCTGCGCCGAGAACAGCGCGAAAAGCAAAAGACAGGCGAAGAAATGCTGAACCAGTTCTTCCAGAAAAACGATAAAGAACCCAGCAGCGTCAGCATCAACAAGCTTTGCCGCTTCCACGCACTCGCCACCCGCGAAGAGCTGTACTTAGCCATCGGTTCACACACCATCACTCTCGGCGAGGCAGACCTCAACGCCCTCAACCAGAAAGCCCCGAAAGGAAAAAAATGGAAAAGGTACATACCCTTCCTCAAACAAAAAACAGCTTCCTCCCCAGAGGAAGAGGGGGAATTGACGGCAAATAACCTCCCACCTCGGGGGGAGGTCGGTGGTGGGCTTTCCATCGACAAGAAGAAGTCCCTCGTTCTCAACGAAGAGACCATTCCCCGCTTTCGTCTCTGCGACTGCTGCCATCCCATCCCTGGCGACGATGTCCTCGGCTACTTAGAACCCTCTACAGACCAAGCTCCCTCTGTTGTCATCCATAAAAGGCAATGCGAAATCGCAAAGCGCCTCAAGGCCAGCGACGGCAACCAGATACTCGCAGCAGCATGGGACACCCACGGCCAACTTACATTCCCCGCAACCCTGCATATCGTCGGCTTCGACCGCGTTGGAGTCCTGCATCAAATAACCGGCATACTCTCCCAGCAGCTCAATATAAACATCCACAGCATTCACATCGAGACAAACGACGGACTCTTCACCGCAGAAATCAAACTCGATGTTCACGATGTCGTCGATATCCAAAACATCTGCCGCGACCTCAAGAAGATTGAGGAAATAGAAGAAGTAAAAAGATTCTAAGGCCCCCACCAAACCTCCCCGAGGGGAGGCTTTCTTGGGTTCTCCCCATTACGGGCAATTGCCTGTTGGCAGCAGAGCAATTGGAGAGCGTAAGCGACGGAGGGCAAAAGTTAGAGGGGGTCTGCGCCTAATCCCTTTCTTTAAGCACCGGGAACTTTTCCCGGAAAGCCTTGAGGCGCTTCATATCGAGGGTTTGAGTCAGGACGGAAGCCTCGTTTTCCGGGAGAGAGGTTGCCATTCCGAAGGGGTCAATAATCGCAGTTCCGCCGCAATACTCGCAGACAGGGTCTTTACCTATGCGGTTCACTCCCAACACATAACATTGGTTCTCTATTGCCCTCGCCTGAAGCAGCACATTCCAGGCATGGATGCGGGCAGCAGGCCACGAAGCCACACAGACAAGGACATCATAATCGTCGTTGTTCCTCAGCCAAAGCGGGAAACGCAGGTCGTAGCAAATGCTGAGGCGAAAACGCACACCCCGCCATTCCACCGTTACCTGCTCATTTCCGGGAGTATAGTTCTCCGTCTCGCCCCCGTAAGAAAAGAGGTGGTGCTTATCATAGAATTTACAATTTGACAATTTACAATTTACAATTTTCTGCGGCGTGACGAAGTAAAGCCTGTTCCTGTAAGAACTCTCCCCATTTACGGGCAATTGCCTGTTGGCAGCAGAGCAATTGGGGAGCGTATGCGACGGAGGGCAAAAGTTGGAGGGGGTCTTTACTGCTATACTTCCAGCCACAGCCGCGTCCAGTTCGTTAGCCATCCGCTGCATCCATTGCAGAGAAGATTCACCCTCCTCATTTTTAATTTTTAATTCTTCATTTTTAATTTCTTTGATGTCTTGCGGCTGGGTTGTTACGCCCGTGTTCCACATTTCGGGCAACACATAAAGGTCACTCCGCTCAGCAGACAGCATCAAACGCTCCGCCGTCTCACGATTCACCTTGGGCAACTCCCAAGCAATATCCATCTGTATCAAGGAAACTTTCATCGCTCTTTCCACAATTATTGGTGTGCAAAAGTAAGAAAAAGAATCGTAACAGCAAAAAGAGTTTCACAATATTTTGTCAACAATCTGCATTTATGGAGCGACTTTTACGGAGCGGAGCCTTTCGACCAAAGCAGCGTACCATCGGAGGCTTGCCCTTCGGCTTCGATGCTGAGGCTTGTCTGGCGGGAGTTGTTGTAGAAAGTGATATTGACTTCACCGTTTGCATCCAATTCGAGGTTGGGGTTCCAATAAAGCGTGCGGCGGTAGTCGGACGGCTCTTGAGGTCTCTGCCTCGAATAGTCAGGGTTGTAGAAGTCTGCTGGAACGGAGAAGCCTTGCAGGAGATAATGGCGGTCGCGATACACAGCTCGTCGGCTTCCGTCGGAGAACGGATATACTGCGATACGTGTCTCAGGCCTGTTCGCCCCTTTGTATCGGTCGCTGCCTTCAAGACGAGGCTGATAGTCGGTATAGACAACATATCGGTCAATCCTGAACCGCGGGTCTTCGTTAATGCGTTCATCCCCAAGGTATTCCCTGCGCTCTTCAGGAGAGAGGTCGGTGGATGGGGCTGCAAATAGTTTCAGGTACTTTGGGTGATAAATCGAGTCAGCAGGAATGTTGATGTATTGAGGCAAGGCGCGTCGGGTAGGCCCCAAGCCCGGATATACATAGATGCGGGTTTTGCCGTCCCCGTCCTTTTCCTCATTTACCCCGTAATCATTCAGAAAGACACGAACCATCGGCTTGCCAATATCTCCGAAATCAAACAGCGGAATCCCTGCATCCTCTATTGTATTCCAAGCTTCGTAGGCATCCACCATAAAAGCGGGATAAGCATTATCGAAGCCCTTGAGCCGGCTCTTTCGGCGTGCTTTGACAGACACTTCGCGAAGCTGCCTCGTGGAATCTGCCAGGAGTTCCGACGGGATATCGTAAGCTGAAGCAAGAAGCTTCGGAGGCAAATGAGACTGGTAGAAAGCATAAGGTTTCACGAAACGCGGGTATGGCCACGAAATGTAGGTTCTGTAGTCGGCATCTCCAATGTCGAGTTTCCTTTGAATGCGCAAAGGGAATTCTTCGCCATAACCTGCCGTCTGAATCCATGTATATTTCTGTTTCTTTTTCTTCTTCGCCCATTTTGTGGTATCGGCAACGGAGAGGAAGAGCATACTCTTTCCATAGAACTTGGGGCAAAGAATCTTGAAGTTGTCGCCCGTGAAAGGTTCTTCGCTCGTAGCCCATTCTGTACTGTCGAGAGAGACGAGTTCGACATGAACGCGCATACTTGGTGTCAACTTCTTCCTTGCCAACTCCAAGATATGTTTGTAGTCGCGGCTGTTGTCCAACGAAAGCTCAAGATACGACGGCGGAGCTGATATTCTATTTGGATTGAACGACACTTGCCCCATCAGGATGGGTGCTTTCTCGTTTGGTTGCGTAAAGTCCCACTCTCCCCTGACCGCCATATCGCGCCAGACGAAACGCCGCCAGCCTTGTGTCATCATCAAAAGGTCGAGTGCTTGGCGATGCTCTTCATCGTCCTTTTCGAAGAACCAACCGGGATTGGGGATGAAGCCTTTTATCTCGGAGGACAGCAGCATCTCTGTCATGATATTTCCGTTGTCGAAAAGAGGGTCAGACCGATAACTGTCGCGAATGGCTAAAGAGAAGCCCCCTCCCTGCTCCACCTTTGGGAGAGTGCCTTTTAGCGTCAGCTCCACCTTTTCGTACGGTTCATATTCGTCTTTTTGCCCAGAAACAAGAAGCGTTGGCTCTTCCTGTTCGTGTACCCTTACGAAAAAGAGGCGGTCGGCAAAGACTCGCCCTTGGGTGTTGAAGACCGTTGCCTGATGGATGCCTGCTTGCAAGCCTCCTGTCTTTACTTTCAAGCTATCGCTCAAAGCAAAGAACCGCTCCACCCTTCCTTCGTGCATAATGGTCAGGGCAAGGCTGTCGGCATTGAGACCAGCAAGGCTTGCCTCGATGATGGTGCTGTCGGCATCCTGCACAACCTTTATGCCAACACCTTCCTTTTCTGGTTTGGGCAATTTGGCAGAAACCTTTTCGCCGTTTGCCGCCTCAAAGGTTACTTCCCGCTCCATCCCGTTTTCAGGAACAACAGTAAACACTCCCCTTCCACGATTGACGGTCTTCACCTTTTCGTTTCCTATGGTCAGAAAGCCTTCCACCTGCTCTCCGTCGCTCATCGAAGCTTCAAAAGCCACTCGGTTCTCCGTGCCTGCCACGAGGTTGCCGCCTTCGGGGAAAAGCGAAAGCTGGAGTTTGCGTTTGTCCGGGTCGTTCCTGAATTCGCGCCGAAGGACTCGCAGGGTCATATCGCGGGTATCATCATCTGGTGTCTGTGGCTTGTCATAAACGGGGAACACGCGGCTATAGAGCTTGTCGTAGTCGCGGAAATACTCGCGTTCTGTCTCCTTGTCCCTGAACATAAAACCAAAGAAACGAGGATGTTCGTGCTCATGCACGCCCCAGTTCAACTGCCATCGTGTATAAGCCCGAAGCTCATAGAAGCCGCTGTACTGAATCTGTTTGTTCAAGGCGAAGAAGCCATTGCCCCGTCCCCCCTTCATCTCGATATGTTTGCGTTCCACGAGGTAGCCGTCGTTGTTCAGGAGTTCGACATAGAGCAAGCCGCTGACCTCCGAAGGCCTGTCGGTATTTGTCTGCCGCGTATAGGCCGAGAACCAAATTGTATCGCCCTGGAAATAGCTTGTATTGTCCATGTGGACATAGACTTTTTCCTGCGGTATGATTTTGCCGAAAGCGGCGAGGCGTTCCAGAAAAGGCGAAGACTTCCAAGCCTCAAGACCCGCTCCCTGACTATCCTTAATAACAGCGAGAGGGTCGATAGTTGTCGCATCTTGATTCTCCTCTTGCAAAGGGGGCTGCGGTTCTGCGGAAGTTTGCGGGCTGCTGACAAGGCTTTCCCCGAATGCCACAAGCTCCTCCTCCCTTGTGCGCTTCACAATGTCGTATTTGTCCCAAAGCGTAGAGTCGTAGCTGGCGTAGGTCAGGTTGTCGATGAAATTGTTCCCGACGAAGCCGCCAGAAGCTTTGACGAGGCTGTCGGCGTGGATGTCAAACAGCAGCAGCCTGTACTCTATCTTCTCATTCCCGCCTTCGGCAGCCATATTGCTTACTTCTGCAAAGCCTTTTGAATAGTCGTAGTTTGTATGGAACTTGATGGAGGTGGGCAGGCGGCTGAAGTTAACCGACTGGTAGGCATTGTTCACCTCGCCCTCGAAACGGAGCAGGCGAAGCGTCTCTGCATCCACATAAGCCTTGCCTGTTATGTAGCGCCTCCAGCCTTGCAGCTCTGGCAATTTGTCCGCCCATCGGAACGAAATGCGATAGAGCTTTTCACCCTCGTCTCCAAAGAGCCTATCGACCTCCACATCATAGTATTTCTTTGTCATCGACGGGCTGTAAAGGGGCTTGATGGTATTCTGCCAATAATAGGCGGTAAAAGCACTCGGCCCTATCTCTGCCACACGATGTATGTTGGTGGAGTTCAGCCTTATGCGGCTCACCCTCCCCTCTGCGTTGATGCCGTAGATGCCGCTGAATGTCTCATCGTCGCGAAGATTCACCGCCGAACTCCAAGCCATCAGGCATTCCATCAAATAGCTGTCCTGATTGTTCTTCATCAAGGCACGCATGAAGTAGCCCGTCCTTTCCTTTTTATGCCTCGAAAAGTCCTTCTTCAGGTTCTTGATGACCCGCTTCACGATTTCCTGCTCATCCAAAGGCACCACAACAACCTCCGCGAGAGCCTGTTCAAAAGGCTTAAGCCGAACCATCTTCGGCACTTCCCAAGCCTTTAGCGTCAGTCGCTCGTAACCCACGAAACGGAAGGTCAGCAAGTCCTGCGCAGAAACCGTAATGCGGAAGTCCCCCTCTGCATTCGTCATCGTGCCCTGCCCCGCCTCAATATTAATGGAGACATAGGGCAAAGGCTCACCCGTCCCCGCATCAACCACACGGCCTTGCACGGTCAGTTCCTCCGCCCCAATGCATACAGCAAGGAGCAAGAAGCAGATGAGAAGTAAAGCCCTTTTCATAATCGTCTTTCGCAGGGCAAAGTTAAGACTTTTGAGGTTAATTCCCAAACAAAAGCCCTCTTTTTTATATTCTTTTTCTCCCTCTCTCATATTCATATGTTAGATATGTTAGAAGTTCTGGCTTGTTTCTTTTTATCATTGTTTTATTACACAACAAAAAACGTATTGCTGATGCACCCGAAAAGTGTGCGATGAAGGCTTGGTTAGCCCTCAAGCACACAACGGGATACACATATTCAGCATACCCGTGACATCAACTTTGCATTGTCTTTGGCACTCAAGTGAATGTGGTAATTTTAGGAAGCCAATCGACAAAGCATCGTGTGACGCTTTTCCATTATGTAGTGCTCCACCCCTTCAACTCCGCACATCACGATGTGCATCTATGACAAAATGGGCAGTTTGCTTTGCAAAGTTTGCAATTTATCCTTATTGAGCAAAGAAAACAGCCGAAAAGTTTGTATGATATAGTAAAAACACTTACCTTTGCAGCGTCAAAACATCTGTTTTTGACTATCCGGTAAGTTTCCGCGTGGGAGCAAGACTTGATCGACACTACTCCATTTTACAAACAAAGAGTCACTTCTGTGGCTCTTTTGTTATTTTGCATAGCGGCGGATGAAGGTGCGGAAGAAATTAACATCATCCAGACTCTTTCTCGTAACAGAGATTTCTTTCTTCCCTTTATACACAATCACTTCACATGCATAGGGGTTCAGTTCAAAATATCGTTTGATGCTACGTGCCAAAGTGCTGGGATTGTAATCAGCAGTCATGTGTAAGAGTACGCGGTTTGTCTGACCAATGGATTCTGTCAGACGATTTCCCACAGAGTTCTTTCCTGTAATAGTCTTAAGGTCAAACAATTTATAAACACCCTTGCGCTCGAAGATGAAATCTGCTGACCTGATTCCCTTCGGGTTTGGCAGCACATATACACGATAGCCATGTTCTACAGCCTTACGCGCTGCATTAATCAAGTTGTCGAAATCATCACCCTGTTCGCTAATGGCACTGAAAATACAGGTTTCGCCCTCAACAGGATGGAAGTCGCCATAATAGACTATCATTTTCAGTTGATTGATAAACTGGGCACCTTTCAGGTTGTGCAACTCCTGCAACTCGTCTGCCATACCTCTCCACGAGGTCTCCGAAACCATCAACACGTAACCATCTTCTTCAAACGGCTCAAACTCAAAGATGTTGTTATCGTTTATTGTCGAACTCATGCAATGAGTATAAATACAGTTTACTCTGCAAAGTTAGCGAATTATCCAATACAAACAAAGAAATTGGGGAATTATTTTAGTTCAACAGAAAAACAAAAACACTCTACACTCTACACCATGGCTTTCAATTTGTTGATATTCAGTGGAATATGCGGGTGAAGAGTGGGTGTAGAGTGGTGTAGAGACTCTACACCTCGCTACTCATTGGGAATCAACTGTTTACAGCCGTTGGTG
>JAEEGL016805399.1_pt1 | contig 11252 bp, 10 predicted proteins | sample 9134231 | NCBI WGS metagenome assembly JAEEGL01 (sample SAMN16246548, study PRJNA631951) | gut metagenome | biome: gut microbiome; feature: rumen; material: fiber-attached | host: Bos | place: Iran: Karaj | collected 2018-10
CAACTGTAACCTTAAGCATATCAATTGGCTTGAACCAAATATTTGCACCTCTAACTCCCAGATTCATAGGGTCAGTTCCGTCATACTTATACCACATCTGGAATTTTGCTCCAGCGTTATCATTATTTACAGAAACAACCAGAGCATCGGCATCTTTTTGATCTTTTGCAGACAGATTCCAGAAGGTCAAAGTTCCTTCTTTTTCTTCGTCTCCATCAATATCGATAGTTCCTCCAGCTATACTGCCTTCCATTACAGTACGAGCCGCAAAATCTACCGCAAATACAGAAGCAGCCATAGCAAGTGCTGCAATTCCCATTACGATTTTTTTCATATGAAAAAATCCTCCGTTTAAATTGGAGGAAATATGGGTCTTTCTAATAACTTTTTTAATAACTTTAGAAGCAGGTGAAAAAGAGTTAAAAAAAAAATTTAAAATTTTTTTCTTGACCGGACAGGAATTCGAGTTTATAAAAACTGAGGAGGTTTGAATTATGATTTATGGATATATTCGTGTAAGTACCGACAAACAATCGGTTGAAAATCAGCGTTTTGAAATTAATAAATTAATTAAAAAAACTAATTTTAAAGTTGATGAATGGATCGAAGAAACTGTAAGTGGAACTGTCTCTCCTAATAAACGAAACCTCGGAAAACTAATTGAAAAGGCAAAAGAGGGTGATACTATCATTTGTTCCGAAATTTCAAGGCTTGGCAGAAATATGTTTATGATAATGTCTGTCCTTAATGTTTTGATGGAACGAGGCGTAAAAATTTATACCGTAAAAGAAAATTACAGACTTGGTGAAGATTTGACTTCAAAGGTTCTTGCATTTGCTTTTAGTATTTCTGCTGAAATTGAACGTACCTTAATTTCGGAAAGAACGCGTGAAGCACTAAAAAGGAAAAAGGCTGAAGGTGTGGTTTTGGGACGTCCAAAAGGAAAACAGAACTCTCACAAAAAGCTTGACGGATGTGAATATAAAATAAGAAAAATGCTTGGAGAAGGTGTTTCTAAAACTTCGATAAGTAAGCAGCTGGGCGTTTCTGAATCGACCTTATATCATTACTTAAAAACATTGAAGGTTCAGAAGTCGGGCATGCATTCAAAGTGAAGAAGTTCTCCACTTACGGGATGTTTGAATTCAATTTCTTTTGCATGAAGCATCAGTCTTTCACCACCTTCTGGTTTTCCATATAAAGAATCCCCGACGATTGGAAGATTCAGTCCTTTCTCATGGCTGCTTGCAAGTCTTAACTGATGAGTTCTACCTGTTTTTGGAAAAAATTCTATTCTTGTTACAGTTTTTTCCTGCCCGCTTAAATTATTTTTCCATTTTTCAACAGAAAGTTTTTTCCAGTCGGTAATTCCTGTTTTTCCGTAAATTTCATCATAAATCTGATGTGGACGATTATTTTCATCAAGACGAAATTTTAATTCTATATGTCCCTCAGGCTTTCCGTGCAAAATTCCATCCAGAAGTGCTTCATATTTTTTTCTGACCTGTCCATTTGCAAACTGCATTTCAAGATTTCTGTGAGCTTCTTTATTGCGGGCTAAAATCAAAATGCCACTGGTTTCCATATCAAGCCGATGTACCGCTGATTGAGTAATACAATCTGGAAATAAAAATTTAATCCTTGCTTCTACACAATCAGCCTTTTCAAGACCACGACCAGGAACACTCAAAAGCCCGCTTTCTTTATTAACAACAATAAGATCCTTGTCACGATATAAAATTTCAAGACCAAGCATCTCAGGGAGGATATAGCCGCAGCGTTCATCACAAGGAGGATAAGACTGTCCATTTTTTCGATTTTTTGTGTCCGGGCCAAAATAAATTTCATCCATACTTACAATTTGCAGCTGATGAGAAAAGGCGTAATTCAAAAGCTTTGGGGCACAACAATCTCCAGTCCCTGTCGGAGGCATTTTGAAATTGTGTTTTTGAATAATCTGATTTAAGCTGATTTTTTTTCCATCAAAGCGGGTAAAATCGTAAAGCCTAAAAACATTTTCCAGAGACTGATCAGTTAGTTTTCTTCTTGCCTTAATTAATTCATTTTTTTCTTCAGATTTTTCTAACGAATTAATTTTGTCAGTTAGCTGATGGATTTCCAGGTCGTTTTGTTTGAGTGCCTTATCTATCTGTGAAATTGAAACAATGGAATCAACAAATACTGAATTATGAAGATTTGTACTGATGTTTTTAATTCTTCGGGCATTTCCGCTGACACTATATAGGACAATTCTTTTTTTCTGGACTTTATCCCAGGCTACCAGACAGCCAATCATTAAGCCCTGTCCCTTTCTTTCAAGACTTTCTTTTGCAACTTGTTCAAGACAAATTTTTCCATCATCAATATCTTTAATAAGATTTGAACAATAATGATGAGCTAATTCCTGAGGAAAGGGTGGAAACATATTTTACTTAAGATTGCGAATTTCTACAGAGCCGTCTTCTTTAGAGATAAAAACGATAGGTTTGTTCTGTGTAAAAAGGCCTGTTTCAACAACACCAACTATACTGTTAATTTTAAGTTCCATTTCTGGAACATTGATTGGTTTTTCCCAGGTACAATCAAGAATCTGATTTCCATTGTCGGTGATTACAGGACCACATTTTCTAACGCCTTCACGGAGTACAGGATTAGCACCAAGTTTTTTTAAGGCATTTGTAACAGGCTCTCTGGCTTCTCCAATAATTTCTACAGGTACAGGAAATTTTGTTCCAATTGTAGAAACAGCTTTTGAAGAATCTGCAATTACAACGAATATTTTTGAATTATATTCAACAATCTTTTCGCGGACATGAGCAGCTCCACCACCTTTTATACAGTTACAATCAGGGTCTACTTCATCTGCACCATCAATGGCCAGGTCAAGCTGTCCACCAATAATCCGGTCATTCATGGAATAAACTGGAATTCCATAATCCTGGCAGGCGTTCTGTGTCTGAAAACTTGTAACAACAGCTTTAATATCCTTTAATTTTCCATTTTTGATATGTTCTGCAAGTCTTTTTACAGCTGGCATAGCGGTAGAACCTGTACCAAGTCCAATTTTCATACCGTCAAAAATCAAACCTTTTTCAATCAAAGTATCAACAGCAGTGTTTGCAACCAGAATTTTCTGTTCAGATTGTGAAAGTCCCATAATTTTCTCCCATTTATCTTATATATTCTTTTCCTGTAAACAATTTAAATTGTTCATATGTTTTGTATTCAAGCATTTTGTAGCCATTACAGGTTCTGCAACCGGCAAGAGAGGCTCTTTTCATAATTGGTGTGATAGCAGGTGAATAATTCAAATCAAAAACCAGTTCATTACCGCGGAAACTGTAGAAAGAAATTGGATCGTTTTCTGAAGATGCATTATCAATAGAACGATTTCCAATACTTGTGGTTTGAATTATCAAAGTTGAATATTCATCAAGTTTTTCAACACAATGAGAATCCAGCTGACAAGATTCATATCCATATTTATCTGCAATAAACTGTGCATGTTCTAAAGTTCTGTTAAAAATGCAGACTTTTGCACCCATTTGTTTTAAGGCATATACAACAGCTTTTGCAGCTCCTCCTGCACCTATCACAGCAACTTTTTTTCGTTTAAGACTCATATTTCCAATAAATTCTTCAATGGCTTTTTTGAACCCTATTGCGTCTGTATTAAAACCTGTCCATTTGTTATTTCTTCGAACCAGGGTATTACATGCACCAATCTGAATTACCTCTGGAGACTGTTCGTTCAGATAATACATAACAGACTCTTTAAAAGGAGAACTGATAGAAAGGCCTTTAAAACCAACCTGTTCGCAGAAATTCAAGGCTTCTGAAACCAGAGTTGAACGGACTGGAATGTAAACAGCATTTAATCCCAATTGTTTGAATCCATGATTGAGAATTGTAGGACTGGATGTTTTCTGCATTGGCCATCCTGTAATTCCAAAAAGTTCTGTATCTTTAGTTATGCTTTTAAAGTTATACAATTCATTAAGGGTGATTGGATCAATGTGCCCAATGCCTGCTGTATTGCTAATCATTTCTTCTGGAGAAACATAAGTTAAAAATGAATTTGTGTATGCAGGTAAAACTCTTGATGGAAATCCTTCCGGGCCCATGGCACAAAAAATATGCTCATACTGGGTCATCGCTTCGCCTTCTTTAAAAAGATTTAAAACATCGGTGAGGGAATGTGGCATAAATGCAATTTTTGGGATTTCATATCCAGTTTTTCGCATGGTATCGCATCTTTCTTTTAGATTTGTAACTGGATCTGTCATGTTATGGTAACTTCGAATAATTCTTACACCAAAAGCCATGGCTGCATCCTGCATGCTTGGAATATGATAATCTTCTTCAAAATCTACATAAGCAAAGTTTTTAGATCTATCAGGATTTGCAAAAGCAAGAGCCCTGGCAAAAAGATTTGTGCGGGAAAAATCGCCGCCTGTAAAAAGTCCGCCATCAACATCACGCCTGATTGTCAAAATACATGGCAGATTGATAAGAGAAGGAAACCTTTTTACATAAAGCTGTTCTTCTTCTGTAAGGTGATCAACACGAAGTTCAACCAGATCAATCTGCTTTTCATATTTTCTGACAAGTTTTATATTCTCTTCCAGAGTTTTTCCTGTAAGAGTCATGCATATTAAGGGCGCATTCATAAGTTACCTTTTAATTTACAGTTTTTCTTGAAACAATTTTATCAGCAACAGTCAAAATGAGCTGTGTTCCTCTTGGTACTGCATAAGGAATTGTAAGATTTCCACCAGGGTGATTGAAACTTACGATGGTGTAAGAATCTCCTTCTGGAGGAACTGCATCAAGTTTCATTGGTACTGGATATGGATAAAGTGCCAGTTCTGCATTAAAGATTCCATAAATATTATCATTTATAGCTTCAGTTGGCATTGCCATTTCTACAGAAACCCTTGTGTAATTTGGAATAAATTCTCTATCAAACAACTGCTGATCTACAACAGTTCCAGGAACTTCATTTTCACGGGCTGCATGACTTATGATATCAAAAACAAGTTTACTGCGGGTTATTCTCTGCAACAAATCGTTTACAGATTCTCCAATAAGGTAAGGAGCTCTTGTATTTTCATAATTTGGACCACGACTTACAACAAGCTGAACTGTAATTGGTTCAGAAATACTGGTTCCTGCAGGAGGCTCCTGTTCAAGAATAGTTCCAGCTTCACTTGCATCCGGAATATATTCTGGATCTGCAAGAACAATTAAAGGTTTTGTCTGACCTGCAAAAAGTGTCTGAAGTTTCATCTGAAGTTCATCAATAGACATTCCTACATAATCATCAATTTTATCAACAATAACACCTCGGCTTACAACCAGAGATACCCGACTGTATCCTTTTACGATGGCACCTGCATCAGGATTCTGTTCAAGAATTGTTCCTTCATCGCCAGGTAAATCTGAATAACGGAGATTGATTTTTGGATAAAGTTCCTTAACCTGAAGTTCCAGAAGTGCATCTTCAAGATTTTTACCAAGAACATTTGGAACAAGAACTTTTTCAGCACCTTTTACATTATTAAAAAATACTACAAAAGTTACAAAAATCATGAGAGCAAGAGCAATCAGACAAGTTACAATTAAGACTGGTATGTTTGACTGTAATTTTTCATAATTTTCAACAAATTTAATACCAAACTTGAAAGGCTTTTTTTCTTTTTTTTCAGTTATTTCTGTTGTTTTTGTTTCGTTATCCATTTTTATTCCTCAATACTATTCTAACACAGTTCCCACAAAATCGCGGGCTCCATTCATAAAGTCTTTATAATTTAGAGATTTTTTTCCCTGTCTTTGTAATTCCTGTACAAGTAAAACACCATCTGCTGTTTTTACTGCAATTCCCTGATTCTTTATAAATGAAAGAACTTGTCCAGGCTGACCCTCCATGTCTTGTGCAGAAAGAAGGGCTTTTACAATTCTTAAAGGCTGACCTTTTTCCATACACCAGCAGCCTGGTTCAGGGTAGTAGGCACGAATTTTTGCTTCAATTGTTTTTGCACTTTCATGCCAGTTAATTCTTCCATCATCTTTTGTAATAATACCGGTATAACTAGCTTCGCCAGACTGAGCTTTTCCTTCTGGAAGTTTGCCCTTCTGATTAGAAACTTTTAATAAATCGCAAATTAATTTTGCTCCACTTTTTGCACAATAATCTAAAAGTGACTGAGCATTTTCACTTCCCTTAAGTTCTACAATTTCCTGTGCAAGAATATCCCCTTCATCCATTTTTAAACCAAGGGTTTGAATTGTAACTGCAGTTTCTTTGTCACCATTTAAGATTGCAGCATTTACTGGTGTACAGCCTCTGTATTTTGGAAGAAGAGAAGGATGAAGATTTATGCCTCCCATTGGAAACATTTCCAGAAACTTTGGTCCAAAAATATGACCATATGCAAAACAAACCAGTAAATCAGCTTTTAATGGAAGGATTGATTCTCTGGCACTTGCATCAAGATGTTCTGGGGTAAACACAGGAAGTCCTTTTTCCAGGGCAAAAGCAGCAACCGGGGTTGGAATTAAATCGTGATGACGACCTTTTGCCGTTGGTGGATTAGATAAAACTCCTGCAATTTCAAAATCATAGGATTTTTGATTTTCGTAGAGAATTTTCAGTGTTTCGCAAGCCGCTTCAGGGCTTCCTGCATATAAAATCTTCATAGTTTATTTATTCTTTTTTGCATTTTTTGCAGCAATTTTTGCCGCAATTCTACGTGCCTTTGCTTCTTTTTCCTTTGCTTTTTCTGCAGCTCTTTCAGCTCTTTTTTTGAACTGTTCTTCTGTTTTTTTAGCAAAATCTGGATCACCGCGATCTATGTATAAAACTCCATCGAGGTGGTCATTTTCATGCTGAATACAACGAGCTAGCAATCCATCTGCATCAAGAGTAAATCGTTTTCCGTTTTCATCGTAAGCCTGAACTGTAACAGCAAGAGGTCTTACAATTGTTTCGTAAACCTGAGGGATACTTAAACAGCCTTCATCATATGGCCCAACTTCATTTGAAGTTCTGATAATCTGAGGGTTGATAAATACACGTTCAATATCATCATCTGCTTTTATAACGAACATGCGGATACTGCGACCAATCTGAGGAGCGGCAAGACCAACTCCATCAGCATCAATCATAGTTTCCATCATATCTTTTGCAAGCTGACGGATTTCATCATTTATATCTTCAACAGGCTGAGCTTTTTGTCTTAAAACTTCTTCACCAAGTTTTGTAATTCTTAAAATCATTTTTCCATCCTTAATCTCGCAGCTCTTGCATGAGCAGCAAGTCCTTCTGCATCTCCAAGATAACCTGATGCTACTGCACTTTTAAGCAAGCCTGCAGTTGCTTTTGAAGTTCTAAGGGTTGTAACTGTCTTTAAGAAAACTCTGACACTCAATCCACCTGTGTAGCGGGCACTTCCCGAAGTAGGCAGAGTGTGATTTAATCCAGCTGCATAATCACCAAAAACTTCTGCAGAATAATGACCAATAAACAATGATCCAAAATTATGAACCATTTTTTCTATTTTATTTCTTACTTCACCTTCTTCAAGTGCAAGTTCCAGGTGTTCAGGAGCTTTTCTGTTTGCAAGTTCAGCAGCTTCTTCAAGATTTTTTACAAGAATGATTTTTCCGTAATTATCAATACTCTGACGGGCAATTGCTTTTGTAGTAAGAGTTTCAAGCTGAGATTCAATTTCTGCACTTACTTTTTCAGCAAAAGCTAAATCATCTGTTACAAGAATAGGCTGAGCAACAATGTCATGTTCTGCCTGTGCAAGTAAATCTGCCGCAACCCAAACAGGATTTGCATTTTTGTCTGCAATAATCAGAACTTCAGTTGGACCTGCAACCATATCAATTCCTACAGCTCCAAAAACAGCTTTTTTTGCTGCGGCAACGAATTTATTTCCAGGACCAACAATTACATCAACTTTTGGAATACTTTCTGTTCCGTATGCCATTGCACCAATTGCCTGAGAACCACCTACAGCATACAGGTGATTTACTCCACAAATGTAAGCAGCTGCCATAATTCCTTCATCGGCATAAGGTTTTCCACCAACAAAAGCGGCACCTGGAATACCTGTAGAATTTTTTCCTGCTGCAACTTTATCATCAGGATGAACGCGAGGTGGTGTACATAAAATTACATCTTTTACACCAGCGGCAACTGCAGGAGTAACTGTCATAATTACAGTAGAAACCAATGGGAATCGACCTGCAGGAACATAACAACCGGCTCGGTCTACAGGAATTGTTAATTGACCTGTAAAAAGGCCTGGTTCAAGTTCTTCTTCAAAATCAGTAAAGGTTTTTCTCTGTAGATTTGCAAATTTTAATGCAAGCTGGTGAGAATAAACAATTGCATCATATATATCACGTTTTTCAATTTTTAATTTTTCTGCAGCAGCTTTAAGTTCTTCATAAGGAACTTCAAATTGAGCTGGTACTGAAACATCAAATTTCTGGCCATATATACGAAGGGCTGCATCGCCTTTTTTCTGAACTTCGTTTAAAACTGTATCGACTACTTCATTAGAATCAATAAAATTGCGTCCTTTGAAGAAATCGGCTTCTACATCCTCATATTTTTGAATATTAATCATAAACTTCCCTTATTTTTCTTTGTGACGTTTGTCTAATTCGTCAAAAACGTCTTTCCAGGTTACCCCTTCTTTGTACATTAAGACGTTTACAAAATATAATAAATCTGCAGCTTCCCAGATAACTTCATCTTTTCCGTCTGCTTCACACAATTCTTCTGCTTCTTCTTCAACTTTTTCGCGAACTCGTTTTGCATCTAAAGTTGCGGTGTAAGAACCTGGCTTAGGATTTGCAAAGCGGTCTGCAATAATGTTGTAAAGACGACCCATGCTTGATTTTTCACCAGGATCTGTTGTAAAGCAGGTCCAGCTTCCAGTATGGCATGAAGGTCCTGAAGGAAGAACTGTTGCCAGAATACAATCTCGATCGCAATCTGCTCTAAGTTTTACAAGCTGCAAAAAGTTTCCGCTTGTTTCTCCTTTAGTCCAGATTTTGTTCTGAGAACGACTCCAGAAAGTTAATTTTCCAAGTTCAAAAGTTTTATGTAAAGCTTCTTTATTTACAAAGCCCTGCATTAAAACTTCTCCGTTTACACTTTGTGCAATCATTGGAATTAAAGGCATTTTTTCAAAATCCATACATTCTACAAAGGCATCTTTAAGATTAACTTTGTTTGTATATAATGCCATTCCTAACTGAACATCACAGTGTAATTTTTCAAGTTCTTTAATTTCTTCAACAGAAGAAATACCACCTGCAGCAACGACACGACAATGGACTGCTTCTCTAAGCTGACGAACGTAATCCATATTTGTACCCTGCATACAGCCTTCTTTTTCTACACAAGTAAACAGAAGTTCTGAACAGAATTTTTCAGCCTGTTTAGCACCTTCAATCAAAGGAATATCAACAGTTTCTGTCCATCCTTTTACTGCAATTTTTCCATTTATTGCATCTACTGAAATAATAATTCTGTCTTTTCCAATTGCTTCTGCAAGTTCATTAAGAAAATCTTCATTAAGAACAGATTGCCCAGGCTGAGGATTAGAGTTCCATGCACTTGAACCAATTATAACTTTTTCAGCTCCAAGACTGATTAATTCACGGGCTCTTTTTACAGAATGGATTCCACCACCGGTACGTACGTTTCCATGATGGAGGAGAAATTTTAGTAAAGGTGTGTTTACAGTATTACCTTTTGCATCAACATTTCCTAAAGCTGCGTCTAAATCAATAACAGCAACTTCTCCATACATGTCAAACTGACTGATTAATGCATCAGCATCATCACGCTGAAGTACCAGTTCTTTGCCGTTCTTAAGCTGAACGACATGTCCATTTTTTAAGTCTATAGAAGATATTACCATAATCTTAATTTTAGCAAATTTCCTTTGTTTGTACAAACGACAAAAAAAAGACTGCCGGAAAAGGAGGAATACGGCAGTCTTTCTTAATAAAAAGGAGGTTATTTTGCTTTGCTTTGGTGTTTATACTAATACAACCTCTACAGACAGAAATTGTTACAAATTATTTCTAAATTTTTAAAAAATTTGGTAAAAATCGTCATTTTAAGTCCATATTAAAGGTGAAAAACAAATTTTTACTGCCACTGGAGGAGAAATGACAGATAACGAAAGAGAATTAACCCCTGCTGAAAAGTGGGAACGGGCCACCCTTGCAAATAATTTTATCTTTTATAAGGTAATGCATAATAATCCGGATATCTGCAAAAAGCTGATAGAAATTCTTCTTGAACGAAAAATTGACCACATAGTTATGAAACAGGAAGAAGAACTGGAAATTGATTACGGCAAAAAAGGAATCAGAATGGATGTTTATGCCGCAGGAGAGAAGGAAGCCTACAATCTTGAAATGCAGGCAACAGACACTGGTGAACTGCCGGAACGTGCAAGATATTATTCTTCCGTAATTGATGTTGATCAGCTTAAATCTGGAGCCCAGTATAAAGATCTGAAAGACAATTACATTATTTTTATTTGTGTAAAGGATATATTTCATAAAGGACTTGCAAAATACAGCTTTGAAAATATCTGTCATGAAAATCCCGAACTTATGCTGAATGACAGAACCTACAAATACTTTTTTATCGCCGAAAATTATGATAAAATCCTGAATAAAGAACAGAAGGCATTTCTTAAACTAATTGTCAGTAACAGCAGGATGTCAGATTTTACCGAAAAACTTTCTGATTATATAAAGGATGCCAAACATAACATACAATGGAGACGGCAATTCATGGATTTAGAAAGAGAAAAGACATACGCATACAACCAGGGCCTGAAACAAGGTATCGAACAAGGTGTTGAAAAACAGGCTGAAGAATCTGCTGTAAAGTTACTTAATGAAAAAGTTTCTCCTGAAGTGATTGCAGAATGTGTTGGATTACCGCTGGAGAAAGTACTTGAGTTACAGAAAGGTATAGATGCATGAAGTAAACGTTAATGTTTGATTCGTGCATTTTTATTGAGGGCTCTGTAATAAACCCTCAAAACGGCGAAGTCAAGGCTTTAAGCGTGAGCGTGCCTTGACTCGACGTATTTTGTAAAAATGTGTTTAAAAACAAAAAAGGTCTTCCTTGCGGAAGACCTTTTTTGCTATATAAGTTCTAACTTAGATTAGAAACCAATTGTAGCTGTGAATGGAATTGACCA
>JAEEGL016949340.1_pt1 | contig 11252 bp, 10 predicted proteins | sample 9134231 | NCBI WGS metagenome assembly JAEEGL01 (sample SAMN16246548, study PRJNA631951) | gut metagenome | biome: gut microbiome; feature: rumen; material: fiber-attached | host: Bos | place: Iran: Karaj | collected 2018-10
CCCTGATCCAGGACGGGATGGGCGTTGCCCTTACCTCTTCAAGCGGAAGAGCCAGCGGTCTGCTGGCTCCCAATGTACATATTCCGATCTCCGATCCCTTTGCCCGCTGGCAGCTTTATCTCGTATGGAATCCCCGGCACTATCTTTCCCGTGCCGCCTCCGAACTCCGGGATTTCCTGCTGGCAGAGCTGAGCGGAAGTGCTACAGCTCCATCCACTGATCGTACTCAGGAATAATAAAACGGATGTCCGGCAGCGCCTTCTCCACGATCTCCTTGTTCCGGAGAGCCTTCTCCCTGTAATCCCCCGGGAAATCCACATGGTTCGCGATCAGGACCTTCGTTCCCATATCCTGACAGATACGGATCAGAAGATCCGGATCCGGGATCGTTCCCGTCATCTGCTGGATCAGGATATCCGCCTTCGTTTCCCGCATGATATTGCAGAGGAAGGTGTTGAGAGGATTCCCCCAGTGCAGGACCTTCAGACCGGACGGTGCCGTAAACAGATAATTCCGGTATTCCAGATTTCCCATCCGGTTGACCGCCGCCCACTCGGGATGTTCCTGTATATACTGACTTTTAGCGTGTCTCTCCAGAAGAGCTTCATAGCTCGGAGCCAGTTTGGTGTGGACTCCGAAAAGGGCCTTGATCCGGACCGCGTCAAAATCCAGTTCCAGTCCCGGGCAGACCGGCAGTACGTCCATGGGGCTTAAATTCGCCCATTCTATCAATGGCAGGGACGTCCGTTCGCCGCAGAGGATCTTTGCTCCGAATTTCCGGTACAGTACGGGAATATCCGTAATATGATCGTAATGACCGTGCGTCAGGACGATCACGTCACATTTCTCTACGGCCTCCCATGTCAGCGGATTATTCTTGAAATCCGTCATGAAGGGGTCGCTGACCACATGAAAACCGCCAAAATCCATCTCAAAGCCGGCGCAGCCGAGCCATTTCAGGCGAAAGCCTGCTTTTTCTTCCATTCTTCAACCTCCGATTTTGATCCAAACCACCCCCGCATACAAAAGAGGCAAGCGGCAGAGTGCAGGAACATTTGGTCAATATAACATAATCAGACTGATACGTTCAGCCCCCGATCCTTTCATAATACGGACAAGCCACAAAATGAGACGGTCTGACTTCCTTCAGCTCCGGCGTTTTCGCACGGCATTCTTCACATACATACTGACAGCGCTTCGCGAAGCGGCACTCATCCGGCGGGTTGATAGGAGAAGTGATCTCCCCTTTGAGCAGGATCCGTTCCTTGTTCGCACCCACCTCCGGGATCGGGATCGCGGAAAGAAGGGCCTGCGTATAAGGATGCAGCGGATGCTCAAACAGTTCCTCGGCCGGTGCCATCTCTACGATCTGGCCCAGGTACATCACGGCGATATCATCCGAAAAATGGTTTACGACCGCCAGATCATGCGTAATAAAAATGTACGTCAGGTCCATCTCCTTCTGAAGTTTTTTCAGAAGATTCAGGATCTGCGCCTGAATGGAAACATCCAGAGCGGAGACCGGCTCATCGCAGACAATAAACTTCGGATTCATGGCCAGCGCGCGGGCAATGCCGATCCGCTGGCGCCGGCCTCCGTCCAGTTCGTGCGGGAAGGTATTGACCAGACGCTGTGCCAGACCGACCGTTTCCATCAGCTCCGCTACACGGTTCTCGATCGCCTTTTTATCCGTCAGGATCTTATTCAGAACGATCGGTTCCCGGATCAGCTGACTGACTGTTCTTCTGGGATTCAGCGATGAGAACGGATCCTGAAAGATCAGCTGCATCTGCTGCCGCATCTGCCGCATCTCCCTGGTCTTTAAGGAAGCCACGTCCACCCCGTCAAAGATCACCTTGCCGTCCGTGGGCTCGATCAGCCGCAGGATCGCACGGCCGGTCGTGGATTTTCCGCAGCCGGACTCGCCTACCAGGCCAAGGGTTTTCCCTTTTTCAATGGAAAAACTCACATCGTCCACTGCGTGAAGCATACCGCGGTTGGTTTTGAAATATTTCTTTAAGTGCTGGACTTCCAGCAGTTTTTCAGCCATTTTTCTGCCTCCTGATACGGAAGTCCGGATCGTCATAGGCACTGCATCGGACAAAATGAGAATCAGAGAAGCGGTGAGGCTCCGGCTGCGCTGCCCGGCAGGCTTCTGTCGCATACGGACAGCGCTCCGCAAAAGCACAGCCTTCCGGCAGATTGGCCGGGTCGGGCATCAGCCCCGGGATCGGTACCAGCTCCGCTTTTCTGTCCCGGACATTGGGCAGGGAATTGAACAGTCCCTCGGTATAGGGATGCTTCGTCTCGTTGAACACCTCTTCCAGCGTTCCCTGCTCCACGATCTGTCCGGCATACATCACGGCCACCTCATCGCAGACCTCCGCTACGATGCCCAGATCGTGGGTGATCAGCACCATGGCCATCTTATAGGTGTCGCGCAGACGCCGCATCAGATCCAGGACCTGCGCCTGAATGGTCACATCCAGAGCCGTGGTGGGCTCATCCGCCAGCAGCAGTTTCGGGTTGCAGCACAGAGCAATGGCGATCACCACCCGCTGCTTCATTCCGCCCGAAAACTGGTGCGGGTATTCGTTCCCGCGTTCCCGGGGGATACCGACGAGCTCCAGCATCTCCATGGCCTGCTCGTAAGCTTTTCTCCTGTCAAAATCCGGATTGTGCAGCCGAATACTTTCCTGGATCTGCTCTCCGACCGTCATGACCGGGTTCAGAGACGTCATCGGATCCTGAAAGATCATCGCGACATCGTTGCCGCGGATCCGGTTCAGTGTCTTTTTATTCGCATGCAGCACATCCTGACCGCAAACCATTATGCTGCCGGATTTAATGATCCCCGGCGGATCCGGGATCATCTTTAAAATGGCAAGAGCCGTCGAAGTCTTCCCGGCGCCGGTCTCCCCTACCAGTCCGAGCGTCTTTCCATGCTTAAGATACAGACTGACGCCATTCACCGCCTGAATCACATCTCCGTCCACCTCATAATGAATGGTAAGATCCTCTACTTCAAGCGCATATTCAGAAGCCTGTTCGGATTCTTTCTGCATTATCTCATTCATAGAAGCCTCCTTATTTGCGCAGCTTAGGATCCATAGCATCTCTCAGTCCGTCTCCGAACATATTGAAGGCCAGAACCGTGATCATGATTGCGAGACCGGGGAACAGGGTAATGTAGGGATATCCGCGGATCAGGTTCCTGCCGTCGGAAAGCATCGTGCCCCATTCGGGAGCGGGGGCTTTGATCCCCAGTCCCAAGAAGCTCAGAGAGGATGCGGCAATTATAACGCCGCCAATGGCAAGGGAAGTTGACACCAGGATCGGAGACAGACAGTTCGGCAGGATATAGGTCAGTATAATCTTCCACTCCGGCATGCCGATCGATCGGGCAGATTCCACAAACTCGGAATTCTTTACTGTAAAAACGGCTGCGCGGGTCACACGCGCCCGGTTGCAGATACCGCCGACAGACAGAGCCAGCACCAGATTAAACAGACTGACGCCCAGAGCCGAAACGATCACCAGTCCGAGAAGCAGGGACGGAATCGCCCCGATGACATCCAGTATCCGCATGATGATATTGTCCACCCTGCGGCTGAAGAAGCCTGCTATGGCCCCCAGAACAATTCCGATAACGGAACTGAACGCCACCGCAGCCATACCGATAAACAGGGAATATCGGGTCCCGTAAACAACACGGGCAAATATATCCCGCCCCAGATTATCTGTTCCGAAAGGATGCTCCCAGCTCGGTTTTTGCAGCTTATCCATCAGATGGTTCTCGATGACATCTGTTTCATAATCATAGATCAGATCCACCGAAAGCGCTACTCCGACCAGGATGATGACAATGATCATCCCGATCATAGCACCTTTATTTTTTCTCAGTCTTCTCCAGACTTCTGCCCCCAGTGAACGGCTTTGGTTTTTACGTCCTTTTTTCTTAGCCACGTTTCTTCCCTCCTGCCGCAAACTGAGCTTTGATCCGGGGATCGACAAACGCGTACAGCAGATCCACCAGCAGATGGATCGTAGCGCTTACCATTGCCTTTAAGGTCACGAACCCGGTAACCATATTGACATCCATGTTATTGATCGCGTCCACCAGCTGCCGCCCGACGCCGGGCAGGGCAAAGACGGTCTCTGTCAGGACCGATCCGGCCAGTGTTGTAGAGATCTCGCCGCCTATGACCGTTATGATCGGGATCAGGGCATTTCGAAGCGCATGCCGCAGGATCACCCGCCGCTCCGGGACGCCTTTTGCCCGGGCCGTCCGCAGGTAGTCAGCCCGAAGTACATCCAGCATGGAGGAACGGGTCTGGCGGGTCAGAGAAGCTGTCATACCGGTGCCGACCGTAATGGCAGGCAAAATGAAGCTCCTTATGCCGTCCCGATATCCGCCCGAAGGAAACCATTTCAGCTTCAGTGAAAATGCGATGATCAGCAGCAGTCCGAGCCAGTAGTTGGGGATGGATAGTCCCAGCAGAGCCAGGACCATGCTGCCGTTATCGACAAGCGAGCCGTTTTTTAGCGCAGAAATAATACCGAGCGGAATAGAAATGAGTATACAGACCAGAACCGAAGCGGAAGCCAGCCATAGTGTTACCGGCAGTTTTTTCAGATACACCTGAAAAACTGACTCACCGGTAATATAGGATTTTCCCATATCCCCTCGCAGCACGTTGCTCATATATTCCACATACCGGACGATGAGCGGTCTGTCAAATCCCAGCTCATGCTCCAGTGCAGCATATTCTTCCTTCGTCAGTTCCTCGCCGCCCAGTTTGAGCATGATCGGAGCCGTATTGGAACCGCTAATAAAATAGACAATCATGGAAACGCCTATCAGGACCGGTATCATCAGCAGGAGACGTTTTATGATATATCTCAGCATATGAACTCCTTAAGAAAGGCAGCAGGCAGATCGCTCTGTCTGCCGCCTTTTTGATCAGAACGGTATTATTCTTCCACTACAACGTAGCGATAATCCCAGTCCGTATTGGTTTCCCATTTCACACCGGAAAGGTTTTTGTTGATGGCTGTAAAGTTCGTAGGATAGCACAGCGGGATCAGGCAGGCATCCTCCGCCAGAAGTTCCTGAACCTGCTTGTAAAGCGCTTTGCGCTCCGTATCGTCAGAGCTTGCTTTTGCCTTCGCCAGGTACTCCTTGATTTCGGCTTCGTGCGGAGATCCGTCAAGCGAGCGGCGTCCCTGATTGGAAGAGATTATCAGCCGTTCCACATCGCTGCCGGGAACTGTAAAGGAGATCTGATACACGGCGCAATCCCATTCGCCATCTTTGATCAGGGTGGAATACGTTGTCGAATTGACTTCATTCTGTTCCGTCTTGATGCCGATCTTGTTCAGCATGCCGGCGATGATCAGCGCCATCTGAGAATAAGCTCCGAAACCGGTCATCTTGATCGTCTCATTCTTATAGCTCGACTTAGCCAGATAATCCTTTGCCAGCGCTTCATCGTAATCATAGCCGGGCAGGTTTACATAACCGTACTGGGCGTGGCTCCAGATCGTTGTGGCACGGGTCGCATAATTGTTCTTTGCCGCAAAAAGGAATTCATCCCAATTGATGGCATGCGCGACAGCCAGCCGGAAGTTCTGATCCTGCCAGGGCCCGTCGTGTTCCATATTCCAGTTAAAATACTGGAGCGTAACCGTACTGACATCCACCAGAGCCAGATTCGGATCGTCCTTCACATAATCAAGCTCCTCCGTAGAGGTATTGATGCAGATGTCGATCTCTCCGTTCTGAAGCGCGATCAGACGGGCGGATGCTTCGGGGATCAGTCGGATGATGATATGCTCGGTCGGTGTCGATTTTCCCCAATAATTATCGTTGCGGTTGAACGAGTCATAATCATTCGCTTCATGCTTTTCCCATTTCCACAGACCGGTGCCGATCAGGAAGCCGTTTTCAGGATCTTCCGTGCAGGCCTTTCTGTTCAGGATGCACATATACGGGAAGGTCAGGGTATACAGGAAATCTCCGTTCGGAGTGGCCAGCGTCATTTTAAGCGTCGTATCATCGACAGCCTCCATCTTTTCGATGGCATTATAGTAGTTCTTGATGATCGCTACGCTCGATTCTTTTCCCCTCTCCCATGTGAAAACGACGTCATCCGCCTTGAATTTTTCACCGTTGTGGAAAGTGACGTCATTCCGAAGTTTGAAGGTCCATTCAAGAGCTTTGTCGTCTGAGTTCCATTCCGTTGCCAGCATGGGCTCCAGCTTCTGCGTTTCCGTATTGTAGTAGATCAGACGGTCATAGACCAGCTGGTACATACGGGTATTCTGGAACGTCGTCTTTGTCTGAGGATCCGGACCATCAAAGGCTGTATTATGACCGATGATGATCTCCTTCTTGTAGTTCTTCGTGGTCGGCGCCGCTGTCGTGCTTGTCTGCCCGCCCTGCGAAGACGGGGCCTGAGTCGTCGTCTGCGCCGTTTCATTGCCGCACGCCGCAAGTCCGAGGATCATTGCGAATGCAAGCAGTAGTGCCATAGTTTTCTTCATGATTTTTCCTCCTTTTTTCTTCCTGCCGCACGATAAGAGTGCGGCCACGTGCTCCTTTATTAATTTTTATTGTATCTCGGAACGAGAAAAAGGTAAAGCAAGTATTCCCAAGGAGGAGACCATCTTTTTACTTATCAATTTGTTTTTTCAAATATTCATCCGCCAGCATCTGCAGGCCTTTCATGTCGTTTTCCGAATGAAAGATCTCAATAAAATTGGTGGCCCGTTCATCTGCCGCCGTACTTTTGTCGTCCCATTTATAGTACGATCTCACATACTTTTCCATGTCAAAATATATATCTTCCATGGTACCGTCTGTACAGAACGTATATTTCTGGTCCACGGCCGTCTCGCCTGTAATGGCACAATAGGTCATCAGCGCATTCAGATATCCTGAAAGCAGATTCGGATGATATCCGTCCGAAGCACTGTTGGAAACGATAAAGCTGTTTTTATTATATTCCGTTTCAGAGCCGGGGACCTTAACATTGCCGTTTATGATATCCCAAACCATGGTCCCCCAGTCAATGATCACGGCACCCGCCTCCCGGATCAGGGGCACAGAATCTTTCCAGGCCTGCGAATATTTGCTTGCGTACACACCGTCATGGATCACATAATAGATCTTTACATTCGGATTGGCGTCCCGAAAAAGGCCCATAATGGTCCTGACGTTATCGGCATATTGCTGCGCGCTCCAATCTGCCGGCTCCTTTATCTCCTGCAGGACCACATAATCGTAGTATCTGTCTGTAAGATCCGCCAGATGATCATGGCCTATATCTACACTGGTCGCCTTGCAGGCACCGCCGAACAGGTCGCTCAAACTATGTCCCCCATAGCACCAGTCCATGACAGATACTTCTGCTCCGTTCTCCTTGCACAACTGATAGAAGTATCCGTGATCCTCCGCTCTTTTTTCCTGAGAAGTTATATTGTATTCGGTCCTTCTGACTGTTCCGCCGTAGTAGGTATAGGAGCATCCGACGAAAATGATCTTCTTTCCGTTCAGAACGCCTGCCTGGCTTCCGGGCTTTGCCTTCTCTCCTTTCTGCCCGCAGGAAGACAATGCGATAAGAAGAAACACCGCAATCATCAACATCGTTCTCTTATTCATTTTTTACTCCTTTTCCGTTTTGCCATCCGAAACAGGGCGACAAGAACCGCTCCTTTGTTCAAAAGGATTATAGATCAGAATATAGAAAAGGTAAAACGTGGTTTTTTTCAAGGAAGAGCAGCTTTTTCCTTATTAATCGCGGCTGTTCCGGGCCGTCTTTTCCGGTCAGGTTCACGATTTCCTGACCGAAAAGCCGAAACGGCCGAGTTTTCTGCCGAGGCCGAAGTACTCTCCGTGTGAGTAGGCGATCAGATCCGCTTTTTCCAGATCCAGCTTTCCTTTTTCATCCAGCAGGGCTTCGTCCGTCTGCACTCCGACGATGCGGCCGATGAACATATCGTGCGAGCCGAGCTCCAGGACCTGTTCCACACGGCACTCGATGCTCACGGGGCTTTCCGCGATCTGCGGCGCGAACTGTAAGTTCGGTGCCTTTTCGGGTGTTAATCCCATAGCCGCGAATTTGTCCGTCTCCCGTCCGGATCGTACGCCGCAGAAGTCGCAGGCTTTTGTCAGAGAAGCCGGGACCAGATTGACCACGAATTCCCCGCTCTCCTTTACCATATGGTGGGAAAAGCGTTCCTTGCGGATGGAGACCGACAGCATGGGCGGCTCGCTGCAGACGGTGCCGACCCAGGCGAGGGTGATGATATTGGGCTTCTCGCCCTTATTCCCGCAGCTCAGCATGACGACCGGCGCAGGATTCAGCAGATTGCCCGGCTTCCAGTTCTGTTTCATAAAAACCTCCCATAAAAAGGTTCAGCACCCCGTCGCATATTCATGTCAACGAAGTGCTGAGAGCAGGGGCAGAAAGATTCGAACTCTCATCGATGGTTTTGGAGACCACTGTTCTACCCTTGAACTATGCCCCTAAAAAACAAGACTTTCCCTTTTTATCACAGAAATCAGGCGCTGTCAAGTGAAGATTGACAAAAACTGAGGAAAAGTGTAATATGAGCCCGTAACTCTTCGAAAGGCGGCTGAAATGGCAGAGGCGCAAAAGAAGAAAAAGAAGAAATCCTGGATCTGGGTCCTCCTTTTCATCCTGATGAATGTGGGGATCCTGCTGTGGACAGGCCTTGCCGAACTGAAGCGCAAGGAATCCAGCGGCGCCAGCATCAGTGATATCGAGATCCGCTGGCCTTTTTTTCTGCTGTCCGCGCTTTGCCTCCTGGTCACGATCGTCGCCGAATCCGGAAAATATTACTCCCTGATCAAACGTCTGACCGGCCGCAGTGAATGGGGCTTATCCTTCAAGATCACGATCTACGGCCGCTATTACGACAATATTACCCCGTCCGGATCGGGCGGCCAGCCGTTCCAGATCATGTATCTGAAAAAGAAAGGCCTCCCGGACGGCGCCGCGCTCGCGGTCCCCGTTTATGCCTTTCTGCTCCATGAGATCACCTTCGTTCTGATCTCCATCCTGTTTTTTGCCTGCTTCGGACATCTGTTTGAGCACCAGGCGATCAAGGTCACGGCTTATATCGGGCTGGTCTGCTATTCCCTGGTCCCGACAGCCATTATTCTCTCCGCCGTCTTTCCGCACACGATGGGAAAGATCATCATGTGGTTTCTCCGGGCCGGGGCCGCACTGCGCCTGATAAAAGATCCCGAGAAAAAAGGTGAGTCCGTGATCCGTCAGATCCAGGAATACAGCCAGGCGATCAACTATATCAACCGTCACCGGCGTCTCTCCGCGGAGATGTTCCTGCTCTCCCTGCTGTTTCATCTGGCCCGTTTTTCCCTGCCGTTCCTGATCCTTCTGGCCTTCGGTGCCAATGCCGACTGGCTGAGCGTCACGACGGCCACCGCTTTCATCCACGGCGCCATCACCATCATCCCTACCCCCGGCGGAGCCGGTGCGGCGGAAGCGTCCTTCTATCTGGTCTTTTCCAGCCTGCCCGAAGCCGGCCTGGTCTTCTGGGCCATGCTGCTCTGGCGCTTCTTCAGCGACTATATCTTTATTCTGAGCGGCATCCTGCTGACAGCCTTCGAATATATGCAGGGAAAGCTGAAGGAGAGCCGGCGGAACCGCTACTCTGTGCAGAAGCCGCAGTGATCCCGCGGTCCCGAAGAAGACAATTAAAAACAGCCTGTGGTTTGTTAAGACCACAGGCTGCTTTTTTGAAGCGGCGTTCAGTCGGCAAATTCCTGACGGTAGCGCTCCAGTTCCACGGAATTGCAGTAGACGAAGTGTCCGGGCAGGACTTCCTGCATGGACGGCTTCTCGACCGAATAATCGTGAGATTCGGCGGGCACATAGGTGATCCGCTTGCGGTCGCGCTCCGTTAAGGGGTTCGGCTGAGGAACGGCAGACAGCAGCGCCCTGGTGTAGGGATGCATCGGATGGCGGTACAGCTCGTCCGCGTCCGTCAGCTCCACGATCTTGCCGTAGTACATCACCGCGATCCTGTCGGAGAAATACTTAACGACGGACAGGTTGTGTGCAATGAAGATGATGGTCAGGCCCATCTCATCCTTCAGCTTGCTCAGGAGGTTGATGACCTGCGCCTGAATGGATACGTCCAGTGCCGAGACCGGTTCGTCCGCAATGATCAGGGACGGCTTGACGATCAGCGCGCGGGCGATGCCGATACGCTGACGCTGGCCGCCGGAGAATTCGTGCGGATACCGGGTGGCGTGCTCACGCGTTAAGCCGACGCGTTCGAGCATCTCATAGACCAGTTTGCGGCGTTCCTCTTTGTCCTTCATCCCGCGGACCTTCAGGCCTTCGCCGATGATCTCTTCCACCGTCATACGGGGATTTAAGGAATCGATGGGATCCTGGAAGATCATAGCCGCATTGCTGGTAATGTAATGCCGTTTTTCCTTGGTCATCTTGCCGCTGATATCCCGTCCGTTCAGAATGATCTTCCCGGAATTCGGATTGTACAGACGGATGATGGCACGTCCGGTCGTAGTCTTGCCGCAGCCGGATTCGCCGACCAGGCCGAAGGTCTCGCCCTTATACACCTTGAAGCTGTTGTGGTCGATCGCATTGACGACCAGCTTTTTGCCTCTCTTCTTGGTGCGGAAGGTCATCGACAGATCCTCTACCTCCAGAATGGGAGTCTTCTCTTCCTGAATGACTTTGTTCTCTTCACTCATTTCTTAGCGGCTCCTTTCATTCTTACGATACGCTCTTCCAGCTCACGCGGCATCTGCGCGCCGGGGCCGTTCGGATGAAGCAGCCAGGTCGCGGCAAAATGGGTGTCCGTGATCGGGAACAGCGGCGGCTGGCGTTCGTAGTCGATCTTCATCGCGTGTGCGTTCCGGGCGGCAAAGGCATCGCCTTCCGGCGGGAACAGCATATTGGGCGGCGTGCCGGGGATCGCCGGCAGCAGACCGTCGGTCTCCAGGTCGGGCATGGACAGGATCAGGGCCTGTGTATACGGATGGACCGGGTTGAAGAAGATCTCCTCGCTGGTTCCTTTTTCCACGATCTTGCCCGCGTACATGACGCAGATGCGGTCGGCCATGTTGGCCACAACGCCCATATCGTGGGTAATGAAGATAACGGACAGGTTGCGTTCCTTCTTCAGGTTGTTGATCAGCTCCAGGATCTTGGCCTGCACCGTCACGTCCAGAG
>JAEEGL011035953.1_pt1 | contig 11251 bp, 15 predicted proteins | sample 9134231 | NCBI WGS metagenome assembly JAEEGL01 (sample SAMN16246548, study PRJNA631951) | gut metagenome | biome: gut microbiome; feature: rumen; material: fiber-attached | host: Bos | place: Iran: Karaj | collected 2018-10
GTATCTTTGCCACATGAATATCTATCTCAAACTCCCGAAATACCTCGCTGACTGGTGCCTGCATGAGTATGGCAACAGCCAGGGAGAGATCAGCTTCCCTCGCGGTGGAGCAGAAATCGACGTGTTTGAGATGTGGCTGGAGCCGCAGCCCGACCCAGAGCACCCGGATCTGCAACAGCCTGGGGAATTCCCTGTAGTCATCCCGGCGCTCAAGAGCAAGCCGCTGCCGACCTACTGCTACATGAATGAGAATGCGAAGAAGATCCTCACACATGTTATCATGGTTCGGCTTCGCGTCAAGCTCTGGCATGATCTATACAGGGTAGAGAAACTCTCGCTGCCGATTACCGACTCCATCTATGCGTGGATGGAGTGCAACGGCATCGAGGATGACCCGCGCTCCTGGGAAGCGCTCAGGCAGATGTTCATGAGGCAGCGAAAAGCCTACAGAAAAGGTAAACCATCGGAAAAACGTAAGATTTAACGACTTTTAACCAAGATTTCAAAGGGCAAAACTAACAAACCATAACAATATGCACAATAAATCCAAACCATTATGAGCTACTCTGACTGTAACAAAATGCCTGGCGTCATCGCCGTGAAATGGATGCACGCTGATGAGCTGTCCCCAAACATCAGGGAAAAATACCTCGCTGGCTTGTCAGTGGCCATCGGGGCCGTAGGCAACATGCTGACACTAGTCGACACCGGCAGCACTGAAGGACTGCGCTCTGAAGATAATAACGGGCTCGTGGGCAAAGCCACGCTGGAATTCAAAACGCTGGACGACGTGCCCACGGATGAGGACATCGTATGGGCAGCGCAAGACGCTGATGAGAACTGGTGGCTGATAGGTGCCAGGGAGAGACCATACCCCATCGTGGAGGTGTCGCAATCGACAGGAACGCCGGGTGGCGATCCTGCCGTGGCGACAGTGAAAGTCACCCATACGGCCAAAATCGCCCTCATACCCGTGGCATTATAGGCGTTTTGAGGTCTTTTGTACCTCGCACACGTGATAATATCTTTGTGTCAGAATCCTGCAACTAGGGTCTAAGGACTAGAAACTAAGGACTAAATACTGACAATCATGGCTAAGAAAACATACCACCTCCACCTGAAAGGGACCGTCGGCTACTGGAACTTCGACGCCGACTACGTGGACTATGTGCTCAACAAGCACAAAGATGAGCAGGTGAACGTGCTGATTGACTCGCTGGGCGGATCTGTCGCCTCAGCATTGTCAATCTCGGCGGCGTTCAAGCGCCACGGCAATGTGCATGTGCACTACGTCGGGATGAATGCGTCAGCAGCTACCATCGCTTCGCTCGGTGCTGCACGCATCACCATCGACACGAACGCCATGTATCTGGTGCATAAGTGCAGCCAGATGGTGTTCAAATGGGACCTGCTGAACGCCGACCAGCTGCAGCAGCTCATCGAGGAATGTGAACAAGCTAAACGTGACCTTGACAAGATTGACTTGAACATCGCTGAAGGCTACGCCAAGCGATGCAAGAAGGAGAAGGACGATCTGCTCGCGCTGATGAAGGTCGGTGGCTGGCTCAACGCCCAAGAAGCTCTCGCATGGGGCTTCGTGGACGAGATCACCGACAACCCGGAAGATGTGAAGCCGAAAGTGACGGAAGAAGTCGTGGACTTCATGGCAGCTCATGGCATACCAATGCCGGACCTGCCTTTTGACGATGAAAAGCAGTCCCTGCTCCACCAGTTCAAGGAGTTCTTGCGCAAAGTCTATCCCAACGAATCAAATAACAAACAAACCACTAACACTACAACGATGAAAAAGACTTTTACTTTCATCGCCGCCGTGCTGGCTCTCGCTGCGTTCGAGTGCGAGGAGGGCGGCAAGGTCGAGATGACGTGTGACCAGCTGAAAGATATCGATGACCGCCTCAAACACCTGACTGACCAGGCTGAGGCAGACAAGAACACCATCACTCAGCACACCGCCACCATCGATGATCTCAAGGCACAGCTTGAGGCAAAGAACGCTGAGCTCCGGGCGATGGCTAAGAAGCCCGCCGAGGAGACGAAGCAAGTGACTAATCAAGGCCAGGGCACAAAGGAAACCTCGCCCCTGCAGAACTACTGCGACGAGGTGAAGGAGGCCCAGCAAATGTTGAACCAACTTAACAAGTAAGAACTATGCCAGTCGAACTTCCTGTAGAAATCGCTCCTAGCTTTGAGGAGTACCAGAAAGCGGCGGAGAAATGGCACCGTGTATTCGTGAAGGTACCCGTGCTGTCCGCCAAAGATACCACCAAGTACATGACAGGTCTGCCCGGTTGCCGCACGAACCAGCATATCGGCACCGCTGAGAGCAAGGCCCAGTTCTACCCCTACGTCGCCAACAAGCGCGGTAACTCGAACACCAAGATCACCTTCGAAACGCTCGAGATTTTCTTCGGTAGCATGATCCATGACTTCGTCCCCAACGACGAGGTGCAGACCATCTTGGGCGAAAACGCCGCAGTGATGGGTGACGGCATGTCGAAGAGCGAAATCGCCAAGCTCGTCATCGCTGGCGTTATGGAGTCGGCAGGCGAGGAACTCGCCTTGGCTATCCCGACAGCCGTGCGCCAAGATAATGGTGACACCACGATGGACCTGTTCAACGGCCATGTGACGGTCATCGAATCGGCTATCACCGACGGAAAGGTGAGCGTAGCCAAGAAGAACCTGGTGCAGCTCTCGGAACAGATCACCGTCGAGAACGTGGTGGACACCATCAAGACCATCGAGTTCGGTCTCGATCAGCGCCTGCGCAAGCAGGAACGTTTCCTGTATTGCGACCCCCACATCATCGACCTCTACAACGAGGGCTACCTGCTCACCCATCCCGCTGTGCCCTACAACGAGAAGTATGAGCAGAACTATGTCGAGGGCAGCAACCGCCGCATGACGTTCGCCCCGCTCGACGGCCTCGCCGGCACGGACATTATGTGGATTGCGCCCAAGAAGAATGTCATCTACGGATATGACGGCATGAGCGACGCTGAGAAGTGCGAAGTTAAGCAGTTCCAGCCCGACACACTGACGCTGAACGCGAAGATGTTCTTTGGCGCTGGATTCCGCACCTTCGACTACCGCTTCATCAAGGTGATCAAGCTCGCTCAGTAATCAACATTGTCTAACCTGTAAACGCTTCAAGATTATGGCTAAAAGAGAATGTCCTAGCTTGCAGAAGTCGCTCGACTGGTGCGAAGGTACTCCGCAGTACCCTGGCATCCGTCGCCGTGTGTACTACTGCAACAAGAATCTGATTACTGGATGGCCCACGCTGCAGCGTGACGACTTCGGGCGCGTAACGGATGCCACCTACCAGGGTGAATTCACACTTGCCGCCGATGCTACTTGGCAGTACATCGACATCAACATCGACAAGTCCACCGTGACCAGCGAGCCCCAGGGAGAGGTGCCCAGCCAGACCCAGCTCAACAAGGCCACCTTCGTACACAACGGTATCGACGCTGAGGCTACCGCCGCCGCTGGCTACCTCAACAACAGCGATAACGTCTATATCTACGAGGACATGGAAGGCAACTTCCGCGTACTCGGCAACGACAAGTGGCGCACCAAGACCACGGTGAACCAAGACCAGGGACAGGGCACGAACCCGGCATCAACGACCATCACCATCGAGGTGACGGACGAGATCGCTGCACCCTTCTACGCTGGCACCCTCGAAACCGAGGATGGCGAAGTGTCGCCCTCGAACCAGAACCTGAACCCGTAATTCTGCCAGTCAAATGCGATGGGGAGCCTATGGGACGGCATCTTGAATGATTGTCCGGAGAGCATAGAGCTCTCCTCGCTTTTGATAGAAACACAAGTAGAAGCCACGCCACAGGTCAAAGACCTGTTCGCGGTCGAGCAGCGCAAGGCATGGGATAAATCCACCGAGGCCCGCTGCGATTTCTCCTATAAACTGCGACTGACTCGGCGCTCAAACGTGAACTTCATCTCCATCTGGCAGAAGTCTATCCTGGGGAGAACACTGACGGACATCAAAAGCGATCCAGACATGGTGGCCTTCTTCGCCGACAGCATCTGCCCGGTCATCAAGGAAATGGTCGGATATAACCTCTCGCTAGGCCAGTGGTGTGTTGTGACGTCTCCTAAACGCCGACACAAAGAGAAAAATTTCGCTACGCTCATCAGCGAGAGGCTCGGTCAGATGCTGGAGATTCCGTTCTACGAGGATGTGGCCTTCTGCCACACGAAACAGCGCGTTAACGCTGTTTTTGAACTGAATGTGCTGCCCGTGGAGCCTAACATCATCGTCTTTGACGATTTCGTTACCACTGGGCAGACACTGGCCGGAATGAAGCACCTGCTTCAGCCGCTCGGCAAAAATCTCGTGTTCTTCACGGGAGTTAATAATAAACTGAACTAAACACATGGATCCGAAAATCACAAAGCAAATCCAGGACTGGCTGAATACGCCTCGCGAGCAGCGCAACATCCCCGCTGGGGCGATGCTGCTGCTCAGGCTGAATCACAACCAGGTGCTCTATAACAACATCCTGCATAATCCAACCAAGCTGCATGACAAACTCGAGTATGAACTGAATAAGTATCTTCAGTGGCGTCTCCAGCAAATCACGCACGAGCAGGTGGTGGAGATGGAGGAAAAAGTGCAGCAGATCGCTGCTAAACGCTCTCTCGCTGCACAGCAGGAAAACCCTGCCAGCGAGTTTAAGCAGGGCAAACGAGCGGACCATGATGCCCTCCCAGAGGACATCCAGGCGCTCTACGTGGAGAATAAGTCACTCATGCAGCGCATGAGAGACCTCCATGCCCAGCTGCGCCTCATCCAACAGGGACGCCCGGGATTCGTCTGCAAGGACAGCGACAAATACCCGTTCCTAAAAGAACTGCTCGAGCTGGACAAGAAATATCGGGACAACTGGGCAGCCTACGATGGCTTCGACATCAAGACTGCCGAGGTGATCGAGAAACTTGACTCCAGGCAAGAAAACCGTCGAGCACTGGCGTTCATCAACTTCAACAAAAAGAAATACAGGGCCCAGCCCAACGAACAGCTGCGAGAACAACTCGCCGCTGCCTACGCTAAGGTGAGCTCTCCTTCGGAGAAACTCACCAGCGAACTTGTTGAACTCGGGGTGATCTCTAAACCCTAAACTCTAAACTCTAAACTTCCGAAGTGAAACGAGGAATCCACATAGAGAACTACCTGCTGCCGCTCGCCCGCAAAGAGACGCAGGCGTATCTTACGAACGAGCTGCAGGTCGCAGACGTCCTGGAATGGATCCTCGAGCAACTCGGTCCATCCCGCGTCTGGCAAACGTCGTTCTCTATCTCAGAGGAGTTTGTTCGGCGCCTGTACTTCATACAGAAGCAACAGAATGTGCTCGAGTATAACCTTATTCTCGACCACAAAGCAACGAACAAAACAATCAAGCTGTGGCCATTTATCTGCCAGGTGGTCTCTAAGACTTACCTCGCAGACAACCACAGCAAGCTGCTCCTCGTAGAAAGCGAGAAAGGCGAAGTCGCGGCGGTAGTCACGAGCCAAAACTTGACTCGAGGCAACCGCCAGGAGTGCGCCTTCGTCTCATCAGACCTCGCTATTTTCCGCACACTGTTTGCACAGGTGCAGTCGCTTATCAAGAACCACTCAATCCCGCTACATGACCTATACAGACAAAGAATTGCAGCAAATTGAGGTGATGGCTGGACTATACCTCACCATCACGGACATCGCCCTTATCCTCGGGACTACGCCTGAGGAATTGAGGCGAGACATCGGCATCGTGGGCAGCCCTGCTCATAACGCATACCAGAAGGGGAAAGTGTCGCGCAAGGTGGAACTCCGCAAGCAGGAGATCCAGCTAGCGCAGGTGGGCTCGCCACTCGCATTGGAAAATGCGAGACTCGCCCTCATAGAGATGGAGGATGATGAGTAATGCCACCGCCCAGGATCATAGATGTCGCACGCACTGACCTGTTCACACCGCAGTCCGACCTCGAACAGCGGTTTGATAGCAAAACGGTCAGTGCGCTCATGCGTATCCGTGACGAATACCAGTGGACGCTCGCCAATCCCGACAAGCCCGACAGGGCTTTCGTCGATACGATGGTAGCTCGGCACGGCATGTCGGAACGAGCCGTCTATGCCGACCTCGCCGTTATCAAGCAGCTCCTTCCCGCACTCCAAAGCTCCAGCCGTGAATGGCATCGCTGGAAGGCTAACCAGATGCTGCTCGAAACATACGAACAGGCGAAGCGCCGTCACGATACGAAAACAATGGAAAGGGCAGCGGCATCCTACGCAAAGTTCAATCGCGTTGACCTGGAAGATGAGCAGGTCATTCCCTATGAGGATATCGTGGTCCAGCCGTTCACCGCAACGTCAGACCCGACAGTGCTGGGCATCAAGCCCATCGAGAATCTCGATGAAGTGGTGAAGTCGCTGATAGCGAAATACCGTCAAGAGACGCTCGACATCGAGGATGTCGAGTATGAGGAAGCTGACCTGGAAGAAAAATCGCTGTTCGGAAATGATTCAGTCCAACCCCATCTACTTCAATAATCCGCAGCGCCTGACGCAACTGATCGGGGCGAATACTACCGTCATCGTCGCTGGGCGACGAACAGGAAAAACGGATAGTATCGCAGCCCCCTTCATGCTTCGCAATATGCAACGGATGCCAGGCAGCACAGGGGGCATCGTGGTGCCTACGTTTCGTCATGGCCTGACGAACACGATCCCTGGACTGCTGGCAGCATGGAGGCGCTGGGGATATGTAGAGGGCATCCACTACGTCGTCGGTCGGAGACCTCCCAAGTCCTTCGCGGAGCCGATTATCAAGCCCCAGCACTTCGAACACGTCATCAGCTTCTATAACGGCAGCGTGGCAATCATGCTTTCCCAGGACAGGCCTGGTGCGGCAAACTCGCTCACCCTGTCGTGGGTGCTGGTCGATGAAGCAAAGTTCATCGACTATGCCAAACTGAAAGATGAGGTGCTTCCGGCCAACGGTGGTATTAAAACCCACTTCGGCAAGCACTCCTTTAATCACAGCATGATGATTCTCTCGGATATGCCGCAGACCCAGAAAGGATCCTGGTTCCTGCATTATCGAGAGAAAATGGACAACGAGGTGATAGAAGCGATTAAAGGACTCATCTTTAAGATTTGGAGCACCAAAGAACACATCCGCAATCTGAAGGCTGCAGGAAAAAGAGTTCCTGGCTACCTTCAAAATTCTCTCCGTAATCTGGACCGCAACCTTAACAGGTTGCGCTCCGTGGCGGTGTTCTATCGGGAATATTCCTCGATAGAAAACCTCCAACTTATCGGAGAGAATTATATCAAGCAGATGAAGCGCGACTTGACGCCGCTGACGTTCCAGACTTCGATTCTCTGCCAGCGTATCGGCATCGCTAAGGATGGCTTCTACAACTCGATGCGCGAGCGGCACAAATATAATGCGTCGGACTTCGACTATCTCGATGCCCTTGGATGGCACTTTGACGCGCTAGTACTCGATTGCCGGGCTGACCGTGACCTTGACCCGGGCAGCCCCATCTGCATCGGCATGGACTATAACGCGAACATAAACTGGATTGTGGCTGGTCAGCCCAGGGGCGACCAACTGCTGGTACTCAAATCGTTCTATGTGAAGTATGAGCGGAAAATACCCGCTCTGGTGAGGGACTACTGCACATACTACATGTACCACCGTAAGAAAACAGTTATTTACTACTATGATGCCACGGCTCTCGGCAATAACTTTGCGGTCAATGAGCAGGATTTCCACTGGAACGTGGTTAATGAGTTTAACCGCAATGGATGGGAGGTCGTTGACGTGTACATCGGCCAACCCATGAGGCACGATGAGAAATACCTGCTCATCAACAATGGCTTTGCCGGCAAACAACGGCTCATGCCGATGTTCAACCGACAAAACAATGATGACCTCATTCTGGCCATTCAGACGGCTGGAGTGGAACGGGGCCGTAATGGATTCCGAAAAAATAAGTCGGGCGAGAAACTCGCCGAGAATGAGGAAAATCTGCTGGAACACCGAACGGACGGAACAGACGCCTTCGATACACTGTATATCGGCTGCGAGAAGTTCCCGCAATCCGCTACAGTTACAACCATATCACTCACTGGTATCGGGTGAGAAAGATATCGTATTCATACCAGATACTTTTTCCAATGTGTTTTACAAACTGAAAACTGAAGCGGGTGGCTCGGGAGAGTCGCCCACTTTTTTATATGGTACGGGGTGCCAGTCCTGGCACCCTCGCTCCTTGTTTGCCCTGCTTCGTGCTGCGGGCGTGTGAACAATGATATGGGAAGCAGCAATATTGATTTTAGATGACCATATCGCGGTCGTCGCTATCCTTTCTGATGCAAAGCTAGCGGACATCGTGATACTGCAAGGCTATACGGAGCCGCCTCGAAATTTTTTACAAATTTTCCCCTGATGAAAAATTGGTTCCCTACGGTAAAAATTTTCGGCCGGGCCTTGACAGACGTATCACTAACAGTCCTCGCTTTAGTAGCATCCGAAAAGGATATACGCGACAACAAGCGATATGATTATTAACATCTAAAATTTCAATATTATGACAGCTTCTTATAACATATCATTCCTGGGTTCACCCGAACAATCCGCTGCACAAAGCAGAAATCGAAAAGGATACCGCTCATCCAATCGATATAACAATTACATGGTCGAGGTCGTGGACTTCGACAATGAGGTCAACACCTTCGAGGTGGATGCACGCAGCGAGGCAGAAGCCGCCGAGCTGGCGCAGGAGATGGCCGCAGCCGCAGGGTTGCAGGTGAGCTACTGCAATGTTTACCTGTATGTGGATAGTTTTTAATTCCTTATATATTCATTTTCAAAATTTTACGATTATGGCAAGTCTGATTTTAGCAAGCAAGCGAGAGGTAAAGAGTGGTGCAATGATGTGGCATGTGTACCGCAGTGAGGACAGTGTGAAAAGTGGCGAGTTCTACTTTTCGGAGCCGCTGAAGGCTTTACGCTATGCGTTCATCCTGCGCAAGCGCACGGGCGCAGTGATCCCGAAAGCCATCTATAACAAGCTGATGGCAGAGGTGAAGGCAAGCCAGCCCGCACCCGAGCAGGAGAGCAAGCCCGCCGAGGTAGCGGCGGACGATGCCCAAGCAGCCGCCGAGCCCTCACCGCTGGCACGTCAGTACAGAGAGATGAAGGCCAAGCACCCCGATGCCATCCTGCTTTTCCGTGTGGGAGATTTTTACGAGTCCTTCGGCGATGATGCGGAAGTGGTCGCTGATGTGTGTGGGCTGGTGCTCTCTCGAGTTGATGAGTTTTTCCACTATGAGAAGCCCGCATATCGTGCAGCATTCCCCGCTCACGCCCTCGATAGCTATCTGCCCCGCCTCGTCAGGGCTGGCAAGCGTGTAGCCATCTGTGATGCGCTGGCCGAGCCGAGCAAGCCCCAGCCCGAGAAGAAGAGCCGCAAGCGTTCCACCAAGAAAGCCGAGAACAAGTAAGTATAAGTTTAACACGGGAGGGCTGGCGCCCTCCCACAATACCCAAACATCATGAAAAGAGAATTGAAGAAAGCAGTTACCCGCATCCGCAAAGCACAGGATGCAGTGTTTAACAACAAGGTCGAGAAATGCCCATCGTTGAGCATCCACTGCAATTCATTGTGGAGCCGTACCGATGGCGTGTTGATGAACTGGTGGACGGTGTTCGCACATGTGGGCGAACACGAAGCAGACAGGACTTGCAGATCGTGGACCTTCGCCGATGATAGCACCCCCGAGGACATCGAAGGCATCCTGCATGAGCTGAGCGAGTACATCGGGCACGCAGTTTAACAAGAAGATCCGCAGGGAGGGCACCAGCCCTCCCCAGCGGAACCACCCACAACCGGTGGCCGGGCTCCAGAGAGACCCGATTCTTCTTATATGGTAGAAAAGCGATCGATTAAGCAGGATCGAACCTGCTTAAAAATTGGCCGCTGCCTTGCCAACGACCTGACGGCGATCGGCAAGGCAGCGGCATGTAAGGTTAGCTTGTAAGACATACAAGCTATGTGGAGGAAATGAATTTCCTCCAGTTCTTTAAGGTCTGGAAAGAATTACTGCAGCCTGGCATGGATTTTTCCGTGAAATTCCGTGAGATTTCCGTGCGATTTACCGTGAGAATGATGGCATAAAACAAAAGGTTTTATTTGCTTATTAAGTCACCATAGTCTATAACTCGCTGGAATAAAGGTATTTCTTATTTGCTGGCTATTTGCTCACGAAATGAATGTCGGGAGCAAATAGGGAAATTTTTCCGCATGTTTCCGCTAATTCCCCTTGCCCTGTCTTTTTGTCGGCGACAATAAAAAGATACCTTTGCGACACGATGGCTGAGTTTACCGAACAACAGGCGCTGAAGGAACGCGAGAAATATATCTCGGCGTTCAATGATACGATGGTCAAGATCTGGAAGGAACAGATCATCCTCCTCGGCGTGATCGACACCGGACGGCTGCTGGAGTCACCCGTGGGCATCCGCTGTGACAAGGATGAGCGCATCACGGCCATCACCCTGTCGCAGTCCTTCCTGGAGTATGGACTCTGGCAGAACTATGGCACCGGGCGAGAAGTGCCCAGGGGGAACCCGGGTGACATCGGACGGGACAAGGTGCGCAAGAAGCGCCCCTGGTTCTCAAAGAAGTTCTACGCCTCATTCATGAACATCAAGGAGTTCATGGCTGACTCGCTCGGGCGCGAGTTCCTGGGGATCGTCAGCGACGCCCTCGATGCCGATAAGATGAGAAAAAACACTGCTTACTATAGAAATCAGCTATAATATATTACAAGTTAATGTTATTAAAGGTTTTCGGCAGGTGACGCGGGAGCGCCGCCTGCTCTTGTCTCTTTGCCTGATTTTTATGTTCTAAAACATATTTCTGAAAATTTCCCGTCAAAAATTTGGCGGGATATTTCTTTTCGATATACCTTTGCCGATGCCAAACAACCAACGATGTTAGTCATCGCCGTGGAGCGTCGGATACGCTCGAAAACCTCGGGCTTTTTTTTGTGCTCGAGTCAGCCCATAGAAAGGCTACCCTTCCGGATCAATAAAGCGCTCCCTCGGGATGACACTTGTTGGTTGTTTGGCGACAACGGAACGGGTGGCCGTTTCTTTATATCACCCATAGCCAAACAACCAACAAGTGTTATGAACAACACAATTCA
>JAEEGL011300942.1_pt1 | contig 11251 bp, 6 predicted proteins | sample 9134231 | NCBI WGS metagenome assembly JAEEGL01 (sample SAMN16246548, study PRJNA631951) | gut metagenome | biome: gut microbiome; feature: rumen; material: fiber-attached | host: Bos | place: Iran: Karaj | collected 2018-10
ATATAAAAGAAATAAATGAAAATATGAATGAATTAAATTATTTTGATAAAGAGAAACCTTATACTTTAGGAAAAATTCAATTAAGAACAGATAAAAAAATAGAATATTTAACAAATTGGAAAGATAAAACTTTTTATATTTCAAGAATGAATAAAAAATATACTTATCCAAATATTTTAAATAATGAAAAAAAAGGTAAATATTGTGGACATGATAGTAATGGAAATAAATTATATTTCCCTTTAAATGTAGAATGTCCAATAAATTATATAGAATTTACACATTCACAAAGTCCTTCATTAAAAGAATACAATTTTAAAACACTTCAAATAAATACAAATACATATATGCATTATACAAATGAATATTTAGAAGGAAAAATATTAATTGATTTAAGAATAAGTAATTTAAAACCTTTTGGAGATATTGAAAGTGATAATAATATTTGTTATGAAATTTATGGAAAAGAAGAATGTATTATTGATAATAATTATCATGGTTATAATAATGATGTTTATGGTTATGAACAAATAGATTCTGATTTAATTAATTCTAAATCTCTTTATTTATATTCAAGAACATATGTTGGAATTAAAGATGTTTCAAAAAAATTTGGAAATTTTAATGATAAAATTAATAATTATTATTTAATTATACGTGTTATTTGTTTTTTAATAAGTTTCATTTATCTTGTATTGCGAATTGGTTTCTATATTTACTATGAAATAAAAAAGAGAAATAATATTCCTCAAGATTATTATTTAGTTTTATATACAATATCTTTAATTCTTACTTTCATTAATTATATTTTATATTACTCTTTAGTTTCAAAAAACTTTGTTGTAAAGAATAATATTATTTATAATTCAAAAACAGATTTAAAAGACTTCTATGATAATGATAATTTTACGACGGATCATTATATTTTCTCTTTTTTAATTGTAATTTTAATAATCTATTTTATTTTATGTTTTCCATTTATTATAAATAATCTTGAAAAAAAATTTAATAAAAATATATATGAATTTTTTGAATTGAGAAGAAACTCTTTTATCACAAAAATAGAAGATTTAGACAAAGAAATAAATGACAATTTTGAACAATTGAATAATGAAAAAAATGAAAAAGAAAGACAAATAAAAATCAATGAATATTTTATGAATGAAATTGAATTGCTTAAATATAAAATAAGTGATTTAAATAATGAAAATATTAGTTTAAATAAAAAAATATTTAATTTAAATAATAATAATGAAAAAAATAATAATAATAACAACAATGATTTAAGAAGTTTATATCGTCAGAAAGAATTATTAACAAATAAATATAATGTTTTAAATAATGATTTAGGAATAAAACAAAAAGAACTCATTGAAATAAGAAGGGCAATTGAAGAACAATAAAACATAATTGATTATTATTTTTAATTCTGAAAAATTATTTAAATAATGTTTTATAATATAATTAAAGATTGAGAAATAAAGATAATAAATTAAATTTTAAATATTTTAAACAGTATATTCTTTAAAATAAAATAATTTTTTTCTTTCTATTACATTCATTATAATAATAAAGATTATTTGTTTAGGTTTTCATTTCTAATCTTTTATTTAAATAAAATAAATAAAAAAAGATGAAAATCAATCTAATTAAATTATTATAAATAAATTTAAATTAATTAAAAATAATTGAAAGTCAATATTTATTTCAAATTGAAAAGAATATTAATGATTGGAAAATAACATTAATTTCATATCCAGAATCAATAATAATTAATGTTTCAAAAAATATAAGAATATACCAAAATTCTTTTAAATTAAATATATTTCAAGAATCAAAATTATTTGAAAACAATTTAACATCAAAGAAAATATATCATCCATTTAGATAAAGGTAAATTAGAAATAGAAGAAGACACAAATAAATTAAAGATTAAATTAAATAAAGAAGAGGAATTTGAATTGATGTTAATTCAAAAAAGAAATTTTATCAAAAGAAATTATATTATTTTTAATAAACAAAATAAATAAATTAGAATTAGAGAATATAAATATTAAAAAAGAATTAAATGAGAATAAAAATAAAGCAAAAGAAAAAAATAAAATATTTTAGAAAAAGAAAATAGAATAATAAAAAAAGATATAGATAAAAAAAGAGTTAAAAATAAAAGAAGAAAAAAGAGAGCAAAAAATAATGAAATTAAAAGAGAAATTATTAAATGAGAAGAAGAAAATTAATTACAAAATCAAATTTAAAAAATATAAGTGAAAGAAAAAATATATTGATAAATTCAATAGGAATTTTTCCATTTGGAAATATAATAATAGTATCAGATGATAATCAATAAAAATATTTGATAGTATTTTTACTGAATTCAAAGAATAAAAAATTCACATGAAGATTCAATCATATATGTAAATATAAAAGATGAAAATAATTTTGTTATTTGTTCAAATGATAAATCAATTAAAACTTGGATTCAAATTGAAAATGAATTTATTGAAAAAATTATTACCGAAAATGCACATGAGGATATAAATAATAAAGTTATTTATGATTTAAAAGGAAATATATATTCTTGTTCTTTTGATGAAACTATTAAAATTTGGGAAAGTAAAAATAGTACTCTTTTGAAAGTGGACAAATATTAATTCATAATAATAAACTTTATTTTTTATTTAATAATCTATTAATTAAATTATAATCATCTTCATCTAATTTATCATTAACAGTTATAAAGTAATTATAATTAAGAGACTATTAAATTGTTGTAAAACTTTTTTATTATTTAATTTTACATATTTGTTTCATTCCAAAGGGGAGAGAAATAATAATAAAGAAAGTTACTCCTCTTCTTTATTATGTTCTTCATTACTATATTTTTACAAACTATTTAAAATAGCTGAATTATAATTACTATTACTATTTTTTATAAAATTAGAATTATTTGAGTAAATATGTATTAATATTAATAAAGGTACATTAAAAGTTTATTTATTATAGCAATGAAATTTAATTATTATTTTTATTTTTAATTAATGAATTAAATCAAAAATTATATGAATTTTACCTTAGTTGAGCATATTGTACTTAATTCAAATAAACTGAAAAATTGAGTGAATAAAATAGAATTAATGATAACAAAAAGAAAAGAGGAATAATGACATCAAAAGATGAAGAAAATACAAATAATAATAGAAGGATATCCAATTATAAAAAATATAAATGTTAAGGTAAATAATAGATAATAAAAAAATTATTAATAAATATAGGAATGATTGAAAAAAATCTGGAAAATTTTAAAAGGATTATTATATAATGGGAATATTTTTATTTTATTTATAATAGTTTTAAGGTAATAGATATAAATAAGAAATAAATAAAAATTTGTCTCATATTTTTGTTTAAATGAAAATATGAAAAAAAAAGAAAAAAAAAAAGGTTTAAAATATTAAAAGAATAATCTTTTCCTAAATAAATGATAATTTCAAACAAACATCAAATCATTAAATTATATTAAGAATTAAATAAGTAAACCAAATAATTATATATCCAAAAAAAAAATAAAAAAAATTTTTAAATATAAATTAAAAAATTCCAAATTCAAAAACTTTATTTTATCTTAAAATAACTATATTTATTTATTTACTTTCCTCTTTACTTTTCTGGAAATATAAATATTTCTTAAGAACCTTCTTGCTTCTCTTTTCTTTTAACTTTCCAAAGAATTTCTTTTTCTCTTCACTAGTTTGGAATCTTCCATGTCCAAATTTACTAGAAGTATCAATAAACTTCAAATTAATAGCAGCATTTTCTCCGCTTTCAACTTTAGCAAAAATTCCTTTTCTCAACATGAGAGTTCTCTTCCTAATACCAACAGTGCATCCTTTAAGCATTAAATAATCATTCTTAACATAACCATAATGAGGGAATCCACCCATAGGAGTAATATTCTTCTTAGTAACATCTGCTTCAGTAGTTGCATTATCTTCCACACCTCCTTTTCCTATTCTATAGATCCTCTTATTTAACTCAGTACGGTGATGGTAACCATCTTGACCTGATCTAGCAACATTGTATTGTACTCTTGCAGGATGCCAGCTCCCTATACAAGCCACCTTTCTTAATCCTCTATGTGTCTTCCTTTGTAATTTCTTAGTACCATAACGAGCTGTCACTCCTTCGTAACCATGTCCTTTAGTTACTCCAATCACATCAATGTACTCACCCTCTGTGAACACGTCAGAGACACCAACTTCTTTCTCGAAATGGTCAACAGCGAATTTCACTTTATCTTCAACTTTACCTCCATTAACTTGGATTTCAACTAAGGGGGCTTTTAAAGTTTTCAATTGTTTGACATCTTGCATTTTAGGATGAGCAATCACACGAACTACTTGAGCTCTCTTATTAAGATACTTAACTGAATTTTCTTTATTCTTAGTCCAAGTTTCCTTTTGTTGATATTTATTAAAAGCTTTATAATGACCTTTTCCTCTGTATCTCTTATAAAATCTCCTAATGGCATTTTCACTTAAGTTCTGAGCAAAGAGTGTCTTAATAGCTTTGAGACCTCTTGGAGTATGGATATATCCTACTACTCCAACTACGACCATCTTAGGGCAATCTACAATGGTTACAGCTTCGACTACTTCTTTCTTATGGAGACGGGAACCAGGCTTCACTACTTCACGGACTATGTGTGTCATACCTGCTTTGAAACCACAGAATGCTGTTAAGTGCACATTTTTTTTAGGATCATCTTTTGGGAATTTACGAATGTGACCATGGTGCTTTTTTGTTCTCTTACGTGGAAGGAAACCCAAGGAACCACAACGGGGATGCTCGAATTTACGATGAGACATTTTTTCGTATCTAAATGAATTTTTATTTTTTTTTGGGTATTTAATTAATTTTTAATTATTTTTTTTTTGAAGGTTATTTTTTTTTTATGAACTTTTTTATTGGGTTTTTGACATATTTTTGAAATTTATTTATTTTTTTTCTATATTATATATATTTTATTTATAAATAAATGTGTGTTTAAAGAATTTTTTTTAGTTCAAATTCATTTATATTATTTAAAGATATTTATATTTTTTTGAAAGGAATATTAATATTTAATAAATATATATGATAATTATATTTTATAAATATTTATTTAAAATTTAAATACAATAATATATTTTTACTTTGAATTCTGTTATTTAATAATTTTAAAATAAACAATGATTAAAAATATTAATGAAGAAATAATAATAAGAATTGAAGATGAAAATTACAATATAGAAAAAACATGTCCAGTATATAATATAATATTAAGTAAATTAAGGCAAATTTTTAAAACAAGAAATTATTTTGTTTTTCCAAATAACATTAATAAAATAGATTTTGATATTTATTCAAATGTTTTAAATTTAGGAGTAGAAATAATAAAAAATATAAAAGATATTTTTTCAGGAATTAAAGTATCAATTTTTTTAAAAGACAAAGAAACTTTTAATGAATTAATTACAAATGGTTTAATAAAATTTTTAGAAGAAAATAAAAAAAATTCTTCAATTGAAATTGAAAGTTTTATTTTAAAAAATATTGAAGATGATTATAATTATGAATTTGATATTTTAATTTTTGATTCTGTTTCAAAAAAATGTATTAATAATATCGTAAATAAATTATCAAATAATCAAAATTTAACAAATTTAAATTTAAATTATTTAATGGATTTACCACAATATAAACATAGATTAACTTTAACAGAGATTATTAAATATAATTTTTATAAAATAGATTTTGAAAAAAAAAATTTTGATTTGAAATTTTTTCTTAAAAATATTTTCCAAATTTATGAAAGTGATAATTTATTTTTTGTTTTAAATAAAGAAAAAGAATATTCAATAAATGAATTTAAATATAAAATTTCAAATGGAGATATTTTACCTTCAATTTGTATTTATTTTCAAAAAGAATCAGTTAATTTTTTTAAATTAGATGATTTAAATATTGAAATAAGTCAATATCAAAAAAATTTATCAGAAAAAAATTTTTGTCTTAAAATTTTAAATCCACAAATTTTTAATAAAAAACCATGTTGTATTTTATGTAAAACTAATATTACAAATAAAATTTATTTTAATTGTTTTTTTCCTAATCAACCTCATCAAATTATTATTAATATTAATTCTTCTTTTTTATTAATTTCTCAAAAAAAAAATCAACAAATTAAAATTTATTTAGAAATAAATTATACTTATTCAATTTTTTTATATTATATTTGTTCAAATTTTAATTTATTTTATGAAAAAAATTTCGATTTTCTTTCAAAAAATATTTTTTTTCTTATTTTAAAAAATAATAAATTTTATAAAGAATCTTTTTTATCTTTTTTTAAATGGTGTATTAATCAAAATACTTTAATAACAGAAGAAGAAATATTAAAAACAATAGAAAATATAAAATTAGAAAATATTTCAATTGATTCTTTTTTTGAATTATTATTAAATTATGGTTATTATATTAAAAATTATAAAAAATTATCAGAAATTTTAAAAGATGTTCTTCATCAAAAATTATATATTACATATAATAATAATATTCAAAATTTTAAATATGAATTTCTATTAAATACAGAAATAGGAAAAAATGAAAGTGAAAATATTTTTGAAAAATTAATAAATACTTCAATTCAAAATAATACAAAAATAGAAAAAAATTTAATTAAAAAACATCGTCATTCATCATTATCATATAATGATACTTCATTTTCTAATTTTTCATATCAAAATAATTTTTTAACTTCAAATCAGAATTTAACAACAATTCATAATAATAATAATATAAGTACAAATAATACTTCAGTTTTAATTAATTCAAGAAATAATAATACATTAAAAAAATTATTTAATTCTCAAATTAATACAAATGACTTTAAAAATATTAAATTTAATACTACAGAACATAAAAAAATTATTAGTAGTTATAATAATAGTAATAATAATTCTAAATCTAAAAATAAAAATAATTATAGTAATAAAAATTTAGATAAAAATAAACAAGGAAAAAATAATCGACCTAAAAGTGAAAGTAGTTTAAAATCTCAACTTGATAGAATTAAAGAAAAATTATTTCTTGATAAAATGAATAAAAGATTTACTTCTTATAAAAAAAGAAATAATATTAAATTTATTAAGAAATAGCTTTCTGGTTTTTTATAAATTTTATTCTTATTTTTTTTTGTGTTTATTGGATTTGTATTATATTTTTATTTATAATTTTTTTCAATAAATTAAAAAAGAATTATTTGGAATAATAATAAAAAATTTATAAACTTATTTTTGAATAATTAAAAAAACTTTATTTATATTAATTACATTTATTATTTATTCCTTCTTAAAACAAAAATTAATAATAATTTCCAAAAAAATAAAAATATCTTTTAAAAAAAAAACAATTTAATATTTCAAAGACATTAAAATTAAATTTGTGAAATAAATATTATTTTATTATAAAGGATGTATATCATGATCAAAAAAAGTTCCTTTTATTTTATTATTTCTCCAAGGTTCAATCAATTTTTTATCTTTTTTTTCTTTATTAAAAGCGTAAACAGTATCAATTTTAATTTTATTAAATTGACTTGGAAATTTAATACAATGTCTCCATAAAGGTTTATCAACATTTTTAATCACAATTTTTTTAGAATGAATTTTTTTATATTCTTCTTCTTCTTTTTTTAATTTTAAATTTTCTAATCTTTTATTTTCATCAATAAAATTTCCTATTATTTCTTTTCCTAATTTTGATAAAGGAATTAAAGGTTTTTTTATTGTTCTTGTTTTACCATAAATTGTTTTATCAAAAATATCTCCGTATAATTTTTTACAAATAAAATTTTTTTTTAATAACATATTTTCTTCTTTTTCATAAGATCTTTTTATTAAACAAGCTCTTTCCTAAAAATTATTTTTTTAATTTAATTTTTTTTAAATATTTTTATTTTACTCTTTCCCAATCTGTTATGATATGATTATCTTTTAAAAGCTTTATATTTTCAAAATAATTTCCTATTTTATTATTTGGTTTCCATGCGATTGGTTTATCAAAAAAATTTTCATTCTAAAATTATATATTAATATTTTTTTTACCAATTTTAAATTTAATATTTTTTTTTTTATTTTTGGAGTATTTTCTTCACTATGTAAATTTATATTTTGAGATTTATATATTTTTTCTCTATGAGAAGTGCAATTTTCATAATCTGAGTCATTAAAAGAATTTTGAGATGTTCTTATTTTTTTTTGAAAATCTTCTGCAAATTCTGTTAATTCTTTTATCCTTGAATTCATTTTTTTATGTTTTTTTTTTAATTATATTAAATTTTTGAAAGGTTTTTATTTATTTCAAGTTCTAATTAATTTATAATTTTTTATATAAAAATTTACTTCTTCAGGTTAAATTATTAATTTTTTTAAAATAATTTCATTTTCATATAAAATCTTTTAAATGAATTTTTATTATTTTTATTTACAATTCAACTATTCTAAATAAAAAAAAGATATTATTGAAATTTTCACTAGAAAAATATTATTTTGATATGAATTTTTTTTAGGTAAATTAAGCAAAATGAAATTAATTATCAAATAAAAAGTATTTTTTTTATTTTAGAAAAATATTAATTATAGTAAAGAAAGTATTTCTGTTTTTTCAAAAAAGTTTGTGATTGTTTAAAACATTCAATCAGATTTGAAAAAATTTTATTCTTTTTCTCAAAAATAATTTTATCTAAACTCAATTATAAACAAATGAAATTAAATTTTATAATGTTTTTTAAATTATAATCAATATTTGAAATAAAAATATATATTAAGAATTTATCAGAAAAAAAGTTCGTTCAAAAAATTTTGTTTTTCAAAAATATTTAAAAATATTTAATAACTTTTTAAAAAATATGAATTTATTTCATCCCTTAAATAATTAAAATAAAATAAATTAACTTTTTTACTTATGGTTTAATAAATTTAAAGATTTTTTATAAAAAAAATGTCTCAAATTTTATTTGATGATGTGAAAAGATATATTGAAAAAGAAAATACAATATGTCAAATATTAAATGAAAAAGATCAAATAATATCAACTGGGTTTATATGTAAAATAAATATAAATCAAAATCCAATGACAATATTATTAACAGCTGGTTCTATTTTTCCAGATAATCAATTAAAAAACTCAAAAACTCAAATGAAGATAAAGATCAATAAAACAATAAAAACAATAGAAATATCATCTAATAAATTTATATGTTCAAATGAAGAATTATATTACACATGTATAGAAATATCAGAAAAAGAAAATATAAATGATTACTTAGAAATAGAAATAAATGAAAAAAATAAAAATGAAGAATATGAAAATAAGAAAATAATAATGTTATCATATTTAAATAACAATTCAAGTGTTTCTTTTTCAGAAGGAAATATTATAGCAATAAAAAATGATGAACAAATACATTATTCTAATAATTCTGGTATAGGATCAACAGGTTCTCCTTTGCTTTTGAGTTCCAATTTAAAAGTTATTGGAATTCATGTAGGCAATCACAAAGATCATAGGAGAGGAATTTTAATTAAAAATATTGTTGATGATATTGTACTTCAATACAAAAAAAAATATAATGAGTTGGGTGACGCTAAAAGTTTTATTGTTGATAATATTAGGAAAGAATTATCTGATTTAGAAAATGATATCAATGGTTTTGAAGATTTTGATAATAATAAATTGGATTTGTTGAAAAAGGAAATTCAAAATTTGAAAAATGAAAATATTTCAGATTTAGATTCCGTTAAAACTATTCAAGAAAAAATTAAAAATATAAAAAAAACAATTGATGAATATAAAAATAAACAATTATCATTATTGAAAGATCAGTTAAAAAAAGCTAAAAAAGAAAAAATAGAAATAGAAAAAAATTATAAGGGATTAATTGAAATTCATAAAAGCAAACAAAAATAAAAAATAATTTTACTTAATCATAAAGAATAAGTCATATTCTATTTTTGTTATTAAAAATTATAAAATTCCCCTTTTTTAAAGTTTTTCTTTTAAAATTTTAAACAAATTTATAATTTTTGGAAAAATAAAACAAAATTGTTTAATTTATTTCAATAAAAAATATATATATAAAATATTCTTTCAAAAAAGATATAATATATAAAATCAGGAATAAATAAAAAAAGGAAATTGATTTATTGTAAAATAAATGACAAACGAAAATTTCTTAAACGAGTGATAATTTATTGAAATAAAAATTAAATTAAAGTTCAAAAATACAAATTAATGAAAACGAAAATAAAATATTAGAAAAAATAATAAATATATTTATATTTATATGTTTAAAAAAAAAATTAATTTTAAATCATAAATAGGAAACAGTTTTCTAAATACAATAAAATAATGTAAATAATAAACTTTCATAATGAATTATTTTGATATTTTATTCAAGTAAAATTATTTATGGAATTCGTGGTTCTCCTTTTATTTAACCTTCCAATAAGTAATAATTATTCATTTTTAAATGAAAAAATAAGGATCAAAAAAGGAATTAATTTTTTTAAATTCTTAAAGTGAATTAATCTTAGTGATTTGAAAAATAACTATTTTATTTGAAATAATTTTTATATTATATAATTAGCTATTTTTAAAATTGAAATTATTGAACAGAATTAATTTGTTTTTTTATTTGATTGTTAATTTTCCCATCTTTTTATTAATTGATAAAGGAGTACAAAGTTATGGAATTCAAATTGCTTCAATTTTCCAAAAATTTATTAATAATCAAAATACTTTTCTTAAAAATATCTTTGATAACATTTTACCTGAAAATCATAATTAAATACTTTTAAAAAATAAAATAAAAAAAAAATCCAATTAATATTCAAAAAGCAAATAAATGTAATTTAATTTCATTAAATATTAAAACTGAAATTTATCAATCTTTTAATAAATTATTACTATTATATTCTTATAAAGAATCCTTTGATAAATCATTTAACTTTTGAAAAGTCAAATAAAATCTATTATAATTTTGAACAAATTGAAGAAAAATTAGAAAATTTACTTTTACTAGAAAAAAAATTATTTACAGATAAAATTTATCCAGTAATTTATCAATATGAAGGATTCAGGGGAGAAGAAAATTCTTCTATTTTACCATCTTTTATTGCATCAAATCCACAAAAAGATTTAAATGATACTC
>JAEEGL011803501.1_pt1 | contig 11251 bp, 10 predicted proteins | sample 9134231 | NCBI WGS metagenome assembly JAEEGL01 (sample SAMN16246548, study PRJNA631951) | gut metagenome | biome: gut microbiome; feature: rumen; material: fiber-attached | host: Bos | place: Iran: Karaj | collected 2018-10
AGAGGATGACGTCAAGGTTTCAGCTGAGGATTCCTCATACACAAGACCCGAAGAGGTTTATGATTTTGTTACACGCACCGGCGTTGATTCTCTCGCCATTGCCATCGGCACAAGCCACGGCGCTTATAAATTCAAGCCCGGCCAGGATCCCAAAATCAGGATTGACATCCTCGAAGAGGTTGAAAAGCAGCTTCCCGGCTTCCCCATCGTGCTTCACGGCGCTTCATCCGTTATTCCCGAGTTTGTTGAGCAGATAAATCGTTACGGCGGCAAAATGGACAACGCCATCGGCATCCCCGAGAGCGAGCTGCGCAAGGCCGCTGAGCACGCAGTCTGCAAGATAAACATTGACTCCGACCTTCGTCTTGCAATGACCGCAGCTATCAGAAAGTATATGGCCGAGAATCCCTCACACTTTGACCCCAGACAGTACCTCGCTCCTGCGCGTGATGCCATTCAGGGCATGGTGGAGCATAAGATACTTAATGTGCTGGGTTGTTCCGACAAAGCTTAAGTCGGTCGTAGAATAAACGGCGAAAAACGAACAAAAAAGAGTTTAAGAGGACTGCTTGTTTATAACAGACGGTCCTCTTTTTTATTCAATCGTATTTTCATAAGGAATGGTTATTATTTTTTGTTCTCGGCGTTTTTACTCGTTCGCCGTATCTCGATACTGTCTTCACTCGTAAAGACGCCGTTTTCATCCGTTTCTTCGTCCTCCCTCGCTCGGTGCCTTTTAAGAAGTTTCATCAGAAACAAGTGTGTTTTATAATGCTCGCATCGTAGGGGAGGATATCATCCGCCCGCCACAAGGATATGCGGAGCATAATACAATCGGAGCTTTGCTCCCCTCAATTATTCATTATTTATTTTTTCATTATTCATTAAACTATCCGCTTTCCGCATATTTACATTCCCGTATTTCTGTGATAGAATTAAACCATCAAACAACACGGAGGGTTCGGAATGAGTAAAAAAACAAGAAGCGGCATTATTGTAATTACGGCTATGCTGTCTGTTCTCGCTTATTTTATATGGGGGATGATTGCGCACTCCTATGAGAACGCGTGGCTGGTATATATCGTTGCCGGTATTGTGATCGTCGGCGTAAGCATCTTCGGCGGCAAAAAAGAGGAAGGCACCGATAATCCCAGTGATATCCCGCAAGAAAATGATCGGGACGAATCCGCAGGCGAAGACGAATAACATTTAATGCAAAAACTCCCCGGAGCACACAGCTTCGGGGAGTTTTGATATGCCGTTTTATCTGAGAGAATAGAGGTATGCGTTTGTGGGCTCCGCCCAGGAGTACTGCACCATATATTCGCCCTGATAGTTTTCTGAGTTTCTGTCTCTGAGGTAATTGTAGTAGTCGCATTCCACCGCCTCGGTGCGTATGCTCAGCTTGCCCCAGTCATTTACTATCACATCGGAGCAGCCCTTTTCGTTGAAGGCGTCCATAAGATCTTTTCTTATGTTTCTGAGATAGGAATCGTGATCTTCGTCCTCCCAGAGAATGCTCATTATTTCTCCCGATGAGCAGCCCGCGCCGCGGCGGTCCACAAGGTAGGCGAGCAGCTCTTTTGTTTTAAGATATTTGAATTTGAGTATGCCGCCGTCTATGAACGCTTCAAAATTGCCGAAACACTGAAACTTGACTCTCGCTTTTTTCTTTGCGAGCGGAGAACGCAGGTTTTCAAGCTCTTTTCTGACCTTTTCGGCGGTTATGGGCTTGAGAAGATACCCGCTCGCGTGCATTTCGAAGGCGTCTTTCATATACTCCGAATATCCGGTTGTAAACACAATATTGATTCCCGGTGAAAGCTCTTTTATTTCTTTGGCTAGCTCAACTCCCGTCATACCGAACATCTGAACATCGAGAAAAGCAACATCGCAGGGATTTTCCCTGACATAATCGAGAGCGGATTTCGGGTCCTTGAAAGGCAGCACCTCAATGCCGCTGTCGCACTTTTTTATTGCGCTCACAAGGTTTTCAAGCGCCATTCTTTCATCATCAACCGCGATAATCTTCATTTTACGTCACCGCCTGCTTTGCTTTTTCTTACCTTTGCTTTCTTTTTGTTCTCTTCATTCCCGGGGTTCTTAGGTATGGTTATAACCGCGCTTGTACCCTCGCCCGGGATGCTGTTTATTGTCAGCGTTGCGCTGCACATACCTTTAAGGCGACCTTCAACATTCTTTATACCGTTGTGGGAAACGGCAGGGTCGGGTGCTGCCTTCGCGTCAAAACCGATACCGTTGTCACTTATTGTCACGATATACGAATCATCGGTTTCGACAGAGCTTATTTTAACCGCTCCGCCGTCCTCACGCGCGCAGATTCCGTGCTTTACCGCGTTTTCCACAAGCGGCTGCAGAGTAAGCACGGGGAGCCTGAAATCCTTGCACTGAATATCGTAAATTATTTCAAGCCGCTCCTCAAAGCGCAGCTTTTCAATCCAGAGATAGGTGTCTGTGTGTTCAAGCTCATTCTCAAACGGAATCAGCTCATAGTCAGTAAGAGAGTCAAGATTTTGCCTGAGATAGTCCGAAAACCTGCTGATTGCCTCCTGCGCCTTTTCCGGGTCCTTGTCGCAGAGAAAATAGATTGTGTTCAGCGTGTTGTAAAGAAAGTGCGGCTGAAGCTGCGAAACGTGCAGGGCAACCTGCTGAAGCTTGAGGCGCTCTTCCTGCTCGAGGAAGGTCTTGTTAACATAGTGAATATGCAGATAAAAATAGTAGAGCAGAGCCGCGGCGGGGATAACTGAGTTTGCGACTGTAGTGTTTGTAAACAGGGTGCCGATTATTCCGGCAATCATAACAACAGCCGCGGCGTATATGACTATTATGCCCGAGCGGCTTCTTTTGCTGTTGAATCGTCTGAAAGAGAAAACGACGAGTATTATGAGGTAGATTACGGAGAGCACGGTTGAAAAATAACCGAGCGGGCCGTAAACAAGCACATTTTTTTCATTGACCGAAAAGACGAATCCGTTGGCAAACGCCGTGGAGCATATAATCACATTGAGTACCGCGAGAGAGGTGAGCACAAGAAAAATGTGAGATTTATGCACAACCAGGCGGATAAACAGCAGAATGATTATCGGGCGCAGACCCAGGATAATGACATTGAGCAGCGTCCTTTCAAAAGTTGTGCCGCTCACGCGGGAAAAGACGGTATCGCCGTAGCCCGCCACTATGCTGGCAAGCGACAGCGTGAATATTGCAAAAAACAGGTCCTTGTTGTTCTTTGCGATATGTGTGTCAAGTGAAAGCACGAAGTAACCGCCGATTATAAGCACTATCGGCAAAAAACATTCAATGTAAAAATCAAGCATATTACGAGTCCGCCTTTCATTTTTATTATAAATTTCAAACGCCGTTTTGTCAAATAAAATACATCTTTATATTGACGGACAAATGTGGTATAATGGCGGCATAATACACAGCGGAGGCAGTTATGCGAAAGATTATTGATATAAATGACTCTTGGAAATATACAAAGGACGGTGTGACCGCGCTTGTCACCCTTCCTCACGGTAATACCCCGCAGCCCGGTGAGAAGCGCTTGCCCGGTGTCTGTTTTTATGAAAGATACCTTGACGCCGTGCCGGAGGGCAGGGTGCGTCTCGAGATTGAGGCGGCAAATCCCGTGAGCGAAACGCAGATAAACTGCGTAAAGCTCGGAGTGCACAAGGGCGGTTGCACCCGTTTCGGATATGACATCACGGAAAGCATAAGGCACGACTGCGTGCTCGGAATTACATTATACGGCAGCGAGTTTGAAGATGTTTACACGGGCAGGGGATTGCCGCGCGCGGGCATTCGGGCGGCCCGCCTTGTCATAACGGGCGAGTGCCGTTTTTCGCCGGGCGATTATTCATCGGAGGGGCTCTATGTTACTCCGTTCAGAGCCGGCGATGAGTGGCATCTCGGCATAAAGGCGCTTGTTGAAAGCCCCGCGCCGGGTGCAAAGATTGTGTATAAGTTAAAGTGCCCTTCGGGCGAGGTTTACCGCTCAAAGGAGTGCGCAGTAAGCGAAACCGAAACCTATATAAGCTGCGGCAGCCCACACCTGTGGAAGGGCATTGATGACCCGTATCTCTATACATTTACAGCCGATATTGTTATGGCGGACGGCACGGTTTCCGACAATCTTGCATTAAAAACCGGATTCAGGGAGTTTAATGCCGGAGATAACGGCGGCACTTTTCTTTGCGCAGAAAAAATAACAGTGCGCGGCACCGATTTCATTGAATGCTCGGGCGATACCGGCGCAGGGCTGAGCTGCGTTATTGAGAACGGTTTCAACGCCGTCAGGCCCTCTCCCGAAGTTCTTTCGGAGCGTTTCCTGAGCCTGTGCGATAAAAAAGGGTTGCTTGTGTTTGCACGCACGCCGTTTGCGGGCGAAGCTCTTCCCTTGAAGCAGCGCAACGCGAAACAGCAAATGCTCGAAATCATAAAGCAGTATTACAACCATCCCTGCGTTGTCTGCCTGGATATATGGGATGAGGCGGGCGGTGCCGGCGGAACCGATGAGGCGGGCAGAGCTCTGTCGGAGCTTGCGGGCATAGCAAAATCAGTTGACAGCACCCGATATACCGCCTGCACGCAAAGCAGTTCTCTCCCTGTTTCTTCATCGCTCTTTTCTGTAACGGACTTTGTATTCTGCCGTCTGCCATCCGGTGAGAAAGAGACACGGGAGTGGCTTGAAAAATGGCACTCATTCAATCCCGAAAAGAAGCTCGCGGTTATATGCGAAGCAAACATCGCCGCCTGTGCTGAAAGGCCGTGGCTGCAAGGCGTGTTTATAAGCTCACGGGAAACGGATGACGGCGCAGCCTCAGAATGCTTCGGGCTTGATGACCGGCTCGGTGAAGTGTTTGCCGGCGAAGAAGCGAAAAACCTTATCCGTGCAGGGTTCGGCAACCGTCTCGAGGTGCTCTTTTCCCCACTTGCAAAGCCTGTTTACGCAATGAAAGCGGGCACCGCCTTGAAGCTTATGAAGCGCGCGGGTATGTCCGATGACACTGCGGCAAAGCTTGAGGGCTATCTTAAATCAATCAAAAAATAAAGCGAGCCGGCTCACTGAGGTGAGCCGGCTTTTGTAATATCAATAAGGTATATCGGGCAGCACGCTGAAGCGTGAAACTCTTTCATCATCGGAAAGGAAATGGATAATTTCCTCTGTGGGTATATCTGATGAAATCTTGACTATCACTCTGTAATGGTAGGTTCTTCCGTCCTCCTCGGTGATTTCGATTTCTTCAAGCTTGGCGCTCCATTTGCTTATCTGCTGCATGAATTTGCCGTTGTAGTCCTTGTCCATTTTAACATTGAAATCGAGCGAAGTGTCAACCCAGCCCTCGGTGCCGAATTTGATTTTATGCATTATGAGCTGAATAAGGAATACGACGAGCACCGAAAACAGACCGATGACATACATACCGGCGCCTATGGCAAGGCCTATACCTGCCGTAGCCCATATACCGGCCGCGGTGGTCAGACCCTTTACCGTGCTGCCGTGCTTGACTATTATACCGGCGCCAAGGAAACTTATGCCGCTGATGACCTGCGCCGCTATACGCGCGGGATCCGCCACACGGGTGCCTAAACTGCCGTTACCGCCGGCCAAGTCAACAAAAGCGTATTTGGAAACTATCATCATCAAAGCCGCAGCGCAGCATACGATAATGTGAGTGCGCAGTCCGGCGCTTTTTGAGCGGCGGCTTCGTTCATATCCGATTGCGGAGCCGCATACGCACGCCACAAGGATTCGCACGCCGAACTCAACATACTGCATTATGCTTATCTGAGTAAAGAAATCATTGTAATGCAACGAGCCCGCACCTTCCCTCTGAAAAATTTATAATACAACATTATAATACTCAAAAATGATAATTGCAAGCTTTTCGGGCAAAAATATACCGAAATTATTCACAATGTCACCGCTGTTTTTATCAGTTTGCCGAAAAATCACGGGCAGCTTTTGAGCCGGTCATAAAAAAACTGCGGGCTGAAAAACCCGCAGTCTGTATTGATTTGCTTTACACAGCTCAGTCGCTGATATAAGGCATAAGAGCTACCTGACGCGCACGCTTGATAGCGGTGGTAAGCTCACGCTGATGCTTTGCGCATGTGCCGGTTACGCGGCGGGGGAGAATCTTAGCTCTCTCGGATGTGAATCTTGAAAGCTTGTTGACATCTTTATAGTCAATATATTCTACCTTATCAACGCAGAAAGCGCAAACTTTCCTGCGACCCTTCTTGTTGGGCCTGCCGTTGGTTCTGTCATAAGCCATGGATTAAACCTCCTTTATAGGTTATGAAACTCTCAGAACGGAAGATCGTCCTCGGGAATTTCCTTGAAATCGCCTTCATCCGCAGTGGAGAATGACGGAGCGGGCTGGTAAACTGCCGACCCGTCGCTTCTTGCTCCGCCGGCGGCATCGCCCGCCTTGGGACCGCAGAAGTTGACATTGTTGGCGATAATCTCTGTGCTTTTTCTCTTGTTACCGTTTCTGTCTTCGTAATTCCTCGTCTGAATGGAACCGTCGATTGCGATCAGCGAGCCTTTGGTGAAATATCTGCAGATAAACTCCGCGGTATTTCTCCAGGCGACTACATCGATGAAATCTGCCTGACGCTCCTCGCCCTGGCGCACGAAACTCCTGTCAACGGCAACGGTGAAGGAACACACGGATACACCGGTGTTGGTTTTGTGAAGCTCAGGGTCGGCTACAAGCCTGCCCACGATTGCCGCACAATTAAGCATAACTCATCCTCCTCAGTCGTTTTTGTTGATAATGAGTGAACGAAGCACGCCGTCGGTAATGTTGAAAACACGGTCAAGCTCCTTGGGGAATTCAGGCTCTGCCTCGTAATAGTAAATTACGTAGTAGCCCTCGGGCTCGTCATTGATGGGATATGCAAGCTCGCGCTTACCCCACTCATCAATGCTCTCGAGAGTGCCGTTTTCCTCAATCATGGCCTTGAACTTCTCAACGAGGGTCTGAACGTTTTCTTCGCCCTGCGCTACCGAGTAAACCACCATGGTCTCATACTTGTTTGACATCCTTTAAGCACCTCCTTCCGGTCTTTGGCCATTTTTCAATGGCAAGGATATAAAGTTATTATCGTTTAATCCTGCCGCGGTTTCCGCGGCAATGACGGATTATAGCAGAAAAGACTCTTAAAGTCAAGAATTATTTATTATATAATTTTACCACTTGCTTCTGTCGCGGATAATCTTGAGCGTGGTGGTCTTGGGGAATTCATCGTCGCGTATCTTTCTTCTGGTAACGCGCTTGAACTGAGGCAGGGTTTCATTCACCTTCTGCACATCGTCCTTGAGCATATCGCGGGCATTGGGGTACTCTTCCTCGTTGAGGTAGAATTCAGCCGTAATAGCGTCGTTTTCTTCATAAACAAGCACTTCATTCACATAGTCTATGCAGATGAGCTTATCCTCGATTTCTTCGGGGGAAACGTTTTTACCGTTTGAGAGCACGATGAGGTTCTTCTGCCTGCCTACAAAGAAGAGGAAGCCGTCCTTGTCGATTCTGCCGTGGTCGCCGGTTCTGAGCCAGCCGTTGTCAAACGCGGCGGCGGTTTCTTCGGGGTCGTTGTAATAGCCCTTCATAACATTGTCGCCCTTGACATAGATTTCGCCCACGCCGAATTCATCGGGGTTTACAATTTTAATCTGATTGCAGGGAATGGGCTTACCGACCGAGCCGAGCTTATAATCGTCACGCCTGTTTACGGTGATGCAGGGTGAACACTCGGTCATACCGTAGCCGTTGATAATCTGAATGCCGAAGTCATTCATTCCGTTTTCATATTTCGGGTCGAGATTGGCGCCGCCGACGATTATGAACTCAAGCTCGCCGCCGAGGCTGTCGATAATGGTCTTGAAAAGTTTGCGCCTTACGTCTATGCCGACCTTAAGAAGAGCCTTGCTGATTTTAAGGCCTTTTTTAAGAGTGTCTTCCTTACCTGTCTTGCGGGCGGTGCGCCAGATTTTATCGTAAATCGTGTTGATAACGAGCGGAACCGCGGAGAAATTCTGCGGGTGGTATTTCTGCATATCCTTCTGCAGATCCTTGAGATTGTCGCAGATATATCCCCACTCGGCGAGCAGGTAACCTGAGAACAGAGCGCCTACCCAGCAGAATGTATGGTTAAGGGGAAGGAAGCCGATGGCGTGCTCGCCTCTGTTGATGGAGCAGGAAGCGACAACATCGCTTGTAACATTTTTGTGAGTGAGCATAACGCCCTTGCTCAGGCCTGTGGTGCCTGAGGTGTAAACTATGCAGGCAAGGTCTTCCGGGTCAATCTCAGCGTCGGCGCAGCGGGTATCGCCGTTTTTGATTGCCTCTCTGCCCTCAGCTTTGCAGGCGGGAAAATCGGCAACATCAATGAAAAGGCTGATATTGCTGTTTCCGTCTGCCTTTACCGCATCAACAACGCCGGAGGTTTTTTGGGTATAGACAAGGCCTTCGCATTCACTTCTCACAAGCTGGCTCACAAGCTCTTCGTCCGTGAGCTTTATATCCATGGGTACTACTGTAACGCCGCCTATCAGACCTGCGTAGTAGGCCACTATCCACTCATAGGAGTTTTCGGCGATGATGGCAATCTTTTTGCCCTTTGTGATGCCGTGAAGATAGTAGTAAGTGCCCAGAGCGGTGATTTCATCCCATGTCTGGTTAAAGGTGCGGCGGTCTTCTTTTTTGTCTTTGTCAAGGAAGATGAACTGGAGCTTGTCCTGCCCCTTCTTTGTGCCGTAAACAATGATATCCTTAAGAGTTTTGAGCCGGCTGATTTCTTTTATAAATGCCGGGTCGATTGCGATATTGTTCTTTTTAGCCACAGCAATTCCTCCGTGTATAAAATTTTCTAAAATATTTTATCATACTGTAATAAAAATTTCATCAGTCAAAATAGAAAAAGTGTTAAATAAAAATCAATGTTTATTTGTCGGGCTGAAACAACAGCCGTTTGACATTAAGAGCATTCAATGATAATATGTAAAATGGGTAAGTTTAAGGCAATAACAGACGAAAGGGGTGATTCAGTGAACGAAAAGCTGAGAGAGCTTCGCAAAAAGGCGATGAGCCTGCCGCTGACACCCGGTGTTTACATTATGAAAAACGCAGCGGGAGAAATTATATATATCGGCAAAGCAAAGGCGCTTAAAAACAGGGTAAGTCAGTATTTCGGTTCGCAGAACACCCACACAAAAAAGGTCAGAAAAATGGTGGAGAATGTAAATGATTTTGATTATATTCTCTGCTCAAGCGAGTTCGAAGCCCTTGTGCTTGAGTGCTCTCTTATAAAGCAGCACACTCCGAAATATAATATACTTCTCAAGGATGACAAGGGCTACAGTTACATTAAGGTAACCGGCGGCGAGTGGAAAAACTTTACCGCCGTAAAGCAAAAGGATGATGACACCGCCCGCTACATAGGGCCGTATATGAGCTCTTTCGGCATAACCAACGCCGTTTCAAACGCTAAGAAAGCTTTCAAGCTTCCTCAGTGCTCAAAAAAATTCCCGCGGGATTACGGCAAAAGCAGACCCTGTCTCAATTATGCCATAGGGCAGTGCAGTGCCCCCTGCGCCGGCAAAATAACGCGTCAGGCTCACAATGAAGCTGTTGACCGCGCTCTTGATTTTATTGAGAACGGCTCGGGCAAAGTTATAGAGGAGCTTACCGCCAAAATGCAGGCGTATTCCGACAATCTCGAGTTTGAAAAAGCGGCAAAGCTCAGAGATACAATCAATTCAATAAAGAAAATCACAGACAGGCAGAATGTGGTAGCGACCGGAGCCGAGGAGCAGGATGTGTTTGCGGTTGTAGGCGGAGCGGACGGATCGAATCCCAAGGCCTGCCTTGCGGTGCTCAGGTTCAGAGACAGGCGCCTTTATGACTCCGAGCATTTTATAATAGACCTGCCGGAGGATCTTATAAGTGCCAGGAAGGAGCTTATTGAGAGCTACTACTCTATACGTGATTTTGTTCCGCGCCGTGTCACGCTTGACGGGGAAACAGCGGACGCGGAGCTGCTCGCGCAGTGGCTCACCTCTCTTCGCGGCTCAAAGGTCACCGTTAATGTGGCGCAGAGAGGGGAGGGGCACGCCCTCGTGGAAATGTGCCGGCAGAACGCGGCGCAAAAGCTTGCCCTGTACATGGGCAGAACCGGCAGAGGAACGGCCGCTCTTGATGAACTCGGCCACGCGCTCGGCCTTAAGCGCCCTCCGCAATACATAGAATCATATGATATTTCCCACACTGCCGGCGCCGATAATGTGGCGGGTATGGTTGTGTTCAAGGACGGCCTTCCCCTTAAAAAGGCATACAGACGTTTCAGCATAAAAGGCTTTTCCGGTCAGGACGATTATGCTTCAATGGCCGAGGTGATTGACCGCCGCCTCAATGAATACGAAAAGAACAAAGACAGCGGTGAGGGTTTCGGAGTGCTGCCCGATCTCATACTTCTTGACGGCGGCAAGGGCCAGGTGAATGCCGTGCTGCCCGTGCTGAAGGCCCACGGCACCGATATACCGCTTTTCGGTATGGTGAAGGATTCGCATCACCGCACGAGAGCTATTGCGACAGGCGGCGAGGAGATTGCCCTCACATCAAAGAGAGCTGCCTTTACCCTTGTCTCCTCCATACAGGAGGAGGTACACAGATACTCTGTGGAGTATCACCGCGCAAAGCACAAAAAATCAGCAGTCTCCACCACGCTGACAAGGATAGAGGGCGTGGGCGAGGCGAGGGCAAAAGCTTTGCTCAGACACTTCAGAACAATAAAGGCAATTTCCGAAGCGAGTGTGGAGGAGTTGCTCAAAGTTAAAGGAATGAACAAAACCGCGGCGGAAAAAATATACGCCGCATTTCACGGGGAGTGATAATATGTTTGTGGATTCTGCCCGAATAAAAGTCAAAGCGGGTAACGGCGGCGACGGCTGCGTTTCCTTCCGCAGAGAAAAATATGTTGCCGCGGGCGGACCCGACGGCGGCGACGGCGGCAAGGGCGGAGACATAGTGTTCAAGGTTGATGACAGCCTTACGACGCTTGCCGATTTCAGATACAAAAGAAAGTATACCGCGCCCAACGGCAGCAACGGCCAGGGCGGCAGGAAAAACGGCAAAAAGGGCGAGGACCTCGTTATTCTCGTGCCCAGAGGCACCGTGATAAAGGAAGCGGAGAGCGGAGCCGTTATGGCGGATATGTCCGG
>JAEEGL011977952.1_pt1 | contig 11251 bp, 9 predicted proteins | sample 9134231 | NCBI WGS metagenome assembly JAEEGL01 (sample SAMN16246548, study PRJNA631951) | gut metagenome | biome: gut microbiome; feature: rumen; material: fiber-attached | host: Bos | place: Iran: Karaj | collected 2018-10
ATCATATTTATTACTCCATTTCTGAACATGATTAATTAAACAAAAGTGCGTAATACAGAAAAAATCCAATATCACGCACAACATTTTAGAACAACATTGCATTAGTTGCAAGTTATTTTCAAAATCATTTGGAAGAATTGCATTCCTATGGTAATATAGCCTCAACGCTTAACTTAAAAGGAGAGAAAAAATGAAAAAAATTTCTACAGTTATTGTTTCTTCTGTGCTCTTTTTTGCACTTATGGGCTGTGGTCAATCAGAGGGTTCGACCGCTTCTCAGGCTGATGATATTTCCCCAAGTTCCGGTGAGGTAGTAGCAGAAACAGGTGACGTTTCCGCAGATGCTTCCGTTGATCTAAACAACCTGACAGATGACATCATTGTTATTGATGGGAAAACTCTTTCTATCAACGATAACATGGATTCAGTGCTTAATGTTTTGGGCAAACCATCCAAAAAGGATTCAGAATGTGCCCCTATCATTTCTTATCACTTTCATAAAGCCGATATTCAGATCAGTTCAGTCACGGCAGACAATTCCGAATATCCCTACTCATTCATGTTCCAAGGCAAAAATATATCAACAGCCCGCGGAATACAAGTAGGTTCATCCAAGGATGAAGTAATCGCAGCTTATGGCGAGCCAGGTGAATCAGTTGATAATCATGATGATAATTTTGACATTGACAGTACCAGCCTGATGTATTCTTTCGAAAACGGTAAATATGACCTCACCATTGAAATCAGAGACGGTAAAGTAGCGAGTTTTTGCTTTATAAACAATGATTCATTCGCTCTGACAGAATAATTTTACGTTTCAAATTTGGCAGAATAAAAAAGCCGGACTACTGATGATATGCGTCCAGGGTTATGGATACATATCAAAAAGTCCGGCTTTCATACTATTATAATCGTTTTATTCTATTATTTAACTTTGTTGCCGCCCCATTCTACGACGGTAAAACCATCTCTATGCCCCTCTTCCAAATACTGGGGATTGATCTTAATGTACCTTTCCGAAGGATACCACGCCATAAATACACGGATAAGGTTATCAGGCTTAGGTGTTATGTCAAGCTTAGCGCCCTTATTGTACGTTTTTCCCTGGAAGCTGATGACATTGTACTCGTTATCTTCCATGCATGGAAGCCAAAACTCTATGAACTCTGCAGTCTCCGAATCGTTGAGCCCCATCTCATGAAGTTTTTCATCGAGAAAAGCCTCTGTATCGGAACCCTTTACACAGAAACCAGAGAAGAAATCATATTTATAATAGGGATCTCCTTCCCAGAAAAGATAATCATAAGTGTTGTCGTTATAGGTGATAGTACCATCCTTATCAGCAACAACTTCCCACGTATTCTCGGAACTAAACTCAGGTATAAGCTCATTGAGGTTGCCATCATATGTAAGACTTACCTCAACTTCTGTTCCATCTTCTTCGGGATAGAGATAGATGACAGGCTTAAGATCTTCTCCCGTAGGACAAATGTGAGTTTCGGAATTCTTGTTATAGGCACCGAAAGCAAATCCTACGCCGCAAAACGCAAGAGAAATGACAAGAACTGCGATACAATACTTCTTTATCATAAGCCCACCTCCGTTCTTCCGTTCATTGTATCAATGTGCACCTTACACATCACCTTTGTTTACGGGGAAACTCCCACACCATAATTATATACTTATTATCGTCAAAAAGATAGCCAATCATTAGCTAATTGTAAGATTTTTTCTCGTTTTTTATTAATTTATCTGAATTCTTTGGAGTAATAAGGAATTATTATGTCTTCTCCGGCTAAGACAACGTCGTCTTCTTCAAGGTGATTGATGCTGCGCACCTCCGCGATGTAAGACTCTATGCTGTCATACTTCTCATATGAGATGTTGGCTGCCGCTATACTCCAAAGAGAATCACCTGCCTGCACAGATATAGGCTTGTAGTACTTGTAAAGAATGTCGCTGCTGTCCACCTTGGCGTTGATCGTCATTGTTGAAGCCCAAAAGAGAACAGCGAAGATTATGATGGTTGCTATAAGCCCCAGCACTAAACGCTGTCTTCTTACAATCTTCTGCCTTCTCATTTTATTCTTGTAGATTCTCAGTTCACTCTTTGATAAAAATCTCTGATCATTATATAAGCTTGCCGCTGTCATAAGTGCCTTTGTCATAACACACCTCCACTTGTAAAAGTTCTTACGATTTAAAAAAGCCGGTATTGTAGGCGGTTTTCTTTCCTACAATACCAGCTTACTAGCTGAGGTGTTCTATAAAACGGACAGGTATTTTTGCTTGTGGTTCCACATTGGACAATCATTCGGTAGCTTTAGCGTACTTACGTAGACCTGCACATATTATCAGGATCAATAATAGCAAGGGCAAGACATAATACGAAAAACGAATATTGAAAAAATATAAAATACCGGTAACTATCAGTAGCACTGCGTCCACTATCCCAATTATACGTATAATCTTCATGTTTTTTATCCTCCTGAATTATCCGCATCAGTTAAGGGGCGATATTTTTTAATATTTATTATTTAAGATCTTTTTCCGTGATTGCCTTTACATTAGGTGTTCTGCCGTCTTCTGAGCAGGGGATTTCAATCTCTTTATTTTTAAGTTGCTCTACAGTTTTTTCTCTTAAGGTCTCATCCCACTCATAGCCGGTGATCTTCCAGTTGTGATCACACTCAGGCTTTATAGTGCCTTTCTTTACATTGGTGATATAGTCTCCGATCAGCTCGCGGACGCCACCAATATCTCCTCTTACGTCAATCTCCACAAGCTGAGGAAGTTCTTCGCCTTCCTCATATACCTCACCGGGAGTGAGCAGATGCGAAGATGCTCTATAGTTATTTACTGCAATATCAAATTCTTCATCATCGCGAACAGGCTTACCGTCAGGCCATGTAAGATTCTCAATCCTGCTTCCGGGTTCTTTTGAAATATTGATCTCGTAGTTTACACCTGCAAACATATCGAAGTTGTAAGCACGTATATCAGGGTTAAAAGAAATTGTGAGGTCGCCGGGTTTAAAGGTATTGAAATATGATGCCGACCACTCCATGTACTTCTTTAGCTGAGCTCCTGTCATGTGAAGCTTATAAAGTGTATTGGTATATTTGTAGATAAGCGCCGTATCGCACTTTTTGATGTCACCGGGATACATATTGGCACCTGCAGTAAACAGAGCTGCTGCTGAAACTTTGGCTCCCGTATAATGAAGCTGAACATCATTTATAAGATCGATAAGAGCTGTATCTTCTATCTGTGCTGTGGGTATCTCTTCTATTTCATTAGCCGGAGATAGCTGATCTCCTGTGAGTTTACCGATAACACTGTTTGCATCATTCTTGGCCTGCTCATCATATTTACCAAGAAGTGAGACAATATCAGGATCAGCCTCATAGTCTTTGGTCTCTACGCTCTTAGAGGTCTTATCGGCAACCTTATAACCATCGCCATCTTTTTCAAGTGTAAGATCAATAACCGAGAAGGTCTTAGCCTGCTCTGTGTTCATAACAACAAGAGTACCGTTAATAGTCTCTCCTTCAACCAGCGCATGCGCATGAGAAGCCAGCATCACATCAAACTCAGGACACTCTTTTAATATGTCCTCAACTCCGGAATTGGGAACATCGTATTCGTTATCAATTCCCATATGATATACGCCGACAAGGACATCGTATTGTCCTTTTATGCTGTCGATTATCTTACGTGTCTCCTCAAGGGGATCGGTAACCATACAGTCAGCCAGATTAACGCTGTCCCACCGTGTAATATTGGGTGTTACCATTCCTATAACGGCAACTCGGATTCCATCTTTTTCAATAATGGTATAGCCGTCTGCTATCGGCTCTCCGTTTTCATCATAGACATTTCCGCCAAGGGCAGTACATTCAAGATCACCTATAGTCTTCTTTACTACATCCATGCCGTAGTTAAACTCATGGTTTCCGATTGTCCACGCATCGTACTTAAGTGCATTGATCGCCTGGATCATAGGATGAACATCGTCCTCTCCCACAAAGATATCCGAATAATTATCCTGTATGGTATCTCCTGCATCAAAAAGCAAAGTATTATCCGTGCGATATTCTTTTAAAGCTGTTGAAAGCTGAGCGACACTTCCTGTAGTGCTCTCTGCATTTAGAGCATAATCCCATGGTAAAAATTTACCGTGAAGATCACTTGTTCCGATTATCCTAAGTGTCTTTTCCTCTGAACCGGCCTCAGTCTTTTCTGAACTTACATCCGCAGATGCCTGATCGCCTGAATTCGCTGCTCCATCGCTTTCATTCTTAGGTACACTGCCTGCAGCACATCCAACGGTCAGCGCAAGCGCAGTGCATAACGCCACTACAACAGTTACAAATTTTTTCATTATGCAATTTTCTCCTTCCCTTTATTGTTTATAGCGTTTCACATAAGTATTATATTATGTCTTCATGGCATAGAACAAGGCTACCGCGCCTATTATGCACGATAGCCTCAAATGTTTTCTATCAGACTAAAAAACAAAGCCAAGCGATTACTAAATTGTCAGATGCAATAGTCTTGTTGCGATGTTAAAGTACGCAAGAAGTGAAAGCGCATCTACGATGGTTGTGATCATGGGACTTGCCATGACCGCAGGGTCAAAGCCAAGCTTTGAAGTGATCATAGGAAGACAACAACCTATGAGCTTAGCAATAACTACAACTATTACAAGTGTCAGGCAGATAACTGCAGCAACTGAGAACTCTACTCTATCAAGCAGGATAAGTCTCAGGAGATTAGCAAGAGCCAGCGTAAGTCCGCATAGTACGGCAACTCTTATCTCTTTCCAGATAATCTTGAACAGGTTCTCAAACTCAATCTCTTTTAGCGAAAGACTACGAATAATAGAAACGCTTGCCTGTGAACCTGCATTACCGCCTGTATCCATGAGCATTGGAATATAGGCTGTAAGTACGAGATATGTGGAAAGTGCATCCTCAAATTTCGTAATGATCGCACCGGTAAAAGTGGCGCTGACCATGAGGAATAGTAGCCACGGTATCCTGCTCTTATATGTCTCAAAAATGCCAACCTTGGGATATGGCTTATCTGAAGGCACAATAGCTGCCATCTTCTCGATATCCTCGGTTGCCTCTTCTTCCATGATGTCCACAACGTCATCGATGGTGATGATACCAACCATACGGGACTCGTTGTCTACAACGGGCATGGCGGTGAAGCCGTATTTCTGGAACAGTCTTGCTGCTTCCTCCTGGTCGGTCATGGTATTGATACTGATGACATTAGTGTTCATGATATCTCCGATAATGTCATCAGGCTTCATTATAAGTAAATATCTGAGGGCAACAGTTCCAACCAGGATCTTCTGCTTGGTAACAACGTAGCAGATATTAATGGTCTCGGAATCAACACCCTTTTGCCGTATTCTGCTGATAGCATCCGTAACGGTCATATCTTCCCTAAGGTCAACGTACTCCACGGTCATGATACTTCCGGCGGAATCCTCAGGATACTGCAGAAGGTGATTGATATCAGCGCGTGTCTCGGGACTTGCATTGGCAAGTATGCGCTTAACTACACTGGCCGGCATCTCTTCCAAAAGGTCGGTAGCATCATCGGCCATCAAATTGTCAACAATGGTGGAAGCCTCTCGATCTGACAGTGAACGAATGATATACTGCTGATCATCCAATTCCAGATCGGCAAATACATCGGCAGCCATATCCTTAGGGAGGATTCTGAACATTTTAAGTGAATCCTCATCCTCCATCTCTCCCATTGCAGCAGCGATATCTACTGTATTCATCTCTGAGATGGTCTGGCGAAGCTTGGTGTATTGCCTAGATTCAAGAAGCTCTTTTAAGATCTCAACGATAGTCTTCTCTTCTTGTAATTCCATGGTAATCTCCTTTTCTATGTGCGGTTTTTATGGTACTTCGACCAGGAGCAGGTTCACTGCCACATCGATGTGAATCCTTCTTCATAAAAACCACCACCTTTCCTTCGGAGATTTCCCAATTGGGATACGAATATGCTTAGACTAACAAGCACATTTACTTTAACACAAAACGAAAAAGATTTGTATAGGAAAAAGCAAACAAAAAACACAATTGCAAAATGGGATATTAATTGCTGTTTGGAGTAGTTTTTGAATATGGGATTTTTTATACTGTCACGTGTTAGCAATGCCTAACTAACTTGGTATAATATTTAGAAAGGGAGAAGAATTATATGAAAAATTCAAGTAACACCAAGGATGCGTTACTGAGCAGAAATATCACAAAGACGATGATATCCCTCAGTATTCCCGCAATCCTTGGCATGGTAGTAATAGGTCTTTACAACTTTATGGATGCAGTATTTGTTGGACAAATGGTAACATCACAGGCTATGACAGCGGTAAAGGTATCTTATCCGTTTACGCTGATCAACAGCGGTATAGCAACACTTATAGGAACAGGCTCGGCTTCAGTGCTCTCAAGAGCAATCGGTAAAAACGATCACCAGACAGTAGATAAGATAATGGGTAACCTCACAGCAGTGGTTCTCCTTCTTTCTATAATAGTTACAATTCTTGGAATAGCATTTGCACCTCAGTTGCTGGTTCTTTCCGGCGCACAGGATGAAATTCTTGCAGAAGCAACAAGGTATCTCAGACTTGTTTTTTGCGGATCTTTATTTGTTAACTTCTCACAATCAGCCAACATGGTAATGCGAGGAGAGGGCAAACTTAAAGTTGCAATGTCCATTATGGCTGCCGGCGCGATCCTGAACATCGTTCTCGATCCCATCCTCATAACGCTCCTTGGTAAAGAAAACGGCGTTCTCGGAGCAGCACTTGCTACAGTAATCGCACAGTTCTGCCAGGCCACATATACTCTTTGGTACTTTAAGAAAAAGAGTGACAACGTAAAGCTTAAAAAGGTCGGAATAGACAAGACCATTCTCGGTCCTGTTCTCAGCGTAGGTGTATCCGCTATGCTTATGCAGGTAATGTCCATGGTTCAGCAGACAGTTATGTATAACACAGCAGCTAAATGGGGCGGCGGACAGTGGCAGACCATTCTCGGTGCTTCCCTCAGTCTCCAGGCCTTTGCCTTTATCCCTCTTTGGGGTATTTCTCAGGGCTTCCAGCCTGCCATCGGAACCAATTACGGCGCTAAGAAATTTGACAGAGTTAAGAGCTTTACCAAAGCATTCATGATCGGTGCTACACTTATTGCTCTTTTGTTCTACGTTCCCATCATGTTCGCACCTCATGCAATGCTTTCCATGTTTATTAAGGAAGGTGCTATTGTAACTGAAGGTTACGGCATGCTCAGAGTTCTGTTCTCAAGCTACATCACCTACGGCATCCTGATCCTTGGAATCACTTTCTTCCAGGCTGTCGGAAAAGGCGGCGCAGCTGCAGTACTTGCACTCCTTAGACAATTTGTTTTGTTCGTACCGCTTGTAGTTATCCTTCCAAGATTCTTTGCAAGAAATGTTGAGGGAATCTTCTACGCACAGGTCGTTACGGATCTTATAGTTTTACTGGTTTCAATAATTCTCATGGCAAAAGAGTTTGCTGCAATCAGAAAAGAAGAACTGTCTTTATCCAAATCTAAAGCAGCATAACAACAAAAGTTATACACGTAGTTTTTGGGAGAAATAATAATGAATAAAACCTTTATCCAGCGCGAAGGCGAACGCGTAAAAAACACAGACGATCTCTATAAAAAATATATACACATGATATGCAAACAGGAAAGCGCGGTGGTCTACAGGATGAACACCCCCATGGGCGAGGGCATCATGCACTGGTACAGCATCGCAGACGGAATAGACTATGTGTATTCAGAGATTGAGACTTACTATCCCAGATATCAGGAACAGAAAAAACTCGTAAATTACATAGAAATAATGTACATGGCTGAAGGTCATGCGGAGTTTGAAATGGAGGATAGGCGCTGCGCCTCCGCCGATAAAGGTGATGTTCTTATTTTTAACAGTAAGATTGGAGTAAAAAAATGCAATGTAGGCCCTGAAGGTATGATCTGTATAAGCCTCATTGTCTTTATCGATCATGCTGTTCAGTATCTAAATGACTTTTTTTCCACAGATGAATTTACTGTTGAAAATTTCTACAAGGAAGTTCGGGAAACTCAAGGCTGTACCTGCATTCAGGCCAATGAGCGCCTTGAAAATCTGTTTAAAGATATGATGGCACTTCCCGCTGAGCACGGTTCATATCACAGAAAGCTTTTGGCTCTTGAAGCGGTGATCACACTAAATGATCTTAAGAACAAAAGAAAATACAATGATATCTACTTTAGCGGCGAATGCTGTGACAAAGTCCATAAAGCAAGAAAAATCCTAAGCAGAGACCTGGATAAGGATATTTCCATCATGACTCTTTCTGAAATGGTTGAACTTAATCGCACTACGCTTCAGAAGGTATTCAAAGAAATCTACGGCGTAACCATACATGATTACAGAAAACATGTCCGCATGCAGGAGGCCAAAAATCTTCTTCTGAAGGAAGACATGTCAATAACCGAGATTGCCGGCGCTTGTGGTTATGCAAACGCCAGTAAATTCTCGAGTGCTTTTAAAGATACTGTGGGGATTCTCCCCGGCAAATGGCGGAAAAAATCTATTCAGAACACGTTGTAAAAAAAGGTATTGCACTTCTTTTCCGATGGTGTTATAGTGTACTAGTGCAGATAGTACACTATGTTTTTTACCATTATAGAAGGAAAAAAGTATGAGCAACACAATAGATTCCGAGCCTCGCCGTCGACGTGAAGACCCACGCTACAGACAGTCTTCAAGACGCGACAGCAATTATTACAGTAGCTCGGCATATAGATATGATAGTGAATATGGGGATGCAAGACCGCGTAGAGCAAGATCGGGCGACGATATACAGCCCTATCCCGTACGCAGACGCGGAGTTGAAGATGAACCTGCTATACGTAGACGTGTTTCAGAAGTCGAACCTGCCATTCGCAGGCGTGTGTCAGAAGATGAACCCGCTATCCGCAGACGTGTTTTAGAAGATGAACCCGCTATCCGCAGACGTGTGTCAGAAGATGAACCTGCTATCCGTCGTCGCAGGGATGAGGTTTCAAGAGACCGTCAAGCTTCAGGAAGGGTAAGAAGACCAGCTCAGGAGCTTGAACGTGACATTGAAGTGATTCGAAGACCAAGACCCGCGGCGCGCAGTGAGCAGATTCGCTCTCGCAACCAGGGCGCACGCAGGCCGGAATCAGAGTTTGAACAGATACAGCGTTATCAGCGCAGATTTGAACAGGAACAAGACGAAAGAGAACGCAGAAGTCGTCATGAGGCTTCAAGAAGAGGAAAGGGCAGCAAGGATCTTCAGAAGAGCATTAAATATTTTGTTCTTGAGCTTATAATCCTTGTGATCCTCGCAGTTTCTTTGTTTAAAATGGGAACCTTTAGTTTGGGCTCCTTTAATATTCCTACATTTGATATAGAAGAATCCGGCAAACCGGAGAAACGTAAGGCCAAGAAGAGTGAAACTGACACAGATGTCCCCTCTTGGGTAGATGTATGTCTCGTGGATGAAGGTAATCCCTCTCGAACAGGACTTGCTCTGGACGGAGTTGCTGATATAGCGGTGCATTACACCGGAAACCCGGGTACGACCGCCATGCAGACTCGGAACTTCTATAACAACACAGACTCGGATGTCAGCTCGCATTTTGTTGTGGGAATGGAAGGGGAAATAGTAATGTGCATTCCTCTGAATGAGCGCTCATCCGCAACCAATCACAGAAATAACGATACGATCTCTATCGAAGTTGCCCACCCGACTGCGGATGGCAAATTCACTGATGAATCGTATCAGACACTTATAAAGCTGGTTAACTGGCTTAGACAGAAATACAATCTTTCAACCGACCATGTCATCAGGCACTATGATGTTACAGGCAAAGAATGCCCCAGATATTATGTACAACACCCTGAGGCATGGGAGCAGTTCAAGAGAGATCTTGGACAATAATAACATACTTGTTTCACCTCCAAAAAAGTTAAAGCCCGGACAGTCATTAACTGTTCGGGCTTTAACCATGTAAAAAAGGCAAATATATTTGATCACAGGTTAGAGTAACCCATCAAATATCTATCAACTTCTCCGGCACAGGCGCGGCCTTCCGCGATAGCCCAGACAACAAGAGACTGTCCTCTGCGCATATCTCCTGCGGAGAATATCTTGGTGTCATCGATTCTGTAGGTTCCCTCGCCGGTAACTACCGTTCCTCTCTGACTTCTTTTTGCTCCAAATGCATCCGCGGAATAGTCTTCACATCCGATAAATCCCGCTGCTATAAGGAGCAGGTCACATTTTAAAGTCTTTTCGGATCCCGCTACTTCTGTAAGCTTTCCGTCCTTAAATGCAACCTTCACTGTTTCTATCTGTTTAATGGCACCCTTCTTGTCTGTAGTGACACTCTTTACGGTTGTCTCATAGACTCTTGGGTCCTCTCCGAATACGCTTATTGCTTCCTCATGACCATAATCAGTCTTGAGGACTTTGGGCCACTCCGGCCATGGATTATTTGCTGCCCTTTCAACGGGAGGCTTAGGCATCATCTCGAGAGCTGTTACGCTCTTGGCTCCGTGTCTTAATACGGTTCCTATACAGTCATTACCGGTATCTCCACCGCCTACGATAACAACATGCTTTCCTTCAGCATTTATATATCCGCCGTGCTCTTTAAGCGCAGCCACAGATCTGTCTTTAGAATCCAAAAGAGCTTTCGTTGTCCTTGTAAGGAAATCGACAGCGTTATACACTCCTTTGATCTTCTCGGGATCAGCTACGGGAAGAGGTCTTGCCTTCTTTGCTCCGCAGCAAAGTACAACGGCGTCATACTCTTTTAACAGCTTCTGAGCTTCTTTTTTATCTACATTAACTCCTGTATGGAATGTTACTCCCTCTTCCTCCATAAGCTTGCGACGTCTCTCGATGACTTTTTTATCAAGCTTCATGTTGGGAATACCGTACATGAGAAGTCCGCCTATGCGATCGTCTCTTTCGTACACATCAACAATATGTCCTCTGTGATTGAGCTCATCGGCTGTAGCAAGTCCTGAAGGGCCGCTTCCTACAACGGCTACTCTCTTACCGCTTCTTATAGCGGGGATCATGGGCTTTACATAGCCTTTTTTAAACGCGGTCTCTATAAGATAGAGCTCGTTGTCATGAACGGTAACCGCTTCGCCGTTCTGTCCGCACATG
>JAEEGL013154441.1_pt1 | contig 11251 bp, 12 predicted proteins | sample 9134231 | NCBI WGS metagenome assembly JAEEGL01 (sample SAMN16246548, study PRJNA631951) | gut metagenome | biome: gut microbiome; feature: rumen; material: fiber-attached | host: Bos | place: Iran: Karaj | collected 2018-10
ACAAATAATCGCCCGTCGAAAAAATAATGTTGCAAAACAAGGCAGCCTTTTAGATGTGCATCCTAGTTTGTGTAATGAATGGGATTTTGAGAAAAACTCCATTGATCCTAGCGAGATAACAGCGGGAAGTAATCACAAAGCATGGTGGATATGCCCATATGGACATTCATATCAAGCTGCTGTAAACCGTCGTGCTGCGATTAACAAACCAACAGGCTGCCCTGTATGTCAAGGCAGATATCAAAAAGTTAAATGTATTGAAACCGGCATAATATATAATTCATTAGCCGATGCTGCAATAGCTGTAGGATTGAAAAAAGGTGACAAAATTGGTATGTGCTGTCGTGGAAAACGTAATATTGCAGGCGGATATCATTGGAAATATGAAGACTAATGGTTTATTGCTTATATATGCCTTATTTTAATGTCTTTTGCTATAAGTAACTTGAGCAGTTTATCAAACGTTATAGAAAAACTATGATAAACTGTCTTCTCAATTGCCATGCTCTGAATCATCAAAAGCAATACTCTTCCTTCACAATCTCCCTACACTCCCGAAGAAGTGCCATGTTGCTGCACAGAATAAGGACTTCATTCCAGCACATAGAAAGCTCTTCTGGGAGTCTCTCCAGATCCTCGAATGTCCACATAACTGCAAAATCCTCATATTCTCCGCACTCATTGAAGCCATTTATTTCACAGTCGACCGCATCAAATATCTGCTTCCACTCTTCTGCGCAGGTCCCGCAGAAAGCAACATTCTTACAGCCCTTATTAAGCAAGACTTCTGCCAGTTCCTCGATAAGAGTGCTGTCTATTATCTCGTCCGTTACAAGAATAACTGTGTGCTGTGAAAGATCACGAAGATTCTTCTTATTTACAAGGATACTTGATCCAAAGATTCCGTATGTGATCTCCGGGTTTGTTCTGGTATCAATGCAAAAATCAGTCATGTTTAAATCCTCCTATCAAAAACAAAGACGACTATCTTCCTCTCTGATACTAATTTAAACACAGTACATGGGTTATAATTTGTACACATAGAAAAATACACTGCCGCCTTTTTCCGTATTTGTTGTATATTAGAGACCGTACACATAATATAATCATTTTCATAAAATAAATTTTTGTTGGGGAACGATATGAATACGAAATCTACAAGCATAATTTCAAATCAAACTAGTTACTATGACCTTCCACTTATTCGCTATATTGCGATCAATATTGCAGTCCTATTCATAGGGTTGTCTGTAATTCAGCTTATCGCCGCTAATGATTTTAAAGATTATGATACAGCGCCTGCATATATTGACAATGTCACCTCCGAAAGCAGGTACACAAGGAAGGGAGTTCGAACTGAATATACCTTTGATGTTCACTGGACCTATGAAGGTGAAAATCATATAACTACTAAGAAATCATCTATTGATCCACCGGATTATGATCTTTCTGAAGTAAGAGTTGATCCAGAAACAAAAAAGATGACACTTGGAAGCAGCGAGGGAAGCCTTGAAGGAGCACTGCTTACCCTTGGAATAACAGGTATTTCCCTCCTTATATGGCTGGTTTTGTTTATCTTCTCAAAGAATAAAAAGGCTGAAGTAAATGAAAACTGCACTATAGCGATAGGAATCGGAATTGTTGGACTTCCTATTGCTCTCCTTTGCACCTATGGAACTTTTTCAAATAGCAAATATTCCTCAAGCACTCTTCCAACTGTTATGCTGGATATTTGCTTTGGATTATCACTTATTTTAGGAATCATTATTAAGAAAATGATCAAAGGAAATACTAAAAGAAATACTAACAAATATAGAAGAAGGCGCCGTTGATTTGGCACCTTCTTTCTTTAATCTATTTCATGCTCTTTCTGGAATTTAACCAAGTCCTCTGTCATGCTCTTGGCTATCCTAAGATCCAGCCACCAAAGGATAAGATTTACCAGGACATATATGATAACTACGCTAATAGATACACTTATTGCAGCTTTGATAATTTCAGGAGTCAGTTCTCTCCCACCAAACATGAATGCCAGTAATAGTACTATTAAAAGTAGTAATCTCATAACCATTCCGACAATTGTCTGCGGAACAGATAGTTCCTTTTTTTCATCAATGACTATACTCGGTATAGTTCCGATAAGTCCGTATATCAGTGGATACATGAATGCTTCATAGCCAAACTTCTGCTCTGGATGAAGCGTCATCCCAAGTATCAGCATAGCAGCATTTATCAGTGTTACCGATATGAAAAAGCTGCTAAAGATATTTTTAATTCGGTCTTTCATTCTTTCCTCCAAGATAAAGCTTAGCTTTCTTCTTTTCCACTACGCAGTTTTTTCTTGATTTCAGGAACATATTTCCTTGAAATAATGACGTTTTCGCCATTCCTAAGCTGGCATAAGAATCTTCCGTTTAGTGCTGGTTTTATGGAAGCTATCTTCATCAGATTAACTATGGACGACTTGGAAATTCTGGCAAAATTTCTATCAGATAGCAGTTCCTCGAACTCATATAAGCGTTTTCTTGACTCGTAACAATCCTTCATCAGGTAAATAAAGGTCTTATCTTCAATCGATTCGATATAGTAAATGTCAGAAAGTGGAATCTGATAGGTTTTCTCTTCCTTTACCGCCTCAACGCTACCTTGATGTAGCTTCACAAATCGGACGATTTCATTTACCCTCTCGTCCTTTTTGTGACAGCCAATCTCGATATATTCTGTTTCTTCATCCAAAATCATCTTTACCTTGATGTCCATGAATGATTAGTAACTCTCCTCTACTGAAAACTCTCCTGTGTTTTTTAGATAACAATCATAGAAGTTCAGAACTATTCCGTTCATTGTATCAATGCACTCCTCAGCATCAATACTGCCTGTTCCAAGCATATTTGCAAGTGCAGGTGCAAACAACGGAAGATCAGTAAAATTCATGTGTCCGGAGTTCATAAAATATGTCTCATATCCACAGGATGCATTATTTAATATAACATTGTTGACGTATGCATAAGAGTTCTTATCAGCCTCCATTGCCTGTCTGTGATGTTCTTCATTTTCTACAGAAAGAAGAGGTGTTTCATAGGGGGCTTCATTTATCTGAATCTCGCCATCTATAACGCCTGTCTCTTCACCAAGCATTGTTCCATCAAGATCAATTACTGCTGAAACGTCTTCTCTTCTACCTACAGTCACTGCTGTTGCTCCGCCAAGGGAATGTCCCATGAGACCTATTTTATCAAAATCTGTAGCCTTTATGACAGATAAAATTGTTTCCTCATTATTTTCATTAAGATAAAAACTGTCTGTAAGTGAATCTGCTGCTCCAGCTTCTTCCAATGCATCTATAACAAAGTTCATATCATTAACTCGAAGCTCCATCCACTGTGAAGTAACATCAAATATTTCTGCTTCAGGAACATCCTTGCTTCCAATATCCATTGCTGACTGGAAAAATGTAGTATCAACTGTGATGGTTTTACCATCTGTATCCTCTGTAAAGAAGGAATGATATGGATGATCAAGGCTAACTACTACATATCCGTTACTTGCAAGCTCCATATAGGTTGAACTGTTGCTCTGATAATATCCAAATGCGCCATGACTGAAAATTACGAGAGGGAGTGTATCTGCCTGAATCTCAGTTATGTTCTGAGGATAATAGAAATGTACCGGAACCTCTCTATTTGAACCATCAGTTTCAAATTCCTCTACTCTGTTTGCATCCACAAGAATTGCCTGTGTTTCTGCAACTTTATACTCGCCAGTAGTCTCCCTTCCCTTATAATCGCTGAACATAAATGCAGGAATCATACTTATAGCGATTAGTACTATGCTGATCACTGCGCTAAATACCATTGCTACAACCTTCTTCAGGTTCTCATTATTTCTTGCAAAAATAGTTGCCAATGATGCCAGGAAAATTCTGATGACAAGCAGTAATGCAAGTGCCTTAAATCTGAAGGAAAAATCAATTCCTGGAAGAAGTAACAAAACGATGTATGTAAAGAACTCTACTACGTTTACAATGAGTCGCTTTATCTGCCATCTTGTCTTTGTGGGCTTTCTTAAAATCCCTGAGGCTGCAAAGCCTATCTCAATAATTACGAATATTAAAAAAAGAATCAGTGCCATGCTTTTATACCGCCTTTCTTGTTTCTATAGCGAGTATATTACTGGCACTGAGGTCAATCAATATATATAGGGGTAAGATGCATTTTTATGGGGTGAAATGCATTTTACTTTTTTATTGTTATACATTTAGGCAATCTATATTTTAATCAAATGTAAATCTATCAAAAGTGCACTCTGCATCTGCATCTTCATCGAGGAATTCAAAATATACTGCATGCTTTCCGATTACTCCGCATATAAGTTCTGCAGTCTTTTCTTTTTCAGTGCCAGTGAATTTCACAGTAGAGATAACACGTCCATTATATGAATCCAGTCGTACATTTATCTTTACAGGCTTTGCTTCTTCAAGGAGTACAGTAACTTTTTTGGCGGATGTGTTGCCAAACTGGAGGTATCTAAATCCTACAGTTGTGCCCGAAGTGATGTTTACAACAGGAGCAGAAATGCCGTCCTTTTCCTCATACACAGGCCTTACATTTGCATTTTTGCTGCTTCCATAGATATGGCATGCGTAACCTGCAGATATCCACTTATATGCATCAAGGCCATTTATATGCGGTCCCTGAGAGGTCATTTCCACAGGCCTGGATGATACTGGTTCTCCTGCAATATATTTTATATCTCCAATATAAAGCTTTCCGTCCTTGCCAAGTGCAACATCGACCGGTTCCATCATAGCCTGACGGGAGTATTCATCCGTACCTGTCTGTCTATGATAAAAGACATACCACTGTCCTTCTATTTCCATAATTGAGCCATGGTTATTACCCCATCTGTAGGTCATGGTTCCAAGTCCCTGGCTGTCATGAAGAATTTCACCACCATTAAAGCTGATATCTGCGCCATCATGAAAAGGTCCAAATGGCGTGTCACTTATCCGATATGAAAGGAATCCATTACACGGCTCAAATACTCCAAGTTCAGGAACCGGAACTTCATATCGCTTGGAATAGATATATACATACTTTCCCAAAACTTTCCTGGGACTTGAAGCCTCAAAAAAGCCATCTATGAGAGATATGTGTCCATCATCATTCGGATCCCATGGGCATGTGGAATGTCCCATAGGGTTTTCGACAAGTGTTCCTTCTTTAATGGTCGCCATATCATCTTCAAGTTCTGCTATATAACAAGGAGCTGCGCAGCCTCCCCAGTATGCATATACTTTGCCGTCATCATCAACAAGTACTCCGGGATCAAAGCCAAGTTTTGTTTCTATCGGGTTTTCGAACGGTCCCCAGGGGGTCTTGGATGATGCAACTACAACAAGGCTTCCGCATCTTTCAGCAGCATAAAGATAGTAAGTATCTCCTTTTTTTACTACATCAGGTGCATACAACACGGAGTCATAATGTGTCTCATAGGATACTCCGTGATATTTCCAATCTGTAAGGTCATCAACCGGAGCAGACCATACAACATAGTTTCTTCCGCAGTATTTATCCCTTTCTATGTCATGCGAACCATATACATATACTCGCTTTTCTCCATTGTGCTCAAAAACTCTAGGTTCCCCATCCGGTACGTGCTCCCATAATGGAAGGTACGGATTTGCACCCTTAATAAACTCTTTCATACCATGAACTCCTCTCTTCTAGTAAAGCCTTTGTTGTTTGTCTACAGATTATAGTAATTACATCGCCGTCACAATAATAGTTTTCCTATGTCCTCTGCTGTCTCCTCCCATTTTTTTCACTCCTCTTCATGCATGCTCCGTTGTAGTAGCCTGTTAATACTTAATCTGAAAACTGCTTTCACCCTGTGGTGGAATGGTCGCTTTTGTCATATCAAGTACATCTATATAACGCCCATCCTTTACCTTTTCGATGAACATATCTATTGTATCACTGTCACCCTGAACTTCCACTGTAACAGAGCCGTCCCATTCATTCTTCACCCACCCAGTAAGTCCGTACATGGTTGCCGTGTGATACGCAGTATATCGAAATCCAACGCCCTGCACATATCCTTTAAAGTTCAGATGAGCTCTAATTATTTCTGACATTAAAATCCCTCGTATTTTCTTATTGTTCTTATAACCGCCGGAAGATATGCACTTCCAAAAAGATTCAAATGGTTTGTAAGATGGTAGAGATTATAAAGATCTCTCCTGTCCTCATATCCTGGTTCCAATCCCATCACATCGAAATATGAATCGTAGAACCTGCTGTCAAATCCTCCAAATAGTTCTGTCATTGCTATATCTGCTTCGTTGCAGCCAACATATACCGCAGGATCAATGAGCATGGGATTTCCGTTTTCATCTGCCATAAAATTCCCAGCCCATAAATCACCATGAAGTAAAGACGGGCTTTCCGGTTCAAAAAGGTACTTATCAAGATGATCCATAAGCCAATCTGCAGCTCGTATCGTATCCCTGTCAAAATATCTCTCCGCAAGCTTAAATTGCGGTCTTAATCTACATTCCGCAAAGAATTCTATCCAGTTATTCTTAGGCGCATTTTTCTGATTTCCTGCACCTATGTAGTTGTCTCTATCAAAGCCATACCTTCCGCCTTTTACAAATTGGGAGGTGTCTACTTTATGCATCATAGCAAGTCCAGTCCCTAGCTTTTCCCAGAAGTCACTTTGTGGACGCGCTCTGTCTATAAATTCCATAAGAAGGAATGATCTGTCACCATCTGTTCCATATGCATATATTTGGGGCACTCTATGAGTCCTTGTAGCGCTGACTGCTGCTATACCTTCAGCTTCTGCCCTGAAAAAATCAGCATTAGAAAGGGCATTTTCTTTTAAAAATGCCCGTCTCCCATCAGAGAGTAAAAGCGCATACGCATCATTTGCATCGCCGCCAATCACTCTCTGTCGATTTTCAATTTTTACTTCTTTATCAAAAAATAAAGATATTGCCTCCCTAAGGGATTTACACACAATTATGTTCTCAGCATTCATTGTTCTTAAATTATTTATGAAGCTCTGCATAGATTGCATCTACATCATAGTCTGGAGCGAATTTCTTTGCTACCTCTACTATCGGAGTGATTATTGTGACTTCCTCCTCAACCTCGTCCGCAATGGTATCTATATCTTTACCCTTTTTTAGTTTCTTGCGGATTAGGTCAATAAGGTGTTTGTTAATTCCCTTCTTTTCACCATCCGCTCTGAATAGCTCCATTACTTCCTCTTCGTTGTATTCGGTTAACAGCATAGCAAATACCTCCGATTTGTTGATCTTGAGAAATGCTTTCAGGATGAAATCCTCTGGAACTTCATCAATCGCCCTGTTTACAGCATTCTCCTTTTTCATGGTTTTTAGATACTGTCTTATCTTATCGATCAGCCAGGAATACTCAAACAATGGTCTACATGCTTCAAGTAATTCCTCGTTATGACCATAGTTGATATTGATCATCCTTACGCGGACTTCCACATCCGCTTCATCCCTATGATTCTTATTAAATGAATCACTCAGTTGTAAGATTAGTTCATCTTCCTTCTCGGTTAATCCATTATAAAAAACAACCAGCTTGGGAACAGGAAGCTCTAGCAGTTCATCGCCGAATTTATTCAGCTTATGTTTCGCAATATACCCTTCATACAAACTCCCAAGGTATTGAAGTTGCCTTAATGGCATGTTTGGATTATAGGTGCTCTGGTGTTATGTGTAGGAACCACTTATGAAAAGTTTAATACATTTATCTTGTTTTTTGTAGTGGTTCCCACACTTCATTTTTTACATAATAATCTACGTTCTACTTGCAGAGATTATCAAGCCAATTCATTAAATCTGTATCAGAACTCCATTCAAGACTCATAGCCGGCGATTCTATGTGAATCTTTGCCTTGCTTAATGCCTCTTTTTGTGCATTCAGATCTGCTCTTGCATATATTTGTGTTGTCGTTATGTCTTTATGCCCAAGGATATCTTTTATATAAACTATACTTACACCGGCCTGCAACAGATGCATTGCCTTGCTATGGCGTAATGTATGTGGTGTTACTTTTGCTGGAAGATCATTACATTTAGGACGTGCCATATCAACATATTTCTTGAGAATATATGATATACCGGCCCGTGTAAATTTTTCATCCCTATTAGAGCAGAACAAATAACCTGTTCCCGAAGTGTCACGAGTCTTTTTCGTTTCTTGCAGGTATTGCTTTAGGCAACTGACTGTATCGTCCATAAGAGGGACTGCCCTTTGCTTTGCACCTTTTCCGTTTAGTATAATTCTTGAAGGGGCATCAATACGAATGTCTCTGAATCTTATATTCAGCAACTCGCTAACCCTTGCACCAGTATCATAAAGAAGGCACATGATTAACCTATCCCTGCGTCCTTTTGGAACTGATATATCTGGCATTTCTAAAATGCGTTTCATATCATCAAACTGTATATAACAAAGAGCAGGTTGAGAAACTTTTTTCGCAGGTATTGCAAGAATTCTCTGAATTTCACAAATACACTCTGGCGAGCATATCTGAGAATATCGAAGAAAAGAGTCCAACGCTGCCATGCGCTGATTTCTGGTAGATGCTGCGCACCCTCGTATGTTTTCGAGCCAAGATAGAAACTTTTTTACCAAGTCTTCATCAATATCAGAAAACTGTATTTTATCAGGAGACATTCCCTCACATGTACTGCAGTATTCAAGAAAAAGCCGAAAGGTATCCCGATATGAAGTTATAGTATTTATACTGGCACCTTTGACATCTGGAAGGTAATGTGCCAGAAATTTCGATAGTTGCACCGCAAAATCAGTCTGCATTATATTTACCTCCTTCAATAAGATTTCCATACTTTTTTACAAGTGCAGATGTAACATAAGGGTATAATTCCGTGGTTAGTCTTAAGTATGACTGAGTTCCTCTTAAGTCCTTATGCCCTAAATATGCTGACAATACAGGTAACACGGATGTTATGTCTTCTCCACGCATGACAAACCGGCGGAGACTGTGAACTGCGAAAGTATGCCTGAAATCATGGACACGTGGTCCGTATCCTTTTCCATGATGATGTATTCCAGCATCATACAAGATATTCATGAGCCAGTAGTGAACTGCCACGGAGTTATAAGGACGATTTTCGCTTTTGGAAATAAAGATACTATCAGAATTACTTCTACTATGTCTTGCTTTCATATATTGATCTATATGTGTCGCAAGAGATGATGAAAAGGGCACATATCGAGATTTGTTAAACTTCGAATTCTCGATGTATAAGATTCTGCTTTGCATATCCACATCTTCAATCTTTAGACGTAGTAGTTCTGAAACGCGTAAACCACATCCATAAAGAATTCTGAATGTAATGGGGACGGACAGATGTAGGAACGGAGACGCTGATGTTGATTCATAATTATCAGCTGCCCTGAATATAGCTGAAATTTCCTGATCAGAAAAAATGTATGGAACATAATCAGACTGTGTATGAGAAAGTTCAATGTGTAGACTTTCAGCTTGAACTCCGCGCTTTTGGAGGAAAGCAATTACTTTCTTTGTTGCATTCACGCGCTTGGCTTGTGTGTTGGCCTTTTCATACGATTTACGAGAAATCCATTCTTGCCAGAATTCGTTCGTCAGAGCCATGCGCCCTTTGGTGTGATTATATATATACGTATCTAATCTCCTTAAAAATTGTTCCTCTCTTATACTGCCAGATTCAGACAATTCAAGCTTCCTAAGACTTAGATATTCATCAAGTTCTTGAGCGTAACAACTTTTAAATGCTTTGGATGATTCTAAAGAAATGATCATTCTGTCACCTCCGTTTCTAATGCACAACGACGAAGTTGATCCATGTTGACCTGTAGATAATCAACAGTAGAGTTGATGTTTATGTGACCGAGTACTTCAGAGATTGTTTCGGCAGACGTGCCATTATTAAGCATTCTGGTTGCAAGAGAATGTCTAAGCGAGTGCATGCCATGCAATTGATTATTCTTATAATGGATTCCTGCGCGTTCAACATATTTCTGAAGACAAACATTAAAGCTGTTCATAGGAATAAATGGTGGCCTGGCCTGGAGAAAGACATTTGGATACTGCTTTATATTTGGACGACCATTTTTTAGATAGTCTATGATTGCCCATCCTGTCGCTTCATCAAAAGCTACTGTACAGGCATTACCGGTCTTTTTTTGTATGAAATGAATCTCTTTAGAATGCCAATCTATGTCTGAAAGTAATAAGCCTAAAACATCACTTGTTCGCATTCCGTTATTGATTACGAGCAAAAGAATAGCAAAATCACGCTTTCCAGCGGGAGTATCACGATTCACCGATTCAAGAACTCTGCGGCATTCATCCTCGCTCCATATCTTTGGAAGGTATCTTCTGTTAACAAAGTGCACCTTTGGAAGACCTTCTTTTGATAAAGTGTTGTTTATGCCTGATTGTGCCAGAAAATCTATAAATACCTTTAATGCGTACATAGATGCGGCAGCACTTTTCTTTGAATAACCCATTTGAACAGTTGAAAATGCTAAAAGATCTTGCATGGTCATTTCAGAAAAGTTCTGACATTTCCGTTGGGCGAGAAAATCTGAAAGCTGTTCAAGCACAAAACGATTTCTTTCAGAAGTACTTTTGGAAAGGCCTTTGCTTATTAGATAGTCGCAAAAGGAATTTATGACATCATTGTATTCTTTGGCGATTGTTCTCCTTCGCAGACGATGGTTAAGAATAACACCATACATTTCCATATCACGAAGCATGTTAAAATATCGTAATACTTCATGGAGCCTTTTCTTGCCATTTGGAGAGGCTACTTCATGCTTCGATATATATTCCTCAATGAACATATCTGCGCAGCCATCAAAAGATGCTTCCTGACATTGAGACATTAAGAAAAAAGCTTGGAAATTTGTACTTATCCTCCGATACGTAACAAGTGAGCTATCAGAATAACCCAATTCTTTCAAAAAAGCAAAAAGTTTTTCTGAAGCCTGAGCAACATTTGATAATTCCATAAGCACCTCACTTTCTGAAACGAGTTGAATATAGTTCCAGTTATAAGTATGATGGAATTATGCAAAGAAAAAAGCGGAGATTGTGCAGAAAAAGTGCACAAGATAAAGACTTTTTACATAAGTGGTTCCTACACATAACACCAGAGCACCTATAATCCAAACATGCCATTAAGGCAACTTCAATACCT
>JAEEGL013529483.1_pt1 | contig 11251 bp, 8 predicted proteins | sample 9134231 | NCBI WGS metagenome assembly JAEEGL01 (sample SAMN16246548, study PRJNA631951) | gut metagenome | biome: gut microbiome; feature: rumen; material: fiber-attached | host: Bos | place: Iran: Karaj | collected 2018-10
CTTCTGATCTCAAACCGTAGGTCTTCAAACAACGGCTTATCCGCATTTTGATACTGCAAAGAAAGATCATTTGCGCGGATCAGCACTTCTTTATGAAACGATAGCGGATTCAGTTTCAGGTCCGTCACCTGCTCGATATCCTGAAGAAGTCCTTCTTTTTCCTCGATCTCCCGGTCCAACCGCTTTTCATAGGCTTTGACTCTGGCCTGCATCTTTTTGGTCTTGGCGCCGATAAAAGATCTCGTCGAGATACTTCTGTCGTTTTCCTTAACAGGATCAAATCCGATCTTGCTGTTCTCGCTTTTAATTGCCCACCTTCCGGTCCGGTCCGCTGCCGATTTCAGTTTTCCGATCTCCTTTAAGTGTTTCTCATTCTCCGCTTTTGCAAATGCATCATCCTTTTCTTTGTTTTCCCACCAGGATGTAAAGTTTCCGGCCTGCACGTCAATGGTGCTGCGGTTTAATACGAGCACGTGGTCGCACACCGCATCCAGCAGATCCCGGTCATGCGAAACCAGGATAAATCCTTTTTTGGTTTTCAGATAATCCCTGATCAATTCCCTTGCCGCCATATCCAGATGGTTGGTCGGCTCATCGATCAGAAGGAACTCGTTGTCAGCGGCAAACAATACCGCCAGCATGACTCTCGTGCGCTCTCCGAAGCTCAGCGTGCCAAACGGCCGGTAAAGGCATTCCGCATCCATTTTGATCTGGTTCAGCTGGACAAGCACCTGCCAGGATTCCACCTGCGGTTTCCAGGTTCCGATCAGTTCATCCGCTGTTTTTTGCAGATCATCTTCCGTAACCGGATAGGGAAAATAATCCACCGCTCCGATCCCCGATATTTTTCCGCTATATTCATACTTGCCCCGAAACAGATTTAAAAGCGTTGTTTTTCCTTTTCCGTTTCTGCCGATCAGACCGAGTTTCCAGTCGCTGTCCACATGAAAAGAGACATTTTCAAGTACGGCGTCGGCGCTCCCCTCATATGTAAAAGTCAGATCCGTGACACTGATCAATGCCATAAAGACCACCTCCGATCCATTCAAACCATGAAATGATATGGCCAATAAAAAATCTGCTTCCATGCCGGAAGCAGATCACTCGTATCATTTGCAACGTATACCGAAAGAACACATCAGAAGATGCGGCAAAAGAATACGATAATCCGATTCGGCATACACAAACAGACCTGAACGGCCATATAATGTCTGCAGTTACCAAATCAAATTACCAATTCTTCATCTGTCCACCCTCACACCTGCGTGTGCCTTTCTCAAAACTTCGTTTATATTAGCACGCTCTTTACGTCACGTCAACCGTCTTTGTCTTGTGATCTTCCCGACAGCTTTTCGCAGATATCGCGATACTGCGCGAAGAACGCCTCATGATCCGAGCGGATAAACATAAGGTCGCCGTCTTTTGCTGCCATCTCATGACGTTTTGCTCTCTCACTGAAATCGTGCAGGCCGATCGTCGCCATAAGTCCTTTCAGGGAATGGACGTCCCGGCGATATGCCATAAGGTCTTCCGCCGCTAAGGCGTTTTGCATTTTCAGGATCTTTTCTTCGCACTGATCGGCAATCTCTTCCACGATCTCACCTAAGAGCGCTTCGTTATTCCCTGCGAAATTCATGGCTGTCTGATAATCAAGCCCCTCGATCTCTGTCATCCTCTCCTTAAGCGCAGACGTATCCACTGTATCCTTTGTCTGCTCCTCTGCAGATACGATCTTTTCCGGCGGCAGATTTTGTCTGATCGTTTCTTCGAGCAATGACGCTTCGATCGGCTTTGTCAGATAGTCCGCAAAGCCCGCTTCCAGATAAAGCTGTCTGCTGCCGGCCACGGCATTGGCCGTGAGAACAATTGCCTTTGTATCTTTGTTCTTTGAATCCGAAAGGCTCCGGATCTGATGCAGAGTTTCGATCCCGTCAGGATCCGGCATCATATGATCGAGCAATATCAGATCGTATTTCTTTTCCTTACACAGGGCAATGGCCTTTGTTCCGCTGTCGCAGGAATCCGGAACGATCCCGACGCGTTTTAGGAACAGGGATACGATCTTTAAGTTCGCGCTGTTATCATCAACCGCGAGGACTTTCGCATCTTTTGCATAATAAGAACTGCCCCTGTCACTCTTTCCGGCGATTTCCGCCCTGTCCATAAAGTCTTCTTTTACCGGCTCAGGATTCACAATAAGCACCGGGAGATCGACCATAAATTCCGATCCCTCTCCGTATTGACTCAATACGCCGATCTTGCCGCCCATAGAGTCTACAATGGATTTCACGATCGCAAGCCCCAGCCCGGTTCCTTCGATATTCCCGTTTTTCTTAACATCCGCCCGCGTAAAGGCTTCAAACAAATGCTTCTGTCCTTCCTCGCTGATCCCGCGTCCCGTGTCTTTGATCCGCAGTTTCAAAAGGAATTTCTTCTCTTCCGTATATTCTCCGCCGATCATAAGCGTAACCGCGCCTTTATCCGTGTACTTGATCGCATTGTTGATCAAATTGACCAATATCTGCCTGATGCGGAATTCATCCGAGATCTGTCTGTCGGGAACCTCTCCGAGAAACAGGGTTCCAAGCTTCAGATGTTTTTCATCGGCGCGTTCTTTCAGGATCGGCATGATATCCCTAAGCAGTTCGGAAAAAGAATACTCGTTTTCCGCGATCTCCATTTTCCCTGCCTCGATCTTGGAAAAATCAAGCACATCATTAACGAGCATCAAAAGCATCTTTCCGGAACTCTTGACGCTGCGCGCATATTCGTCGATCAAGGGATCCCTGTTCTCGCGAAGGATCATTTCGTTCATACCCAAAACCGCATTGATTGGCGTTCTGATCTCATGGGACATGCTTGCGAGGAACCGTGTCTTGGCCTGCGAAAGGTCAACAGCTCTCTGACGTTCGTCCCTCATCTTTCGCAGATCATCCATCTGCTGCACCACGGCCAGCGCCAGCAAAAAGGCCAGTCCGATCAGCATCGGCAATTCTTCGTGCATCGTCGGGAAAAAGTTCAGGATTACGATCTCTGACAGGCCGCAGATCAAAAAGCCCGCAAATCCGACCGCCGTGTATTTATACTCCTGAACTTTTCCGCGCACCGTTTCAAGGATCAGAACTCCCATGACGATCAGGATCTGAATCCCGAGAATGATATTAATGTAGATCAGCGCACGGGGGAAGGAAAAGACACAGGAAAAATGCAGGATCGGCCAGATGATAAAGCTGGCAGTTCCCAGACACAATACACCATTCATGATCCTGCGGTACCGCCCGTTCTGCAGCGCATCCAGATAGAAAACCAGGCTGAAGGGCAGCATGAGACACAGGAGATAATTGATCACGCCGTCTACATGATAGTGACCGAAAATGAACGGGTAGAGATAGGAATTCGTAATGATCCAGCCGGAGATCACAAGGATCCCGAGCGCCCCGTAAAGCATTTCGATCCTCTGCCTGTAAAGAATGCGCATGGTAATGCTGACCACAACGATCACCAGGGCAAAGATCAGAAGAATGATCGCAAGCATCAGCGACAGACCGTAGCGGGACATCAGATAGGAAAATACATCGCCGCTTTTTGCGACAAATGTATCCTGATAAACATATCCTTTTCTGGTCGTACCGATACGCTCTATCTTTATTTCCTTGCCGGAATCCTCAGATTTTACGGGAACCAGCATATAGAACCGTTTCACACAACCGCCGGGGACCACGACGTCCCTGCTTTCCACAAAATCCTTACGAAGTTCACCGTTCACGTAAACGGAGACATCACCGCCTGTAATAAAGCAAAAATCCGAATCCACTTCAATATTTGGCAACGTGGATATCATCGTGAACGTGCCGCGGACTGCCGTATTGTTTCGATACGATCTTCCGGCGGTGAATTCCCTGCCATCCGGATCGGTAACCTGCCATTCGTTTATGAAAACAGGAGCTGAATTATCCATCGGATTGGAATGATCAAGATGGCTGTAATAGCCGAGCCCGATCAGCGACAGAAAAAGATACGCAAAGAAAATGATCTTTACGAAATTGATCCACTTATTCGAAGTATTCTCCATATGTGCGTAATTGTTCATACAGGTATCCTTTCCAGATATTCCGCGATCGGCCCGATGTACCTGATATCGGAGATATCATTCTGCCGTCAGTTCGATCTGATTGCCTTCAATTCCGACAATACAGCTTTCAAAATATCCGTCCCCGGTTTTTCTGGGACCGCTCAGGACCTCATAACCGTCCCGTTGCAGTCGTTCCGTGAGTTCACATACTTCTTCCCTGTTCCCTACGGAAAAAGCAAGATGCGCATACCCTGTACGGTTAAGGGATTTTTCCTGATCGTCCAATTGGGGCTTATTCATGATCTCAAGTCTCGCTCCATCATCAAATGATATGAAATAAGAACGAAAACCTGTCGTTTGATTATGATATCCGTCATTGGTATTCCCGCCCAGATACTTCACAAAGAAATCTCTGGCCGCTTCAAGATCCTCTGCATACATCGCTATGTGTTCAATCTTCATGTTGATATTTCTCCATGTGTCTTTCAACCGCTATTTACGCAAATACTTCTCATCTGACTGATATTCATCACTCACAAAACGTTCCACAGTCATGTGAAGATCATACTTATCGCGAAGCTCAGCAATTTTCTTCATCATCAAAGATGCATGATGTGCATCTATAGCTCCCTGATCAGACCACGAATCAATAAGCAACACAGTCTCGGGATCATTGATGGGTTGAAAGTATTCATAGCGAAGATTGCCCTTCTCTGCCCGGATCGCATCTGCTATGCCCTTTGATTCCATCTCCTCCGCAAATGCGCGTGCATTTCCATTGATTCCCTTATAGTACAGATTTACTGTTATCATACAATCTCCTTTAGCCGGTTATTGATCCGGTCCCTTTGCCTTTACTTGCGAAACATTGATATTTAACTATGTAAAAACCGAAGAACTGCCTGATTATACTCTTCCGGTTTTTTGCTTGCTATAAAGTGATTGCCTTTGATAAAAACAAGTGTCGAATCGGGGATATTTGAAGCGATCAGCCTCGTGTGCTCTTCCTTTATCATATCCTTTGTGCCGGCAATGACCAGGGTTTTCGCCTTTATTCTGGCAAGTTCTTCCGGCTCCACATTGGGATCGTTTACCATCAGACCAAGCATTTCCGCATTCAATCTTGCGGAATCAGCTTTGGTTGCAAATTTCTTTGCGATCTTATAGCCTGTTTCAATGGGAATCTGCGCGAAGCGTTTCACTCCCTTCGGATTCAGATTTGCTCCGTTCAGAATTAACCGGTTTACTCTGTCCGGATACTGAATTGCAAAAATCATAGCGATATTTCCGCCGTCCGAAAATCCCAACAAATGTACCCGTTCTATTTGTTGTTCATCCATGAAACCCAGCAGGTCGTCGGCGAATTGGCGTATGGTAAAGGGCTTATCGCCTCTCGGTGTTTTCCCATGGCCTCTGGTGTCTATTGCATATACATGATATAACTTGGAAAACTCGTCAATTTGTCCACGAAAATAGCTGCAATTCTCTCCGTTTCCGTGGAGCAGAATAAGCGGTTCTCCATTCCCTTTTTCTATAAAATAGTGCTTGATGTCCATTCTAGGTTATCCCGAAAGTTGCTCTCTTTTCTTTATCATTCTGACGATTGATCCCCGGGGACGGGGTTACAAGGTCATTTTTTATCGATTGAAAATGAACCGCTAACCCCGTCCCCATGGTTCAACCAATACCAATCTCATATCCTTATATTTCTGCGCTTTATCTTTAAATCCCAGTTTTTTATATATTGGATATCCTTCATCCGTAGCCATCAGATCGATCCGGCTTATTTCATGCTCTGCAGCATAATTGATCATGTTTTTCATAAGCTGCGAACAAATACCTCTTCCCCGATAACCTTCTTCCGTATATACGCTTAAAACCTCCGAATCAAGCCCGTTAAGAAAAAACGGATTCGCAGGTTTTTCAATGACAAGAAGATATGCCGCCGCGACAAGTCTTCCCTCAGCTCTGGCCACAAATGCGATCAGTTTTTTCCCCAGTTCTCTCTCATAGTATTCCGGAAGCTGTCTTTCCATTCCTTTTCTTTCTTCATCCGTTATTGAACCGAAATCATCTTTCATATACAGAATCCTGAGTCGTACAAGTTCCGGTATATCGCTCCGATTTGCAATATCATATACAATATCCCCTCGAACACAGTTAGAATCATCATCCCGGTTATGATTAGCAGCTTCACGCTTATTACAGTTTCGTATCATTTCCAATGTATCTGAAACAGTAGGACAGGTTGCGTATCTGCCCGGCCACATATTCCTATTGAAGAATCCATATGTAGCCTCGGCATCCATATAGGAATTGCTCCGAGTGGAATTACAATACTCCGGAACGATCATTTCATACCCTTTTTCAAAACCACTCTTCACAGTAGCATCCACGCAATAGTCTGTCTGAAGTCCGACTGTTATAACCCTTTTTATGTTTCTGGATTTAAGGTATAAGTCCAGACCTGTGGATTCATGAAATGCACTGTTTGTTTTTTTATCAAAAATCATTTCTCCGGCCATAGGCGCGATTTCTTCATAGATATCAAAATCAGTATCCCCCATAGAGAAGCCTGAACCGGGACCGTCATCATGTCTGACATAGATCACTTCAACACCACATTTACGGGATGCCTCGATCAAAGTCTTCAGATTCTCTTCGAAGCGTTGAAATCCAAATAATCTCTCATCCGTTATTCCTTTTTGAACATCTATAACAAGTAAAACCATGATTCCTTCCTTTCAGATCACATCCAACGGATCATCATATATCTGTTTCCATCATCCCGATATACTTTATAGCCAAGCCTTTCGTTTCTGGTATCATTTATTCCCAACCTTTTTTACACTCTATTGAGTGAACCACCAACCCCGTCCCCCAGGTTCTTTTGCCAGCAAGCAGACCGTCTCAACATGCACGGTCTGCGGGAAATTATCAAAAGCACGAACTTTCATTAAGGCATAACCATTCTCGGACAGATACTTCACGTCCCTGGCAAGGGTTGCCGGATCGCAGCTGACATAGACGATCTTTTCCGGCTGCATTTTTGCCATGGTTTCAAGGCAGGCATTGTCGCAGCCTTTGCGGGGCGGATCCACAACGATCACATCCGGATGTGCAAATCCCGTTTCATTCCCGGCGTAATATGCAGGCAGTATTTCTTCCGCCTTTCCCGCCAGGAAGTCTGCATTTTCGATACCGTTTCTCTTCGCGTTTTCCTTCGCGTCATTTACCGCCTGCTCCACGATTTCCACGCCCATAACCCGTTTGGCCCGCTTCGCCATGAACAGAGAAATGGTTCCGATGCCGCAGTACAGATCCCAGACGGTTTCCGTTCCCTTCAGATCCGCATACAGCAGCGCCTGCGAATACATTCTGGCAGTCTGCAGCGGATTGACCTGATAGAAGGATAAAGGCGAGATCGCATAGGTCAGCGATTCTTCTGTCGGCGCAAAATCATGCTCCACGTCACAGATGTGGATACTGTCGGTAATGTACGCGTTTCCCCACAAGAGGATATTTTCTTCTCCCAGGATCACGTTGGTCTTTTCCTGCTGTACATTCAGATAAATGCTGCGGACTCCCTCAATCTCCCGTAAACGTTTTACAAGTTGATCGGATCCGGCAATTTCACGGGCGTTGACCACAAGGCAGACCATGATCTGAGCACTCGCAAATCCCTTGCGGATCATAACATGGCGCACAACGCCGCTTCCGGTTTCTTCTTCATACGGGGGGATCGCGTACTCCTCCATATGGGATAAAACCGCATCCAATATTATCCTGTTTTCGACGGGACCCAGAAGACAGTCATCCGTTTCCATGATCGCGTGCGTGCGTCCCGCATAGAACCCTGCGATCACTTTTCCTTCTTTATTTCTTCCGACCGGATACTGTGCCTTATTCCGGTAGCGGAAACCGGCTTGTCCCATCCCGACGATCGGCTCCATGATCTCATCCAACGCTTCCGCCGGCACGCCGCCGATCCGGATCAGGTCATTTCTGACCTTATTCTGCTTAAACCTAAGCTGCGCCTCATAAGACAGGGTCTGGATCTGACATCCGCCGCACTGCCTGCAGATCCTGCAATGTGCCTCTATGCGATCGGGAGATGCTTCCAGAATGCAGACAAGTCTTGCGTAGGCATATGTTTTCTTGACTTTTGTTAGAGCCGCCTCAACAAGATCACCGGACAGGGCATCCTTCACAAAAAGGGTATAGCCGTCAATACGGCCGATACCCTCTCCGTTCATTCCGATATCTTCGATTTTTACAACTACCTGCTGGTTCTTCCGATATGCCATATGATCATTCACTCGTCCTGCGCACATTGGAATCGATCAGCCGGTTAAATCCCAGCCAGTCCGTCCCCTGGGATGATGCAAGCAATTCCGTCATGATCTCCAGTTTTGCATCCAGGTTGTCCGCATGATGCAGCGCGACCGCTTCGATGATCGCGGGTTTTTTGGGCGATCCGTATTCATATTCTCCGTGGTGCGCCAGAATACAGTGTTTGATCTCTCCTGCTGTTTTTTGCGGAAAATCGGGGATCCCGGCAATCTTTTCAGAGACCATGGCATATCCCATCACGATATGTCCGAGCAACTGTCCGTCGTCCGTGTAATCGTTTTCCGGAAAATCGGATAATTCACGTGTTTTTCCGATATCATGCAAAAGAGCAACACTGATCAGAAGGTCGCGGTTGATCATGGGATACGCATCCGCAAGATACTTACAAAGATCCGTGACCGAAAGCGTATGCTGCAAAAGCCCGCCGACGAAACTGTGATGGACCGATTTTGCCGCAGAACTCTTTTTGAACGCTTTGATGAATTCCTCATCCGCAACAAAAAAAGACTCTAACAATTGTTTTAAATACGGGGAACGGATATCGGAAATGTAGTTCAGGATCCGCGCAAACATTTCATCAATGTTTTTCGATGTCATCGGCAGGTAATCCGCAGGATCGTATTCCCCCTCCCTGCACTTTCTGGCACGCTGCACGCTGATCTGAAGCGCTCCGTTGTATGTGGATACATTTCCATAGATCAATACATAATCAAAAACTTCAAAATCTTCAATGCCCGCAGAATTGGGTTCCCAGATCTTTGCGTCTATGGAACCGGTCTTATCCTGCAAGATCAGATTCACATAGGGTTTGCCGTTCTTTGTCACGGCAGACGACATCTGTTTGACCAGATAAATATCCGAAATATTCTCTCCGTCGTGGAAGTTTTCAATATACTTCATTTTCTACTCCAGTGTTCCAAGCGTGATCTCGTAAGAAACCTCCGCATATTCAAATCTTCCCTGTCTGAGCACGGTGACCATCATCAGATCTCCCGGCTGGCATTTCAGCATGGCATCCTTAAATGCCTCAAACGAATTGATCTCCGTGGTACCGATCTTGACGATCACGTCGCCGTTCTGAATACCTGCGTTCATGGCCGGAGAATCGATCACCACTTCTTTGACGTAAGCGCCGTACGGGATGCCCAGTTCCTCTGCCGCGGCTTCCGTCACATCCGTTCCGTAGATTCCCAGATATGCCAGGTCCTGTCCGTTGGACAGTTTGTCGATCTTTCCTCTCAGATCGGAGATCCCGTATGCTCTGATCAGGTTTGGCGCATCGCCGACGCTGTCATCCTGATATATGATCCCGAGGACTTCCCCGTCCAGATTGACGAGAACGCCGCTCGCAGATTCGCTTCCGTAAATATCCGTTGTCAAAAACTGCACGCTGCTGTCCTTGAGCGTTTTGATAAAGCTGTTGCTGGTGATCTGTCCGCTGGCCATCGAGCCGGAAATGCCGATCGGGTTCCCCAGGGCAATGATCGGGCTGCCGACCAGAGAGGAGATCCTCGAACTGCCAAGCTTCGCTCTGGACACCTTTTCCTTTGTTTCTTCACTCAGGGAATTGATATCGACGCCGACGACCGTCAGGCCGGTATTGTGATCGGATTTCTTGACCGTTGCTTCATGTTCGCTTCCGTCGCAAAAGGTAACAATGATCGATTCCGCGTTTTTGATCGCATCCGTCTGCGCGATGATCAGAAGTTCTTTTCCGTTATCCGTCACAATAAGACCGGAGGTTGCGCGGTTTAATTCATACGGATTCTGAAACCAGTCCGTGTCAGGATAGATGCCGGTCACGGTCACAAGAGACCGGCGCACCTCATAGGCCACGCGCGAGATCTGGGTGTATAACAACTTGTAATCACTGACATCCAGGTTTTTCTCTACCTTTTCCACCTTCTGGACAACCTGTGTCACCACTTCATGCGTTTTCTCTTCTGTTGCCGGCGTCACATCCACTTCCTCTGTGGTGATCTCTTCCGTTCCGTCTCCGGTTTCATCAACATTTGCCTCTGCAACTTCTTCCGGTGCGGGACGGAAATAGTTTTCCAGTTTCGGGTATAAAAGGATATAGGTAAAGCATGCTACGGCGCCGAAAATGACCGCCCACAGGATCGTAGATATGAATTTAAGGAAAACCCGCTTTTTATTCACAGGCTTTTTCTTGATCGTTTCCGTGATAAAATCAAACTTCTGCTCGTTGCTCGCAACAGACTGTTCGTTCTCTTTGGCTACCGTATTTCGAATGGTTTCCTGCTTTTGTTCTCCCATAAAGAAATCTCCTTCGCCACTGTTTTCCTATTATACTAAAAAAGCCCGCAAACTACAAGGTCGCATTGCGAAAGCACCCGAATTCTGCTACACTTACCTTGTTATGAATGAAGGCGCATTAAGGACTCTGGAATTTCATAAGATCCTTGAACAGTTGAAAGAGCAGGCATCCTCTGAACTCGGTCAGGAGCGGTGTCTGTCTTTGCATCCGCATTTATCCCTCACAGAGATCGAAAATGCGCAGACAGAAACAAAGGATGCGCTGGAGCGGTTGCTGAAGAATTCTTCCGTTTCATTTTATGCCTCCGGAAATATCTATGCATCCCTGCAGCGGCTTGACAAAGGCAGCAGCATCCATGCGGCCGACCTTCTGCAGATCGCAAGACTTCTTGAAAATACGGCAAGGATCAAATCTTTCGGAAGGCGCGACAACAACGATACCTCCGAAGATTCCCTGGATCCTTACTTTTCCCTGTTGGAGCCCCTGAATCCTTTATGTACGGATATCAGGCGCTGCATCCTTTCAGAAGATGAGATCAGCGATGATGC
>JAEEGL013875681.1_pt1 | contig 11251 bp, 8 predicted proteins | sample 9134231 | NCBI WGS metagenome assembly JAEEGL01 (sample SAMN16246548, study PRJNA631951) | gut metagenome | biome: gut microbiome; feature: rumen; material: fiber-attached | host: Bos | place: Iran: Karaj | collected 2018-10
GCGCCGGTGTGTTCTTCTTTCCAAGCGATACACGGATTGCTCCGCAATCCTACGTACATTCGGAATCCGGCCTGTCGGCCTTCTTCCTCATGTCCGTTCGGCTCTCAAGGTCAGCCGTCCCTCGCCGCAAGCGCCGAGGCCGCCTGACTTTTCGAGCCTTGTATCGCTCAGATCTGCATCTGCATTATCTCACGGTAGGCGGCGATGATGCGGTCGCGGACTGCCACCGTGTACTGAAGGGCCGTCTGCGCCTTCTGGATCGCCACCGCCATGTCGTGGGTGTTGTCGCTCTCGCCCAGGGCCCACTTGATCTCCTCGTCCTCGGCGTCGGAAAGATATCCGTTTGTGGTGTTGATATTGTCCACCGCCGCCTGGAATATCCCCGTGAAACCACGGCCCTCATCCACTACTCCCGCGTCCGAGGCCGCTCTCCTTATCACTTTGCTGGAAACATTCCTGAGAGACCCTATTCCGGGAGCTTCTCCCGTCACCACGGCATCATATACACTGTCGTAAGCCATATCTTTTCCCTCTCCGTAACTCTTCAACAGGTCCGTCACCGGCCGGAAACCTCCGGCCCGGCGATCCCCTGCGGATCAATCCCCGACCCGCTTACGTGCTGGCCAGCTGCAGTCCCCTTGAAGCGATGTTCTTGCTGGCTTCGAAGGCTGTTGCGTTCGCCTCGTAAGCCCGGCTCGAATCGATGAGGTTCGTCATCTCCGTCACCGTGTTCACGTTGGGATAGATCACGTAGCCGTTCTCATCGGCGTCCGGATGCGACGGATCGTAAACCATGTTCATCTGGGTCCAGCGGTCCTCAACCACCTGAGTGACCTTCACGCCCTCTCCGGTGTAGCGGTTGGACACGTTCTTCAGGAGCGCGTCAAAGGACGCCTGGGCCTGCTTTTCTTCAAAGACCACCACCTTTCTCCTGTAGGGCGTTCCATCCTTGGTGCGTGTCGTATTTGCATTCGCGATATTCTCAGCGATAACATCCATGCGGTACCGCTGGGCCGTAAGGCCTGATGCGCTGATGTCAAAAGATGTAAATAAAGACATAACTCCCTCCTTCCCTCTCCGATGCGCCCTGCCGGGAAATAAGGACCCCGTAAGCTCCCGGGCGTATCAGATATCCTGTCTAAAGGATGACCCCGGCCGGGATCACGAGCCCGAACGCATCACGGACTGGAGATTCGTAAACTCGTTCTTGATCCCGTCCATGATGCCGCTGTACTTGATCTGGTTCGAGGCGAGCTCCACATTCTCCTGTTCGGGATCCACGTTGTTCCCGTCAAGCCTGTAGGAATACGCCGTCATATCCTCGTAAGGCTGGGCATTCAGTTTCCCCAGGTCCTGATTTGCGTGTCTCACCTTTGAATCCATGGTCTGGTATCTGGTATTTCTCAACTCCTGCCTGAGCGCAGTCTCAAAATCGATATCCTGTCTCTTATATGTAGGAGTATCGGCATTTGCGATGTTATTTGTAATAAGCTCGTTCCTTCGCCAGGAGCCGTCCGCAGCCTTATCCAGAACATTGATGTAATCAAAAGCCTCCGAATTCACAAATAAGCCCATATTCCCTCCTTTTCTGTCTCTTCCGCCCGGTCCTGCCGGAAATCACGCAGGGCTCACTGCGGGCGGATCGCCGGTTTCGAGACTTATGCGGCATACATCAGGTATGTCTGCCGGCGAAATAAAACCACAAGATGTAGTATAACAACAAATTCTTTGTAACGCAAGAGGCGGAAGCATACGCTTCCGCCCTTCCATGGGGTATCTGACTCCATATCTGAATTTTAAACCATGATCATCAGAAAATCAAGCATCATTCGTCATTTTCCGGAAGGGGCTCCGAGTAACCGCACTCCCTGTCGGAGCAGACTATCTTCTGTCCTCTGATGACCATTATCCTGCCGCATTTCGGGCATTTCCTGTCCACGGGCCTCTGCCAGGACACGAACTCACAGTCGGGATATCCGAGACAGCCGTAGTATCTGCGGCCTTTCTTTGACATCCTGATCACGATATCCTTTCCGCATTCGGGGCAGGGTACTCCGATCTTCTCGTAGAACGGCTTTGTATTCTTGCACTCGGGGAAACCGGGGCAGGCCAGGAATTTACCGTAAGGCCCGTATTTCACCACCAGCTTTCTGCCGCAGTTCTCGCACACCACATCCGATTCCTCATCGGCGATGGTGATATTCTCCAGCTCGTCTCCCGCCTTTTTTACCGCCTCTTCAAGGTCGGGATAGAAATTCTCTATTATGGTCTTCCACTTCACGTCGCCGGCTTCTACGCCGTCCAGAAGGGTCTCCATATTTGCGGTAAAGTTTATATCGACTATGGAAGGGAACTCCTTCTTCATGATCCCGTTCACCGCATCCCCGAGCTCGGTCATGTAGAGATTCTTTTCCTCCTTCGTGACGTAATGCCTGGACACGAGGGTGGTAATCGTAGGGGCGTAAGTGCTGGGACGTCCGATCCCGACCTCTTCCATGGCCTTCACGAGCCCGGCCTCCGTATACCTGGGAGGAGGAGAGGTGAAATGCTGTTTGGGATCGAATGACAGAAGCTTGAGCTCATCTCCCTTTTCCAGCTCCACCGAAAGGAAGGGATCCGAATTCTCGCTGTCATCGGGAGGCAGGAGCTTCATGAAGCCGTCAAAGGTGAGCTTTGAAGCCGCCATGGTAAATATCTGCCCACCCGCCGACATCCTGACGGAAAGGGTCTCATATACCGCATTGGTCATCCGGCTCGCGGTGAAACGCTGCCAGATAAGCTTGTACAGCCTGTACTGGTCCCTGGTAAGGGTATCCTTTAAATCCTCGGGCAGACGGCTTATATCGGTGGGTCTTATGGCTTCGTGAGCATCCTGAACCCTTCCGGTATCTTTCTTTCTGGTATCGTCGGCGGCGAGTGCATAAGCATCACCGTACTTTTCCCTGATGAAGGAATACGCCGTACCTATGGCTTCCTCCGCAACCCTTGTGGAATCCGTCCTGAGATAGGTGATGATACCGTTTTCATAGAGCTGCTGGGCGACGCTCATGGTCTTCTGAGGAGTGAAATTGATCCTGTTGGAAGCATCCTGCTGAAGCGTGGAGGTGATATAGGGAAGAGGGGTCTTTCTGACCCGGCTGCCTTTCTTTACCTCCGTGACCCTGAAGGGTTCTTTGGAGGCCTCCTTGACCACTTTGTCGGCATCCTCCTTGCACCCGATCTCTCTTTTTCCGGAACTGTCTCCCCAGAAATGCGCCTTAACGGGGTTCTTTTCACCCTTGAGAGAAAGAGACGCATCTATGGTCCAGTATTCATTCGGTATGAAGGCGTTTATCTCGTCTTCCCTGTCCCCGATGAGCCTGAGGGCAGCGGACTGCACACGTCCTGCGGAGAGACCGCGTTTGATCTTTTCCCAGAGGAGGGGAGATATCTTATATCCCACTATCCTGTCGAGACACCTGCGGGCCTGCTGGGCATCCACAAGCTTCATGTCGATGGTGCGGGCGTTCTTAAGCGACGCCTTGACAGCGCTCCTGGTGATCTCATTAAACGTGATCCGGGAGACCTTCTTTTCGGTCTCGGGGAGCTTCAGGGCGTAAAGCAGATGCCATGAGATAGCCTCCCCTTCCCGGTCAGGGTCCGTTGCGAGATAAATGTGGGAAGCCTTTTTCACTTCCTTCCTGAGGGCCGCCAGCACCTCGCCCTTGCCCCTGATGGTGATATACTCGGGTTCAAAATCGTTTTCCGTATCTATCCCGAGCCTTGACTTGGGCAGATCCCTCACGTGACCGCCGCTGGCCATGACCACATAACTTGACCCTATGAACTTCTTGATCGTCTTTACCTTTGCCGGCGACTCGACGATCACAAGTTTCTTTTCCATCGGATATATTACCTGCTTTCGTTTTTATTGCTGATTTTTGTCGTAAATGACCTTAAGACCCTTCAGCGTCAGATCAATGTCATATACATCTATCGTATCCGTGCTCCCGGCGATGATGCCTCCGAGACCGCCGGTAGCCACAACCTTCAGATCATCGTAGCCCGATTCCTCGCGCATGTGTTTGATGATGTATTCCGTCTGACCTATCTGTCCGTACAAAAGTCCCGCCTGCATGCTGGTGATGGTGTTCCTGGCGAGAATGGAAGAAGGCTTCTCTATAGCTATGGAAGGGAGCTTCGCGGTGCCCTCCCAAAGCGCCTTTGCGGAGATCTTTATCCCTGGCGCCGTGAGTCCGGCTACGAACTCCCCCTCCGGGGATACAAGATCGTAGGTGGTGGCGGTGCCGAAATCAAGCACCAAAAGCGGACCGCCGTAGAAATGATACGCTCCGGCGATATCCACTATCCTGTCTGCGCCGACTTCCGAGGGATTGTCCGTCTTGATATTGATGCCGGTCTTCGTGCCCGGTCCCACCACGAGAGGACGGAATCCCAGATATCTGGGAATGCTCTCGCATAAAGGCTGGAGCACGTCGGGCACCACACTGGACACGGCCGCCCCCGTAAGGTCGTCCTTATTAATGTCGTTCATCTCCAGCAGTCTGAGTATCTGAAGACCGTATTCATCGGCAGTCCGGGGGATTTGGGAGGTCATCCTGAAATCGGCTGTGATCTCATCCTTCCGGAAAATGCCGAAGGTTATGTTTGTATTTCCGACATCAACTGCAAGTATCATTTGTTTTTCTTCTTCTTTGCCGCTTTCTCGGCCGCTCTCTTCTCTTCAAGCTTTTTGTCCGCGGAGGTCCTCAGGAAGTACCACATGGCGGGAGCAAGCTCTATCGAGGAATAGGTTCCGCACACTATACCGATCATCAGGGGAAGCGCAAATTCCTTCACCGATGAAGTGCCGAAAATGAAGAGGCAGAGCACCATGAAGAAGGTTGTCAGGGAGGTGAACACCGATCTTGAAAGGGTCTGTGAATCGCTGGTGTCGACGATCTCCTGAAGATCCCTGCGGTCTCCGGCGCCGGCCAGATTCTCTCTGATCCTGTCGAACACGACTATGGTATCGTTTATGGAATAACCTACGAGGGTCAGGATACAGGCCACAAATGTGGAACCAACCGACCATCTGAACAACGCATAGAAGGTCATGACCACAAGCACGTCATGGACAAGGGCGGTGACCGAGCCGGCCGCAAATCTCATATCCTTGAACCTGAACCAGATGTAGATCAGTATGCATATGCAGGTGATGATGACGGCGATAATGGCGTCGGACCTCATCTCCTTACTGATGGTGGAGGAAATGCTCTCCGCGGTTATGGCTGTGTTCTCGATGCCAAGAGCGGAAATGAGTTTCTCATCCAGAGTCGACCTCTCGGAAGAATCCAGACGTCTGGTCTTCACGATCACCTCATTGGATCCCGCCACCTTCTGGACCTGTACATTGGCGTCCCCTGTCACCTCGCTGAAGATCGGCACTATCTCGCTGTTGATCTGCTCAAGGGTCTTGTCCTCATTGAGGTTTACGGTGGTGGAGGTTCCTCCTACGAACTCAAGGCTGTAATTGAAGGCTCCCTTTCCGTTCGCGGAATTCACTATCACGATCACGATGCCTACAAGGATCAGCAGTGAAGACAGGCAGGCGCATATCTTCGACTTGCTGATGAATCCGAGTTTTTTGGGTTCCTTCGATGTGCCGTAGAGACTTACGTTCTGAAGTCCCAGACCGTATAATGCGCTCAGAAGGAGTCTTGTGATGACAAGGCAGGTGAACATGGAGATCACGATACCGAGAGCCAGAGTCTGCGCAAATCCCTTAACGGAACCGGAGCCCTTGAGTCCCAGGACCGCAGCGGCGATAAGGGTGGTGACGTTTCCGTCGATAATGGCTGACAGAGCTCTGTGGAAGCCGGCGTCAATGGCGCCCTTAAGAGCTCTTCCCGCTCTCAGCTCCTCACGTATCCTGGCGAACACTATAACGTTGGCGTCCACCGCCATACCTATGGACAGTATGATACCGGCCACGCCCGAAAGGGTGAGAGTGAGTTCAAAAGCATCCAGAAGTATCACTTCAAGGGAAATATACATGATAAGTGCAAGGGAGGAAGCAACGCCCATGACCCTGTAAACCACGACCATGAGCAGGATTATCAGTATGAGACCCACAACGCCGGCAAGGAGCGACGTCTGTATGGCGTCCTGTCCGAGCTGGGCGCCCACCACCTTTGAATGGATCTCCTCAAGCTGGACCTTAAGTCCGCCGATCCTGATGGTCTGAGCAAGCTCCTGGGCGGCGGTTATGTCTCCCATGCCCTCGATTATGGCCTTTCCGTCCGTTATGGCGGCGTTAACCTTGGGCACCGACACGAACTCTCCGTCGTAATAGATCCCTATGGTCTCGCCGTTCTCGAAAGCCTTTGTGGTGGCGTCCGCAAATTTCTTTGCTCCGTCTGCGGTAAAGGTGAGGGACACGACCGGGCTCTGATTACCCATATTATCCTGCTGGTATACTCCCTGGGCGCTCGCCACATCCGTTCCGGAAAGAACCGCGTCGCCGGAAGCGATGGTATCCTCCAGTGAACGGGCGAGAGTGTATCCGCCTGCTCCGGAGGTATAGTTCTCATTTCCCTGATCGTCCTTTTCCCTGATGAAATACAGGCTTCCGGGACGTCCGAGTTCAGAGAGGATCCTTTCGGCATCATTTACTCCGGGGATATCTACGTTGATCCTGTCGTTTCCTTCCTGATAGACCTGAGCTTCGGTAGAATAACCCTCCACCCTGCGCTGCAGCTTGTAGATGGTGTCTGCCATATCCGAGGGATCAGGGACGCCGTCCACAGCCTGATAGGTAATGCTGACGCCTCCTGCCAGATCAAGTCCCAGAGGCACGCTCCTGGCAGAGCCCGAATTTGTTTCGCCCCAGCCCACTGCCGCAGTATAGACAAAGAGCGCAAGCAATGCGACCAAGACTGTCAGGGTGATGATTCCGTTTTTCCTGTTCATTTTCCTAAAGTTCCTCCCTTTGAAATGATTGTTCCTTTATTCATCCGAAAGCGCCGCTTTGAGCATGATGGCGCACTCTATCCTCTTTCTCTCCAGGACGCATCCGATCTCATAGACCGAATTGATGTCTCCGTTTTCATTGAAGGCGTTGGCCGAGCAGCCTCCGCTGCAATAATACCTGGCAAAGCATTTCCTGCATTCCGGCCTTGAATAGACATTGCACTTCCTGAAACGGTCTCGGATGTCGGTCCTCACTATCCCCTGTTCCACATTTCCCATGAGGAAATCCGGCTTCCCCGCAAACTGATGGCAGGGATACAGGCTGCCGTCGGGCGTGACCGAAAGATATTCACAGCCGCTGCCGCATCCGGAAAGCCGCTTGGCCACGCATGGCCCGCCCTCCAGGTCTATATTGAAATGGAAGAAATTAAAACCTCTTCCCTCTCTTCTCCGTTCAAGATAAAGCTCCGAAAGCCTGTCGTATTCCTCGAGGAGTTCGGGGATGTCCTCTTCCCTCAGAGCGTAAGGCTCGCTCTTCTCCGCCACCACCGGTTCCATCGAGATCTGTCTGAAGCCCAGATCGGCAAGGGCCTCCACATCCCTGCTGAAGTCCTTGTTGTAACCGGTGAAGGTCCCTCGGACGTAATACCTGTCCTGATCCCTGCTCTCGGCGGCGTGAATGAACCTGTCTATTATGAGGTCGTAGGAACCCCGGCCGTCCCTGGTCTTTCTGAGCCTGTCGTGGACCTCTTTTCTCCCGTCCACGGAAAGCACCAGGTTCCCCATCTCCCGGTTTATGAACCCGAGTTTTTCATCGTCCAGAAGGAGCCCGTTTGTCGTGAGTGTGAAGCGGAAATTTTTGCCCTGCTCCTTCTCAACGGATCTGCCGTAGAGAACGAGCTGCTTAACAACCTCCCAGTTCATGAGAGGCTCTCCGCCGAAGAAATCGACTTCCAGATTCCTTCTTCCCCGGGATTCCCTCACCAGGAGATCAAGAGCAGCCTTTCCGGTCTCATAGCTCATAAGGGCTCTCTCACCGCTGTATTCACCCTTTCCGGCGAAGCAGTAGCTGCAGGCCAGATTGCAGTCGTGGGCAATGTGGAGACACAGAGCCTTGACCACGGGCACCGCAGCGTTTATGGCTCCCACATATTTTTCGTAGATATCCTCCGCAAAAAGAGAGCCGTCGTCTTTGAGGCTCAGTATTTCCGAGACTGTCTCACTTATCGTCTCCCGGTCATAGGGAAAGTCACCCTCAAGGGCTCTCTCCGCTTCCTCCCGGGTAACGTCTCTGTCGGCCTCCACGAGCTCCGCTATACGCGGGAGCATACAGTAAGCCGGTTCGTCAAATATGTGGACGGAACCCGAATTTACATCGAGTACCAGGTTGTAGCCGTGACTCTTATACTGATGGAGTTGGAACATTTTCGCAGTGCTGGTTCCCCACGGTGCAGCTGGTCTTACATGCGGACTGGCATGAGGTCTGGCATTCCATGCACCCGCCCTTCTTCATGGAGTCCTTGAGGTTTCTGGTGCTGAGTGTCTTTACGTGCTTCATATCATCCTCCTGCCGCTCTTTGCGGCTCCCCATCGGGACTTTTAAACCTTAAACTCATACGGCGCAACTACGACCGTACACGTTTTCATACATTACAACAAGAGTTCGTTCGTTGTCAATAATGATTTGAATCCAGGTATGCGGCGGCGGACAGAGCCGCAACGTTTCCTTCCCCCGCCCCCTTTATGTACTGGTAAGGGGTTCCGGTTATGTCGCCGCAGGCGAATATCCCTTTTATATTGGTGCACATGGACCGGTCCGTCCTGATATGGGCCCCTTCCGTTTCAAGCCCCGGCACGAGCCTGCCCGGAGGCACTGCGTCCCTCAGCACGAACACCCCGTCTGCTTCATAAGCACCCTCGCCCGTTTCTACGGACATCCTGTCCCCCTTTGCGATACCGGAGGGCTTTTCCTTCACGATCTTCACACTGTCGGGAAGTGGATCATCCCTCCCGTTCAGGGGAAAATAAGTGACATTTCCGGAGGTTTCCGCCAGGAATGCGCACTCGGAGGCCGCATCTGAGGAATAACCCAGAACGATCACATCTTTTCCTTTAAACAGAGCTGCGTCACAGGTTGCGCAGGAGGACACCCCCTTTCCCAGGAACTCCTCCTCTCCCGGAAGGGTACCCCCGGTGACCACCCCCGTCGCGATGATCACTGAGGACGCCTCGTACATGCTGTCGGCGCTCTCTCCGAGAATGGAAAAATAGCCTCCCATATCGTAGACCATCTGCACTCTCTCCTCGGTTATGCCTATGCCCATCACGTCCAGATGATTCCGGAAGGCCTTCATAAGATTGGGGCCGGAAATATCGGGAAGCCCCGGGTAATTCCTAATGGTATGTCCCCGTTCTATCTTTTCACTCAGATGCTTTCTACCGAACAGGATGGTCTTTTTGTTCCTGTTGTTGAGCGTGATGGCAGCGGAGATCCCTGCCGGTCCTGTTCCTATCACGGCCACATCATATCTTTCCATGTCCCCTCCTTCCGTAAATTCCCTGTTTCCTCATATCGTTCCCATACCGGCGGGTCAGTTTCCGGTCCGCTCCCGGATCTATACCCCGCACACCTCTTCTGCGTATCTCACCGTGTCCATGGCTTCTCTGCAGTACCTGTCCGCCCCTATCATGTCGGAGTATTCCTTCGTCATGACAGCTCCCCCGACAGCCACTTTGACCCCGGGGGCTTCCTTTCTCAGAAGCTTTATCGTCTCCTCCATGGCAGGCACGGTGGTGGTCATGAGCGCGGACAGTCCGACAATGGGAGCCTCCGTATCCCTCACGGCCTTAAGCACCTCCTCCGGAGACACGTCCTTCCCGAGATCCGTGACTTCAAAGCCGTAGTTCTCCAGGAGAGCCCGCACTATGTTCTTTCCGATATCGTGGATATCGCCCTTCACCGTGGCGAGGACCACCTTTCCCCTGGAACTTCCGGCGGTGCCCGATCTCTTCAGATGAGCCCTGATGACGGAGAAGGCTTCCGAAGCCGCGTCAGCGCTCATAAGGAGCTGAGGCAGAAAGAACGTTCCCTTTTCAAAGCCCTTGCCCACTATGTCAAGAGCTGGGATGAGCCTTCTGTCTATTATCTCCATGGGATCCGCTCCGCTGCCCAGCATATCGGAAGCGGCCTTTCCCGCGCTGTCCTTAAGCCCCTTCACAACTGCATGGACCAGGGGATCTTCCCTGCCGGTATCTCCGGAAGCATCCTTGTTTTCGGGGCCTGTTGCCTGCGAAACGGCCTTATTTGCGGTCCCGGAGGGAGCCTGTACGTGCGCCGGATGCTTTGTGATGTATTCAATGTATAAGCTGCAGTTCTTATCCTTCCCGGACAGGGCCATATAGGCGTGCCAGGCCTTCATGAGTTCCATGGAGGAAGGATTTATTATCCCTGCGGAAAGTCCGGACATCATGGCCATGAGGAAAAAGGTCTGATTCAGATTCCCTCTCTCCGGAAGTCCGAAGGATACGTTGGACACGCCGAGACTCGTCATACCGTGAAGCTCATCATGTATCCTCCTAACGCTTTCGAGAGTGACCATTGCAGCCCGGTCGTCCGTGCTGACGGTCATGGCCAGGGGATCGATGATGATGTCTTTCTTTGCGATGCCGTACTTTGAGGCCTCGGAATAGATCTTTTCCGCGATCCTGACCCGGCCCTCGGCCGTATCCGGTATTCCGTCCTCATCTATGGTAAGTCCCACCAGCAGGCCCCCGTATTTGGCGGCCAGGGGGAACACCGAATCCATCACTTCCTTCTTTCCGTTAACGGAGTTGATCATGGGCTTGCCGTTGTAGATCCTGAGCGCCTGTTCCATGGCTTCGGGATCCGTGGTGTCGATCTGAAGGGGCAGATCGCACACGGCCTGAAGAGCCTTGACCGTTTCAGTCATGAGCTTGGGTTCGTCTATCTCCGGAAGTCCCACATTCACATCAAGGACATGAGCTCCAGCTTCCTGTTCTTCCGTTCCCTGAGACACGACGTACTCAAGGTCATTCTCCCTGAGAGCCTGTTTAAAGCGTTTCTTTCCCGTGGGATTGATCCTCTCTCCGATGAGTACCGGATAGTCCCCGAAGGTCACCGCATGCGTGTAGGAAGATACCGCGGTGATATCCTTTTCCGTTATGGGAAGGGGCGCGGATACCGCGCCTGTGACCGCCTCTCTCATGGCTTTTATGTGATCCGGGGTGGTCCCGCAGCATCCCCCAAGGACCCGGCCGCCTGAACGTGCGATCTCCACCA
>JAEEGL016015815.1_pt1 | contig 11251 bp, 7 predicted proteins | sample 9134231 | NCBI WGS metagenome assembly JAEEGL01 (sample SAMN16246548, study PRJNA631951) | gut metagenome | biome: gut microbiome; feature: rumen; material: fiber-attached | host: Bos | place: Iran: Karaj | collected 2018-10
AAGCTCCGGGCGCAGGAACAGAGGACAAAAAAATGTGGGAGTCTTATAAAAAATTTACGAACAGTCAATGGGCCGGCATCTCCGCTTCCCTGGCCAGGATCGGGATCATACGCTCTGTTATCGGCTGCACCATTTATTTTTGCGTATGGCTTGCAGGCTCACTGCTTTACCTGGCCTGCGGCCTGATCCGGCTGGCATTCATCTGTATCCTTCTGCTCCTCAAAACAGTATTTGCGTCTGCGGTCGCCGTCGTATACTGTTTCATCCGGGTCGACCGCCCGTTGTCATCGGCTTTTTCCAAAGTGTTTGACAGCATCCCGGCATTGACAGGAAAAATGGACGGATGGGACTATGAGCAATTCGTAGCGAACAGACTCGGGAAAGAAGGCTACCACAATGTACGCGTAACGAGCGGCAGCGGAGACTTCGGCGCCGACATCATTGCCTATGACAGAAAAAACAGAAAATGCTGCATCCAGTGCAAGCTCTATAAATCACCCGTTGGCGTAAAAGCGGTCCAGGAGATCATTGCAGCAAGAGAATACTATGACGGTGACAGCGCCATGGTGATAACAAACTCCACGTTCACAAACGCTGCCCTGGAGCTGGCGCAGAGCACAGGAGTTGTGCTGAGAAGCAACTATAAGTAAGCGATATAATAGGAAAACCATACAATGACCCCGAGATGGACTTCGTGGACATTGGCGAAAACCGGTTCTGGAACATGGTGGCGCGCACTACAAAAAAGTGGCAGACCCAATATTATGGTCTGCCACTTTTTTGTACATAAATGATATTGACGTATTACTATGTGTTTGTCGAGAGATAGTATTGTTTGCCCGCTAGTCGGCTATTTTAGGAACATGCTTGCTAGCATGGTCAAAATCAGCAAGTCAACTGCGCCACCAATACGTGTGCTGATAGTAACAAACGGCATGAGATACATCTTTTTGCAGGAAGAAAGAATGGCAACGTCACCACCGCCACCGGCATCAGCCAGACCGAGACCGGAAGTGATAATACCTTCAACAAGATAGAATCCAAAGAGATAACTAAGTACACCGGATACAATCATAACAACAAGAACAGTGACAAAGACAAGCAGGAGATATCTCCAGTCGCTCATCAAGACAACAACTTTTGCAATGTCCAGAAGACCAAGAGAGATTGCTGCCAAAATAACGGGAGTCATAACTTTAGTGAAGAAACTGGTCCAATGACCGGCAGCATCTTCAAGAGATTTCGGGAGCAGTTTTAATGCCTTTACAACAATGGCACCAAGAATCAACCACACATATGCATGGAATGTTGGAATGAGTTTGCCAATGATACGAGAAAGCATGTAGAAGCCTGCAGCTAACAGAAAACCGGTCTGCAGGGTTGAAAAACGAGTTTCATCCGGATCTGCAACAACAGCTTCTTTCTGTTCTTCTGTGATGTTGATTGTCCCTTTTGATGGCCGGAGTATGCCATCTTCTGTCGGGCTGGAGTAACCGCTAACGAGGAAGTGAGGATTTTTCCTGCCTATAGCGCCCATCAATGCAGCAACGAGTATGACAATAATATTAGCAAGAGTAACGCCAGCTGTAAGAGTCGTCAAATAAGCATCAGGAGAAGTACCAGCTACGTCAGCATAAATGCTAGCCAAAGGCACAGCGGAGGCACCAACACCGGCACCCATGATCGGACCAGCGACCATAAGAATTGCCTCACCAAAGCCATAACCAATCAGTTTGCCGACAAGGCCAACCAGCAAAAATGTAAGTAAAAGAGTACCGAACATAGGAATTATAAAACGAAGTCCGGCATTGATCAAGGTCTTCCTGTCCATTGCCAAAATGCTTCCGATAATCAGACCGGGAACAAGGAAAGATGTGAAATCATATCCTGTGAAGAAGTTTTTGGCAAGCTCTGCGGTTTTTGCGGGAAGAATCCCCCAGTATACACAGAGTGCAGGAAGAAGAATAACTAAAATACTTCCAAAGCCATAATCTTTAAGTACCGGTGTATGATCGCCAACCCAGTTAAGACCAAGACCGAGTACCAGAGTAAGCGCATAAGCGCCCATCATTTTGTCCTCGACGACACCCATAATACAGGCTATGATCGTCAAGACAAAAATAATTAAAAACAAAGGGATTGAAACGCCGCCTATTTTCAAGGCGCCTTTTTTCTCTTCCATGGTATACGCTCCTTTCATACTTTTATTTCATTGTTTTTTCTATCGATCCATTTGCAAATCGAGCATGAAATCTGAAGATGTATTCCTCGGTATTCGTTTGAGAAATCTACTTTTGTGAGCGTGCGTATTTTTTCCATGCGATAAAGGAAGGTGTTTTTGTGAATACATAAATGATCAGCAGCCTTTTGGATCTTTCTGTCAGAATTGAAATATGACTGGAGAGTTGCAACATATTCAGTGCCGTTTTCTCTATCATATTCTCGCAAATACTGCACAACGGGATGAATAAACTGATTAACATCAACATATGATGAGCAGATATCTATCATCTCATACAGCACATAAAAACCAAAAGGATGTACGGAATAAGAGGGGTTAATTACATGACCGATATCCAGAGCTTTCTGCGGCTGTTGACGAACTGTTTGCAAGAAAGAATAACCGCGAAAGCGATTACTTATTCCCATAACCGCTTGATGTTGTTGAAGGACGGGAGTTAGCTGATCGCTCAGAATATTAATAGACGGATCATCAGTTTTTGAAATATCAATCAAAACATGAAGGGCATCATCTCGAAAGAGAACAAGAGATGAGGGAAAGGCTTGAAGCAGAGCAGAACGAAGCCCTCGATAATTAAAATTTGATGTAATGACGGTATCTGTAGGAACAACCTTACCGTAATAAAAGACACCATCAGGTTCAAATTCTATCTCTTTTAGAGCTTTTGTAATCAACGCATCAGAGACATATACTCCGTCCAAAGTGAGTCCAAATACTTGCTCACTAAGGCTTTCACCGGAAGGAACAGGCAGACCATTGCGAGAATAATACAGCTCCAACGCTGCTATGCAACTGTCAATATCTGTTCTCGCAAAAACGGCTCCATCTGAAAAAATAGCAAGTATGGACCCTTCATCAATTCGGCAAATAAGATAATCTGTTTCGTCAACATTTACGATTATGCGCTCAGGATTGGAGACCTCTCTGGAAATCTGGTTATAATACCGTGCACTGATCTTCTGTAGCGGCCACCACTTATTGTTGCTTTTCTCTTTTGTAGATGGATAGCTTTCCAAGAGTTTAAAATGCGAATCAGTCAGGCATACCTCCAAACCTGATAGGTCGGAAATCGCAGACAGGAGAACTGACAGATCATGTGTAGTATTCCCTAGATATTCAAGCTGGATGCATTGCTGCTGATGATGGAGGAGAGCATGGCTCAGCTTATACAATGCGTCTGTAAGGGAAGTACTCTCTGAAAGGAAAGCAAGAGGAAGATCAAGAGTATCACATATATCTTTTAGTTCTTGTGAGAAACCGATTCCGACAACCCCGGCACACTTCTTTTCCGATGGGGAAATGATGTTGAGAAGTTCGTCTGAACGACCTAAGAGAAGGCTTCGTTCGATGCAATGTGCATTGGCGTTTGGTATCTCAACAAAATCAATATTGACATCGCTAGCAGTAGGTAAAAGTATTTGCTCCGGGTTTAGCAGGTTTACTAGTTTTTCAAAAGAGAGTCCCATAAATCAATCCAAGAGAAGGATCCTAATCAAGGGATCTCAATATCCAGCAGAGGTGCATGCTGTTGCGCACCATAGACATCCGTATCATAAGGACCACCGCTGGGGATGTTTCGAGGAATTGTTGCTTTTACAGCCATTGCTGAATCGGAAGCGAAAACCTGTACCTTTTCAGCGGGCACGTTATAGAGAGATGCGATAAGGTCTTTTGTAAATACACCACTATTCTTGACTCGGAGATAGTTTTCTAGATTCTCAAATAAAATGTCACAAGTCAAATAAAAAGGTCCTGCATTTTTGGTGCGGCATACTCTTGCCAGGTCTTTCATTTTCATTTTATCTACCTCCTTTACAACTCAAGAAGCTTGATATCTACTAAATCAAGAGGATCTTCAACCTCCAGCAGATGCTCCATGTTAAAGTCATAAACAGGGCCTGCAAAGATATCAGAGGGTGAGAAGGCTATCGCCATATTACCGGCTGAGCATTTTCTTCCCGGAAAATCCTGATGTAGAGTAAAGGTTCTTGCAAAAGCACAGATTGCACGCGACAAACGCTCTGAAGGTGCAATTACTTCAAGGACGATTCCAAGCTCATGACTTGTAACAGGCATAGTTTCGGAAGCGCCCATCACACCATTTCTGCCATATACACGGAAATTGAAGATATAATCATCATCTTTGACAGAATCCCCGAAAGCATCATGTACCTTAGACTTCAGATAACCGCGGACACGCTGTTCATAATCGTCAATTTGTGCAATCAAACCGGGGTCCTTTGTGCCCATAATAGAGATTGTGCGATATCCAACGAATCGTGCAGACTCGAGCTTGATTTTGTGAACAGGATCTGGAATCCAGCGACTACCACTGACTTTTACTTTCCGATCACTCACTGCTTCATACTTGCAGTCTGTCAAATCCATCATGCCACCTGGTTCATATAGATGGAACGGACTTCCATTCTCATAGAAAGAATGGGCAGCGACACTTACAGGTGTATGATGAAGGTTGGGATTCATCGGTTCGACATAGAAGCAATCTTCTTCCAATGTCACGACAATGCAATCACCAGGAGCAAACTCCTGCGTAGAAGCAGCTCCACACTCGAGAAGTTTGCCAGCATGCCACGCCAGACCCGGATCGAATCCAGCCGCAATTGGCAAAGCGGCATATATCGAAGTATCGGTTGTGCGACCTGCAATGACAACATCAGCACCCATTTCGAAGGCTTTCAGGAACGGCTCATGTCCCATCAAAGCAACGGTATGTTTAGATCTGTCGATTTCTGCTTCCGTCAATTCAGGAAGATACCCCATTGAATGGATTTTACCTTTCCTGAGCTGTTCTTTCAGGAACTCTTTGTCCTGTTCACAATAAATCACTCCCAATTTGAAAGACAGTTTTTCCTCTTGGGCGATTTCTTTGAATACTTCTACTGCAATGTTAAGACTATCATCGTTTCCACTTCCGATGCATGAGCCAAGCAGTAGAGGGATTTTTTTGTCCAAGGCTGCCTTCAAAAGAAGAGTTGCATCCCGTTTAAAGGCCTCCCGAGAAACAAAGGGGACACCCTCGCCGAGATAATAGGGACCGCAGTCTGTTGAGCCCGCATCGCTTCCCAAAAAACTCAAATCCATCTCCAGTGCCCGTTTCAAATTTTCCTCTGGGAACCCATATCCTAGGTTCCCGCATGCAGCAAAGATTCTCATTTGTTTTGGCATTTTCTCACACTCCTTTGTCTAATACTTTCATGATTTGGTTGCCTGCTCTCCTAAAACCTGTGAAAATTATACAATGCCAGTTCGCCCGCTGGCAATGTATTTAAAAACACAAATATTTTTTCATTTTATTGTGACAATTAACATGAAAAGGAAGCTAAGACTTTACATCGCTCGTTGAATATTTATAAAAATACAAAAAACAGAAAGAGTACCGGCGGTTTCTTGACAAACAACCGGGATTTTGCTACCGTGTGATTATATTAAACTAAAAATAAAAACCACAAAAACCAGTAGGAGTTGATCTGATGAGCCGGATTTACAACAAGCTTGTTCGAGATCGAATACCAGAGATAATAGAAGCCTCTGGAAGAACATGCATAACAGAAACGCTTTCTGATAAAGAGTATTTACAATTGTTAGATAAAAAGCTTGATGAAGAGCTGGCAGAATATCATCAAGATCAGAATATTGAGGAATTAGCTGATCTCTTGGAAGTTATATTTACAGCAGCAATAGCTCGCGGATACACGCTAGAAGAACTTGAGACTGTCCGCAAAGAAAAAGCCCAAGAACGTGGAGGATTTGAAAAAAGGATTCTCCTAAAAGAAGTACAAGAATGAATCAAAACTTTGGAACAAGAATGTAGGTAAATAAAATGAGTAGTTTGTTGTTTGAAAAAGAAGTTGATCAATCTCTCCTGAAAGCCGGACTAACGATTCCTGTAACTGCATATGAAGGAATACAAGAAGCCGTTGGTGTTCGTTTAGCAAAAGGTCAGAGAACAAATATTACAATTTTCCTTGATAGCCAGCGTTATGAAGCTATATTGACTAATGTGAACTTGTCAGGGGAATACTCAAACCGAACTGTTTTTCAAATTCGTTACTCCGAAGGAAGTCCTATTTGTCAAAAACTCAAAGACGTTTTTTCATATGTTGATCTTTCCTCAACCGATGGGAAAAAGCCCTTTATTCAAGTGTTTTCTACTGATGATAAAACTCTGGAATTTAGAGTAAAAAGCGAATTAAAAGAAGCATTCTATGATTATATCGGCCCAGTTGATTCGCTATCTGGATATCAGCGATCTTATAAACTGGTGTTCTATAAAGTCTTCTTCACACGGTTGTTGACAAATCAAGACACTTCATGTGCTACGATCACTGCTGACTTCCAGCAATACTATATTCAAAGAAAGCTTGCCGGACTAATCCCTGATGTAAATGCAGATCCAGTGATTGCAAATGTTGAGCAAAGCTCAACAAATCAGATTTATAATCTGATCCTTCGCAATCCCTTTAATGCAATTAGCAGTCATGGGTTTATGGTAAAAGAGAATAATGGGACGGAAGAATTTAAACTAAATCCTGAGTTAGATAAACAACTGTCCTTGGAAGATTACGAAGAAATTCTTCGAATAGTTGACAACAAATTGGAAAAGTACTATTCAACCATTGATTCTGGAACAGCAAGGGGTGGAAATATGCGTGAGATAGTAGAAAAGATGCTAAACGACTATGTTCCAGCAAAGAGCGAAACATTTGCTGGGCATCCGCTCGGTGCTTATTTTCGCTATGAAATCCCTCAAAAGCTATACAACACAGGATTAATTGACTCAAATGACTACCTGATTACCGGTAGTGTTGGGCAAGGGAATTGGGCCATGGTTCCGTGGGTATGCATTTTTGATCGAACCATTACAACTACAGCGACGAAGGGCGTTTATATTGTTTATCTCCTTGCAAAGGATGGCAACACCCTCTATCTAACATTCAATCAAGGCTGCACTGAGATACGCAATAATCACACAAAAAAAGAAACCATAAAAATAATGCGAGAAAAAGCAGCTGATATTGCATCGAGAATAGACGCTAGAGGATTCCGAGTCGATGAGGACATTAATCTTGGAAATGGCTTAACTGAGCTGGGTGAGTTATATCAAAAAGGCACCATTTTTTATAAGGAATATAGAAAAGGGGCTATACCAGCTGAAGCAGAACTTCAAGACGATCTCGCAAAAATGATGGATATTTATCGTGAATATGCAAATCGAGAAGATAAACCGGAAGAGGAAATAAATATCCAGATTGAGGACGAAAGTGAGGAAGAGATGTCAGTTAAAGAAGCAGTTGATCTAATAAAAAACTACATCGCTGCAAAAGGCTTTACTTATCCTGATGGGCTGATCGAAAACTTTTACCTCAGCTTGAAGTCAAAGCCATTTGTTATCCTTGCAGGAACCAGTGGAACTGGAAAAACCAAACTGGTGAATCTTTTTGCAGAAGCAATTGGTGCCGAGTACTACATGGTTCCCGTGCGTCCCGACTGGAGTGATGGGAGTGATCTCTTCGGCTATAACAACCTGAACGGCGATTTTATCGAAGGTCCTATATGCAAAGCATTTGATGTGGCAATCAGTAATCCGGAAAAACCGGTATTGTTATGTCTGGATGAAATGAATCTTGCCAGAGTCGAATATTATCTGAGCGACTTTTTATCTATTATCGAAACACGTAATAGGTGTGAGAACGGGAATATAAAGACAACTGAGATTGCCCAATACAAAGACGGATTTCCGGAAAACCTATATGTTGTCGGTACTGTCAACATGGATGAAACTACTTTCCCGTTCAGTCGTAAGGTTCTGGATCGTGCTAATACAATAGAGTTTTCCTTTGTTGACCTGACGCCCCCCGACGAATGGGCGCTGAATGCTCCAGCGCCGATTAATTTGGGCAACTCTTTCCTGAAAACAGAATATCTCCTGCTGTCGGAATGCTCGGATCAGCAGGAAGCGGTGAATGTTTATTGTGCTGAACTGCAGAAACTCAATCAGATTCTTCAAAAGGCAAATGCGCATGTCGGTTACAGAGTACGCGATGAAGTAGTTTTCTATTTGCTCAACAACAAAGAAGCGGGACTTCTGCCTGAAAATGAGGCGATGGATAATGAGATCATGCAGAAAATCCTTCCTCGCATCCAGGGCAGCTCCGCGTCTGTAAAGAACATGCTGTGTGAACTGTTTAAGGTTTGCGCCGGTGATTATGAAGGGCAAAACACCGAAAGCGACATCAGCTCAAAGATGATGAAAACAGCGCAGAAATCTGATTGTAAGTATAAGAAATCCGCAGAAAAGATAGCATTTATGGTAAGGAGATTTGAAGAGGATGGATTTACTTCCTACTGGCTCTGATGAGTTGGTATATATCCGAACGGAAAAAGTAAATCTGACAATTAAAGGCCCGGCGGCTCATCCCAGCTTTCAAGGCATTGAATACAGAGAAGGGGATTCTAAATTCAAGGTCTCCTGCAGCGAGGAATATGAATTATCATTGAAAGGATGTGCCGTTGCCGGAGCTTATGTCAGCGGCGCGTTTTCCGGGATATATTCAATTCTTCCCATGTTTTTTGAGCAGCAGCGATATGAGATAATCATCGAAGCCAACGGTGATAACGATGTTGCTTTCTGGCATGACAATCTGAATGTTCGCAATAAAGTTACCCGTGTCGGTCGTAATAGCAGGATCCTGTCCGGGGTAATCAATTTCGGTAATGAGATAGGCTTATCCGACCTGGTGATCCAGGTGGATGGGTCAAATTACCTGCGCCTTACAATAGAAGTCTTCCCAACCAAAATCAGTTACAAAGAGGACTATAAAGCGATCGTAGAGGATGTCACGAGGGAAGTATACAGCATCATCTTTGACTTTCTGAAGAAAACCTATCTCGGATATCAACAAGGAGATTATGTCAGTAGCAGTCCTGTCGAGTTTTTTGCCGTCATACGGCATATATTCAACGACTTCATGAAATCAGCTGACATGATTCTGGCACAGCCTCATCATCTTCTTGAAACAACACATGAAGTGCTGCCCAGCCACAAGATCAAGCAGGTGGATAATCGGAGCCTTCGTTGGATTGAAAAACACCCGGATCAGGCAAAAGTCTGCGCCGACCGGGTGCTGGTTTCTAAAACGCTTGCAGTAAAAAAGCGGATTACTTATGACACAAAAGAAAATAGGCTGACAAAATATATCCTTCAGTCAACCGCGAAGAAACTAGAAGAATTAAAAAAGAACTACCTCAACCTCCAGCGTGCGGAAGATAAAGCTGTTATTACCGAGATTGACGGTATGATTCGCGACCTGAATCGCAGAAGCAACGCTTCCTTTTTGGCAGAAGTCGGTGCACATGAGGCATCAGCGGGCATGTCTCTGGTATTCTCAATGGCTCCGGGATATCGAGACCTCTACCGGTACTATCTGATGTTGTTACGCGGACTCTCCATCACAGGAGATGTGTTCCACATTTCCGTAAAAGATTTGGCAGTCCTTTATGAGTATTGGTGCTTTATCAAGCTGAACAGTCTGATGAAAGACCGTTATGAGTTGGTTAAGCAGAACATTGTGAAAGTTCAGGGGAATGGCTTATATGTTTCTTTGGTAAAAGGGGAAGGATCGGATGTTGAGTATCGAAACCCGAGAAACGAAGAAAGAATCACATTATCCTATAACCCCAAAATAATTGAATTGCCGACAGGAACACAACGACCGGACAATGTACTTAAACTGCAGAAAAAAGGGTTGAATGCGGACAGCGAATATCAATACGAGTATGTGTTTGATGCCAAATACAGGATTAATCCCGCCCTGCCCGGTACCGATTACTATAATACCATTTCTCATAAACCTGGGCCTGAAGTCGGAGATATCAATACTATGCATCGATATCGAGATTCGATAGTATGGCATAAAAAACAGGACAAAGACTCACCCTATAGAAGCAAAATGTTTGGTGCGTATGTGCTCTTTCCGTACTCCAATGAGGAAGAATATCATGAACACTGTTTCTATAAGAGTATCGGGAAGGTAAATATAGGAGGGCTGCCTTTCTTACCTTCGGCAACGAATTTGGTGACTCAGATGCTGGATGAACTCATTTCCGATTCTCCGGAGTCCGCATTTGAACGTGCAACCCTACCACGCGGGATAGAGGCCAAGCTGAAAAAAGTTGATTGGCAAACAAGGGACGTGTTGATTGGAGACTTCAGATCAACAGATCAGTTCAATGCTTGCCACAACAATAATATTTATTATGTTCCGGTTTCTCAGATTCATGACGAAAACTTCCCCATTCGCTATATAGCGCTGTATCAGTCCAAAAGTCTGTTTGGAGCAGGGGCTGGAATTAACTTGTATGGTGAGGTTAGAACTTGCTCAAAGAAAAAACGGAGAGACATCCCCTATTTGGCAAAAGACTCCGATGAATGGTATTACTATTTTGAAGTAAAAAGCTGGATATCCCTGCCAAAGCCAATCGCAATAAAAGAGCTTAGTGTGGGGCGCGAATTCACAAATCTGTTTTTACTAAAGCACAGTTCAGAAACTCCGGAACTCAAAATCCGAAGTGAAGAGGAGTATAGGCTGTTCTGTGAATTAAAGAGAACCCTAAACAACACTGAGATCAACGATGATGACAAAAACATTGGTTTCATCTTTGACGATGCATCTGTCGTTCTTGAAGACGGGAAAATCCACGTTTACAAAAAGAACGGGATTCGCGAGGAATATGGTATTCCGGCTTTCAGCCGGGCTCCAAATGCGGTGTTCCGGAAAATCCTTAGCGCTTTGAAAGAAAATGGAGATGAAACATGAATCCTAAAGACAGAGATTCTTTAACAGCCTTATTGAAGCAAACTAAAGATGTTTTTCAAGATATATCTCATAAGATCGATTGGTCTGTCACTGATTCTTCTTATCTTGATGACCTCATGAATTCCAGGGAACTGCAAGATGATATTAGAAGCAGAATTATGAGGATCAGTTC
>JAEEGL011085985.1_pt1 | contig 11250 bp, 7 predicted proteins | sample 9134231 | NCBI WGS metagenome assembly JAEEGL01 (sample SAMN16246548, study PRJNA631951) | gut metagenome | biome: gut microbiome; feature: rumen; material: fiber-attached | host: Bos | place: Iran: Karaj | collected 2018-10
CGAATTACGTTTGAAAAACTGCCACTGTATTCATAGATAAAGTAAAGTAATATAGGAAAACGAGAATTATCTATTTAGAAAGAAAGAGCCACAAGCTTGGACATTTATAATTATCTGTAAATATGATAAAATGTCTATACTACTCGTTCAGAGATGAATGCAGTTTCGGCTGTATTACCCGCGACACTTTTTTTCATTGCGTAGGCTGAGCGGTGTTATCGTGGGTAGCGGGTAGTTTTATTTATTCTGAATAATATACAGGATGTTTGATGGCTGAGTTTAACAATAATCAAAAGGTTGTAAATGTATGTTTAAAATAATAGAAGGTGATTTTAAAAACAACATATATAGTAACGAGGATTATTTGGATAACTGGCCAATAATATATATTCTTGAAAACGGACAACAGGCCTATATAGGGGAATCGACACATGCTAAAACTCGTATGACTCAGCATGCGACAGTAGAAGAGAAACGTATATTTGATAAAGTTCATTTCATTTATTCTAAGATGTTTAATCAGTCGGTAACTTTTGACTATGAGTCAAAATTGATTCAGTATATAGTTGCCGATGAATTATTCCAGGTTACTAATAAGAATTCAGGAATTGCAGATAAACAGTATTATAAAAAGAAGGATTATGATGAGCAATTTGAGATTCTTTGGAGAAAACTTCAAAGAGAAAAGCTGGTCAAACATTCTCTCGAGGAAATAGAAAACTCAGATCTTTTTATGTATTCACCATACAAAGAGTTGAATGACTGCCAGCGTAAAGCTGTAGAAGATATTCTTGCGAGGATTAAGGATGGTTCTTCAAAACGAGTAGTTGTAAATGGGATGCCCGGAAGTGGGAAAACCATAGTCGCTGTATATCTTATGAAGTATCTATCCGACAGTGAAGAATATGCTGAGAAAGAAATTGCTTTTGTTGTACCGCAAACATCTCTTAGGAAAACCATGAAATATATTTTTAAGAGTATATATGGCCTTACTCCATCACAGGTTATTTCCCCATCGGATGTAACAAAAAAGAAATATGATATTTTGCTTGTGGATGAGGCGCACAGGTTACATCAGTATAAAAATATTTCTTATATGAAAGCATTTAAAAGGAATTGTGAGAAGCTTGGATTAACAACTGATTCGGATGAGCTTGATTGGATACTTAAGCAGGCTGATTGTACAGTACTATTTTATGATTCGATGCAGGTTGTAGGACCTTCTGGAATAAGTTTTGAGCGATTTGATAAAAAAATGGAAGATGCGATTACTAACAGAATGATCGCATATTATACCCTTTTCACACAGATGCGGGTGAAGGGTGGGAATGATTATATAGAGTTTATTAAAAGTATTCTTGAAGGAGACTGTAAAGGTAAATATATTTCAGAGGAATATGAGCTTAAATTGTATACAGATTTTAATAGATTTGAAAAAGATATGTATATTAAAGAGGATGAAATGGGACTGACTCGTATGGTGGCAGGATATTCCTGGCCGTGGGTGAGTAAGAATAATTCATCTTTATATGATATCGAGATACAGGGCGTTAATCGAAAGTGGAATCATTGTACTGAAGGATGGGTTCATACGCCTGAAGCAATAGATGAAGTGGGATGTATTCATTCTATTCAGGGATATGACCTGAATTACGCATTTGTAGTATTGGGAAATGAAATAGGGTATGATAAAACTATTGGTAAAATTGTGATTTATTCGGATAATTATTATGACAAAAATGGAAAACGAACAGCAACAGATGAGGAGCTAACAGATTATATAAAAAATATATACTATGTTTTATTGACGAGAGGAATTAGAGGTACATATATTTATGTATGTAATAATGATCTGAGAGAATATTTAGAACAATATATAGAAATGGAGACATACAAGTGAAACAGGAAACAATTAAAAGGATAAGAAGATTCTCGGATGAGCGCGACTGGGATCAATTTCATTCGCCAGCTAACATTGCGAAATCCATAGTAATCGAATCAGCAGAGCTTCTGGAATGCTTCCAGTGGAATGAAGATGAATATGATCTGCAGCATGTAAAAGAAGAGTTGGCGGATGTGATAGTCTTTACGCAGAATATGCTCGATAAACTTGACCTCGATCCCGATGAAATCGTTAACATGAAGATGGAACAGAACGAGAAGAAGTATCCCGTTGAGAAAGCAAAAGGAAACGCAGCAAAGTATGATCAGTTATAAGATGCATAGATTTATGTATGAATACATTTTATAAATGAGGAAAGTGATTGTGCAAAATCAATTTCTGACAAATTACACTGAGACCACGTTTTTAGGCAAAATCAAAGATAATCTGAGACATTGCAAATCCTTCTATTTTTCTGTAAGTTTTATAAAGAAGGCAGGTTTAGTTCTGCTGTTTAAAGATATCGAAGCAGCTGTTGAAAGAGGATGCAATGGCTATATCATCACGTCCACATATCAGAATTTTACAGATATAGAGTCACTTAAGAGTTTCCACGCATTAATGGGAAGTTTCCCGAATTTCCAATGCCATTTAGATTATGAAAGCTTTCATGATTCCGGGTATTCTACCCTTGGATATCATTCTAAGGGCTATCTCTTTGAGTTTGATGATCATAGGGAAGTCGTTATTGGATCCTCAAATATAACAAGGTATGCCCTGTTAAAAAATATAGAGTGGGATGTGGCAGTTGTTGATAACTACGAGCCGGGTGTTTATGAAGAGGCCAAAAAAGAATTTGATGAAAAATGGGAAGGCACGCAGCTGCTTGATACGGAACTGATCCAGAAATACACCCAGAGGCTTAATTATTCTATTGAGCGATGGGATATGGATTATGATTTATCAGCATCCAAGATCAAACCCAATTACATGCAGAAAAAAGCACTTAAGGAGCTCAATCGGTACCGTGCTATTGGTGTGAACCGAGCTCTTACCATTGCATCGGCCGGCAGTGGTAAAACATATCTTGCTGCTTTTGATGCGCTGAATTTTAACCCGCAACGGCTTCTGTATATTGTTCACGAAGGTTCAATTTTAAAGAGATCGCTTGAGACATTCCGGGAAGTTTTTGGGAGTAGTGTTTCATACGGGATTTATAGTGGTGTAAGTAAGGAATCTGATATGGATTTCGTATTTGCCACGAATATAACCATGTGTAACACATTAGAATTATTCTCTAAAAATGAATTTGATTATATTATTATAGACGAATGCCATCATGCAACTGCAGAAACATACAAGAAGATAATCGGATACTTCGAACCTGAATTTCTACTGGGCCTGACTGCAACCCCGGAACGTATGGATAACCAGGATGTATTTGAAATGTTTGACCATAACGTTCCATATGAACTAAGGCTTAGGGATGCGATCGCGAATGATCTGGTTGTGCCTTTCAAATACTATGGTATAAGAGATCAATTGGTGGACTATGGCCTATCATCAGGCGAAGAACGAAGACTTGTTGCACAGATGGCAAATGAAGATCACTGTGATTTTATATCAGAACAGATAGAAAAGCACAGGCCAAATGGTAAATTGAAGGCTCTTGCCTTTTGTAAAAATGTAACCCATGCACGAATGATGTCAGAGGTGCTAGGAGAACGCTACAAGACAGCATATTTAACAGGCCGTAATGATATAGGAGAGCGAATAAGGGCTTATAATGACCTTCAAGATGATACTAAGGAGCTGGAGATACTTTTCACAGTTGATATTCTAAACGAAGGCGTAGATATCCCAGGTGTAAATATGGTCCTTTTCTTAAGACCTACAGAATCGACTACGATCTTTATTCAGCAGTTGGGACGAGGTCTTAGAAAATATGTTAATAAAAGCTATGTTACAGTTCTTGATTTTATAGGTAACAGCTATAAGAGAAGTGTCCAGATCGCTTTTGCTCTTGGATCTCTATCCGAGAACCTTGTAATGGAAAAACGTCTTATGGCAGCTCTTGTAAAAGATAATTTTACAGCCTTAGGACTTACAGATTATGGTGTTGAAATCAATATTGATGATCTTAGCAAGGAAGAGATCCTTGAATACATTGATAAGGAGAACTTCAACGCAATTAAGTATCTTAAGCAGGATTACTTTAATTTTAAGAAATATATAGGTTCGGAATACTATCCACGACACATGGATTATATAAATAATGATTGCGCCCCCGATTTGATCCGTTTCATGGGCGTAAAGACACAGGGTAAGAAGAATTGCAGCTATTACAATTTCCTTAAAGGAATAGAGGAGGAGAACCTACCAGTTTTTTCGCAGGAACAGATAGAGTTTGCGAATTATCTGTCAGGCCTTCTTCCGCTGGTTAGAAAACATGAATACTTAGTTATAAAATACCTGCTTTCGGGCGCAAAGTTACTTGATGAGATAAAATCATATTTAAACACAGAGCTGCCCGGACTTAGGCAGGAGGAAGTAGATCATGTATTTTCATATCTTAACTATGTATCGATAAATAATGAAACCGCCAGGCTTTCCGTTCCGATTGATGACCAGTTTGAAGAATACATAGATGATCTGATTGAGTATGGTCTGACACGTTATTACGTTGATAACGGTGAAGAAACCGGTTTTAAACTGTGGCAGAATTATAGAATGGATCAGGTACAACTTAAACTGCTTAAGAATCCGGCTAATATTCAGGTTGGAACATATTATTATGATGATTACGTAGTGATATTTGCATCCCTGAAAAAAGACTTAGATGATGCTGATAGATTAAATTATAAAGATAAGTTTTTAGAACCGGCCTTATTCCAGTGGGAGTCAATGACGAACTTACCACAGGGACATCTGGAAAAACTGAATAACAGTAAATTCGCATATTTGTTTATAAGAAAGATGGTGTCGGAAAACGGATTAGTTCTTCCATTTACTTATGTAGGTAAAGGCAAGCTTACCAATCCTCGAAAAACAGACGGAGGAAATGGAACATATCTTTTTGATATCCATATGGAGAACGAATTGCCGGAGTACTTACAGTATGATTTTGGTGTAATGAAGGAATCCAGTACTATGTAAGTATACAGATAAAGGAGTATAACGCTAATAATGCATATATATACAGTAGAGGAAATAACAGAATCCGACTTTGGTTGTGAAGAAACCGGAAGAGACAAGCCCATGGCCATGCTTAAACTAAGAAATGAAGATTCTACCGAAGAAAAGTATGTTGAGGTATCTGAAGAGATTCTTGCAAAACAGAAGATATCTGAAGGTAAAAATGTGTGTTTTACCGCAGATGGCAACATCCTAAAATATATCCGAGTGGTTGCAGCTGTTATTAAGGATAAGATAGACAATGAGGATAAGATTTTTTCAACGGCAAGGGGTTACGGAGAATATAAGGGATGGTGGGAATTCCCGGGCGGGAAGATAGAACCGGATGAAACACCACAGCAGGCCCTTGTGCGGGAGATAAAGGAGGAGCTTACCGCAGACATCGAGGTGGGCGACCTTATACAGACCATCGAATATGATTACCCCGACTTCCACCTGTCAATGGATTGCTTCTGGGGCAGAGTCACAAGCGGCCGTCTTATTCTTAAGGAAGCTGAAGCTGCAAAGTGGCTTGGTATGGATGAGCTTGACTCGGTTAAGTGGCTGCCGGCGGATCTTGAGTTGGTTGGGAGAATAAAGAATATATAGAGTAGAATAATATCAGGGATGGAATGATTTATGGGACTTTTTGACAGACTTTTCGGATATAGAAAAGAACAACAGAATACAAAACAGAAGAGTCCTATGACAGTACAGAACCAAGCGAAGAATGAAAATGCTGTACGTATACTGGAATGCGGTAAGTATATCAAGTCTTTATTGGCTGATGACAGATATATAGCAAGGAGTGAATATGCACAAAAAATATCCACCTTTTCTTCAGATATAGAGTTCTTTTCTGTGTTAAAAAAGAGCGGCATGTTTGAAGATTTCTGCAGGAAGAATATGCTGACTCCCGGGAGTATTAATGGCATCATGGATTCATATGGCAATATTCAGAAGCTTATTGATGAGCATAATGATATGTTCGTATCTGAATCTATGATTAAAGAGAAGGACTATCTTGATAATATTCTTAAAAGCGTGGATCCGAACATAGTCTTGGATGAGGATCAGCGTAGAGTCGTTCTTACAGATGAAGATTATTGTCTGGTGATTGCAGGAGCAGGAGCTGGTAAAACTACTACTGTTGCGGCAAAAGTTAAGTATTTGGTGGACAAGAAGAGTATAGATCCTTCTCAGATTCTTGTGGTTTCATTTACCAATAAGGCAGTGAATGAACTGAAGGATCGTATCCAAAAGGAGTTGGATATTCCATGCCCGATAGCGACATTCCATTCTACAGGAAACGCGATTATACATAAAAACAGTCCTGATGAAAAGCTTAATATAGTTGATCAATCTAAGCTGTATTTTGTTATTCGTGATTATTTCCGCAATTCCATCATGAGAAATGAGAGCGCAGTGAATAATCTCATTATGTTTTTTGCGTCATATTTTGATGCTCCTTATGAGGGATCAGATCTGAACGCTTTCTTTAATAATATTGCGAAAGCCAATTTCTCTACTATGCGTGGCGATCTGGAAGATTTCAAGCGAGAGGTTATTGATACTCGTACAAAGAAGTCAGTAACAATCCAGAATGAAGTGCTCAGATCGTATCAGGAAGTTGAGATAGCAAATTTCCTGTATCTTAACAATATTGATTATGAATATGAGCCGATTTATAAGTATGATATTGAGTTTTCACGCAAACCCTACACTCCTGATTTTATAATATATCAGGGAGAGAAGAGTGCTTATCTGGAGCACTTTGGAATAACTGAATCTGGCGAGAATGATAGATTTACGCCAGAGGAGATCGAGAGATATAAGAAAGCTGTTAGAGACAAATGCATTCTGCATAAGGAGCATGGCACGACTCTTATTTATACATTCTCAGGATATAATGATGGACGTTCGTTGTTAGATCATCTAAAAGAAAAGCTTGAGGCAAAAGGCTTCGAATTGAAACCGAGGTCTAACAAGGAAGTCATGGAGATGCTTGTCGCCGGGGAAGAAAATAGATATATCCGGAAACTAATTAATCTCATTTGTCGTTTTATCTCCAATTTCAAGGTTAATGCATATCAGGCGGATGATTTTAACCGAATGTATCATTCTACCCAGAATGTGAGAAGCAGACTATTCTTAAGCATCTGTAATGACTGCTATCTTGAATATGAACGTTGGCTGAAGGAAAATAAAGCTGTAGATTTTGAGGATATGATCAATGAATCTGCGCGTCTTCTTCGTGAAGTGAAGGAGATGAAGAAAAAGCTGGATTTTAAATACATAATCGTTGATGAGTATCAGGATATTTCCAGACAGAGATTTGATCTTACAAAAGAACTGTCTGAAGTGACGGATGCGAAAATCATAGCAGTAGGTGATGACTGGCAGTCTATTTATGCTTTCAGCGGATCGGATATAACGCTGTTCACAAAGTTTGAAGAGAAAATGGGATATGCGAAAATGCTTAAGATTGTCAGAACATATCGTAATTCCCAGGAAGTGATTGATATAGCCGGAAACTTTATTCAGCGGAATAAGGAGCAGATCAGCAAACAGCTTATTTCTCCAAAGCATATAGAGGATCCGGTTCTTATCTATACTTATGATGGTACGAGAAAAGCATATAACGGAAACAGAAAGAGTGGCGGAAATTACGAAATGGCCCGCTCTATTGAAACGGTACTTACGGATCTTATAAATTATAAGAAAGCGGAAGGAAAGGAACCGGGATCTATTCTTTTGCTTGGAAGATACGGCTTTGATGGTGATCATCTGGAAAGAACCGGTCTGTTTGAATCTATTAATCGGACGAACAAGGTCAGAAGTGTAAAGTATCCGCAGCTTGATATCACATTCATGACAGCACATTCTTCAAAAGGACTTGGATATGATGATGTAATTGTCATAAATGGAAAAAATGAAACATATGGATTCCCGACGAAAGTAGAAGATGATCCGGTGCTTTCATTTGTTATAAAAGGAGATCGATCTATAGATTATGCAGAAGAACGAAGGCTCTTTTATGTTGCTATGACCAGAACAAAAAACAGGGTCTTTTTTGTGGCACCTGAAGATAATCCCTCTGAGTTTTTGCTTGAGTTGAAACAGACATATAAAAATGTAAAACTGCTCGGTGACTGGAATGAAGAAGAGCCTGTAAGTATAGCAAAGAAGCCCTGCCCGATATGCGGGTATCCGATGCAGTTGAAGTACAAGAGATCCTATGGTCTCAGATTGTATATATGCTCGAATGAGCCAGAAATATGCGGCTTCATGACAAATAATTATCAGGCTGGCAAACTATCTATACAAAAGTGCGATAAGTGTCGTGACGGATACTTAATTGTTAAGCAGGGGCGTGATAAGGATTTCTTCCTTGGCTGCACGAACTATAAGGCAAATGGAACCGGATGCAGCCGAATGATAAGTAAGCAGGCATATTATTCACAGATGGGATATAAGATGGAAGCGCCTTCGGCTGGCCGTTTGATGTCATATGCGACCAAGATAGCTAATGCGACCGATAATACACCAACCGCTGCGTCAGATGATAAAAAGGATAAGGAATCAACAACAAAAATAAATAAAGACATCCAGGTTCAGCAGGAAGAGATTAAATGGAATGCCAAGGATGATGACTATATCGAGGTTATAAGGGCTGAGGTCAAACCTGTTTTGTATGGTGATATAGATTTGAATGATGTTGTATTCAATATTGTAAAAGCATTGCAAAATGTAAGTAGGATAAAATTTTATGGAATAACAGTCTTTTGTGAAGTATTGTGCGGTGCCGATAATAAAAGAATTCGGGATAATCGTTTAGATAAGATACCGGAGTATGGAATCTATAAGATCCTTCCTGCAGATATAGTAAGGAATATAGTGGATTGGATGATTTCGGAACACTATATTCTTAAAACAAAGGGGAAGTATCCTGTTTTACATTCTACATATGAAGGATTACATTATTCAGAAAGTATCACAGAGGGTAAGCTTAAAAAGCTGAAGAAACAACTGAAGCGGGACTAGTTGTTGAGATACTAAGCAAAGAATAGTTTAATGTGTTATTGACAGAAACAAAATGAAAAAGATATAAGCTGACAAGGGATTAATATGCAACTACCATATTCCGAAGAATTGAATACAGGATATCTTGCCCGGCTTTTTGATAATACTAGCGAGTGTTATAAACTGTTTTGGTTTAAGGCGATCATAAGGAAGGTGTTCAAGGGGAAAACTGAGCTTTCTTATGAAGAGCTTATCGATCAGATGATAGCTGATGCCTGGTATATGGTCACGGAATATCATCTTAGCCTTGGCCCCAAAGATACTTTGGAGAATCTCATCCTGCTCATTAAGGAGAAAAATCCTACCCTTAAGTCATCGGATAAGGAAGAAGCTATCATTGATTTCCTATCAAAGACTACGAATCAGGAAATACTGAGGAAGAAAAGAACTCTCACCTATAATGTACCATACCGTTTACAGGCCCCGTTTTTAACAGACTTGAAGGGTAAGGCCTGGGATGTTCCTGCATCTGTTCTTGCACAGCGGATCAATCAGGAAAAACGCCTTATTTATTATTTCACATCTATAAATGGATTATCAACGAAGATAATAATAGAGGCCAAATGGGCTGAGTATATCCGGAAAAATTATGAAATCCTTCTCGGATGGATTGAATATAACATGATCCGGTATTTACAGAGACGTAATCCAAGTGTTCCGGGAATAGCGGATAAGTTGTCACCGCCTGTTGAGAGGAACCTTGATAAGATAAAGAAGTACTGGAAGCTGATACTTTCACTGGAACCTGTTCATGAAATATACGGAGATCATCTTCTGACAGTAAAGGACATATCCGTGGATCATTTTGTTCCTTGGTCTTATGTGGCACATGACGAGTTCTGGAACTTAAGTCCTACGACGAAAAGCATTAACAGTTCCAAGAGTAACAATCTTCCGGACTGGGATACGTATTTTAAGAAGCTTGTTGATATTGAGTATCAGTCATACAAGCTTATTTGGCAGTATGATTCGGTGCATAAAGAATTTGATAAGTGCGCCAAAGAACATATAAATAACGATGAGATACGGTATAGGATATACAGGGAAGGCCTGTCAGCGGATGAGTTTGCCGGTGGACTTGAATCTGTCATACTTCCGGTATATAAGGCTGCACAGGACTGTGGTTTTGCTAAATGGGAGTATAAGGGTGTAACGGTATGAATATAACAGAACAGTATTATCATGATAATTCAAAGGAGTTTTTTGATTCTACGATAAATGCGGATACGACACCGCTGTATGATCATTTCTTAAAGTATGTACCGGATAAGGGATATATACTTGATCTCGGGTGTGGCTCCGGAAGGGATACCAAGGCGTTTCTGAACCGGGGATACAGGGTTGATGCAATAGATGGGTCGAAGGAACTGTGTGCACTGGCAAGCGAGTATACCGGAATTGAAGTAAAGTGCATGGATTTTTTCGAAATAGATGCAAATGAAAAGTATGATGCCATATGGGCATGTGCTTCTCTGCTTCATGTTGAGCATGACCGGTTGCCGGGGCTTATAGAAAAACTACGTGGTGCGGTCAAAGCGAACGGAGTATTCTATATGTCTTTTAAGTTTGGCGATTTTGCAGGAGAGAGGGACGGCAGGTTCTTTATGGATATGACTGCAGAGAAGTTCCATGAGATTATAGAAAGAGTGACCGGATGGAAACTGGTTGAAGAATGGGATTCGGAAGATGTAAGACGCGGTAAGAATGTCAAATGGTATAATGCTATTCTTCAAAAGGTAGTTATTTCATGACGAAGTACAGATGCCCCAAATTCGGATGTAATGGCATAGGCCTCCCGGCAGGAACACGGAAACCATTTATAGCTGGAAAGGGAGTAGTAGGCGATACCTCGGGATACCTTGCCGGAGGTTCTTCCAGTAATATGTTTCTGACAGCCTTTGGATACAGAGGCCGGAGGGTATTGACTTTCGAGTGTCAGAAGTGTGGCCGGACATGGGAGCAGAGATTATAGGGATGTAAGTGAATGGATTTTCAAAAATTACTCAATTCAACTGAATATGATTTTATCAGAAGTAACAAACGACTGGGAAACAGGATAATGCTACTCGGTCTTGCCGGCAGTTATGCTTACGGAACGAATAATGAAGGCA
>JAEEGL011457137.1_pt1 | contig 11250 bp, 5 predicted proteins | sample 9134231 | NCBI WGS metagenome assembly JAEEGL01 (sample SAMN16246548, study PRJNA631951) | gut metagenome | biome: gut microbiome; feature: rumen; material: fiber-attached | host: Bos | place: Iran: Karaj | collected 2018-10
ATTTGTAATATATGTTATACTAAATATGTCACAGTATTTTAAGGAGATGCGTACATGATCATTGAGATTGATTTTAACAGCGACGAGGCCATATATGTGCAGCTGTGCAACCAGATCATACTGGGCATAGCCACGTCCCAGTTCAGGGAAGGCGAGCAGCTTCCCAGTGTCCGGCAGCTGGCAGAGACCATCGGCATCAATATGCATACCGTGAACAAGGCCTACTCAATACTGCAGCAGGACGGCTTTGTAAAGATAGACAGGCGGCGCGGCGCGGTCATTGCCATTGACATCAACAAGCTGGAGGCCCTTAGGGAAGCTCAGGACGATCTGGCGGTTGTGATTGCAAGGGCTCTTTGCAAGGGCATAGGAAGAGCAGATATTCATGCTCTTGTGGACAAGATATATGACCATTATGAAGAACAATAAAGGATACTGAAACGCCTATTAAGGAAAGGAAAAGATATGGATTCAAAGTTTACTGTTATGGCAAGCGAAGTGTTAAAACTAGCCAAGAGAACTGCCAGGTCCCTGAAGCTCAATTACGTGGGAACCGAGCACATACTGATGGGACTTATCCTGGAAGACGGGTGTGTCGCTTCCAGAATCCTCATAGACAACGGGATTGACGAGAACCGAATGATGGATATGATAAGGGATCTCATAGTACCTGACAGTAATGTCAGGACTCTTGACAAGGATGGCTTTTCTCCGAGAGCGGAGAAAGTTCTTGAGGAAGCCCACAAAATGGCTGAGAGATTCCACGCCGATAAGACCGGCACGGAGCACATTCTTCTGGCACTTATAAAAGAGGGTGAGAACGTTGCCGTGAGACTTATCAGCACACTCAATGTTCCTATACAGAAGATTTACGCGGAGACCCTGGCTGCCATGGGCGAAGACCCTGCCATTGTAAAAGAGGACCTTGGCAAAAAGGCCCAGTCTGCAGGCAAGTCCGGCAAGAAGCCTTCAATTCTTGCTCAGTACAGCAGAGACATGACTGCTCTTGCTATTGAAAACAAGCTGGATCCCGTCATCGGCAGAGAGAGGGAGATAAAGAGAGTCATCCAGATACTTTCAAGAAGGACCAAGAACAATCCCTGTCTCATAGGAGAGCCGGGCGTAGGAAAGACCGCAGTGGTCGAGGGACTGGCCCAGAGGATTGCCTCAGGTGACGTGCCGCTTACAGTTCAGAACAAGAGGCTTGTTACATTGGATCTCTCTGGCATGATAGCGGGCTCCAAGTACAGAGGGGAGTTTGAGGAGAGGATCAAGAAGGTAATAAAGGAAGTTGCCGACGATGGCAATATAATCCTGTTTGTCGATGAAATGCATACCCTGATCGGTGCGGGCGGAGCAGAGGGAGCCATAGATGCCTCCAACATTTTAAAGCCTTCACTTGCCAGGGGCGAGATACAGATGATAGGCGCCACCACCATAAGCGAGTACCGCAAGTATGTGGAGAAGGACGCAGCCCTGGAGAGGAGATTCCAGCCTGTCAATGTGGACGAGCCCACCAAAGAAGAGGCAATGGATATCCTGAATGGAATCGTGGGCAAGTACGAGGATCACCACAGAGTGACGATAACACCGGAAGCCATTAAGGCAGCTGTGGACCTTTCAGAGAGATATATAAATGACAGGAATCTTCCGGACAAGGCCATCGACCTGATCGATGAAGCTGCTTCGGCGGTAAGGCTGAGGACCATGGGCGTTTCACCCAAGGTAAAAGAGATGGAGGCAAGGATAGCGGAACTTGACCTGAAGATCGAGGAGGCGCTGAAGAAATCAGATTTTGAAGCCGCAGGACTACTTAACAAGGAACAGAACACCCTTATATCCAAACTCCAGAAGCTTAAGAATTCTGAGAGCAGGAAGCAGAAGAACACTGCCTTTATCGTAAACGAGAACGACATTGCCGAGGTTGTGGCAGAATGGACCAGGATCCCGGTAAAGAAGATCGCTGAAAAGGAATCAGAGAAGCTCCTTAAACTGGAAGCCGTTCTTCACAAGAGAGTCATCGGCCAGGAAGACGCTGTCAAAGCGGTTTCAAAGGCCATAAGAAGGGGAAGAGTCGGCCTTCAGGATCCGAACAGACCCATAGGATCATTTCTTTTCCTCGGACCCACAGGTGTGGGCAAGACCGAGCTGTCTAAGGCTCTGGCTGAAGCCATGTTTGGCGATGAGAACGCCCTCATAAGAGTTGATATGTCAGAGTACATGGAAGGACATTCGGTGTCCAAGATGATCGGATCACCGCCCGGATACGTGGGCTATGATGAGGGAGGCCAGCTCTCAGAGAAGGTGAGACGACATCCCTATTCGGTAATTCTTTTCGATGAGATCGAGAAGGCGCATCCCGATATCTTCAACGTGCTTCTGCAGGTTCTTGACGACGGACATATAACCGATGCCAAGGGCAGGAAGGTGAGCTTTAAGAACACCATTCTGATCATGACATCCAACGTGGGAGCTCAGAGGATCGTTGATCCCAAGAAGCTTGGATTCGGTGCGGGGGCTGACGCCAAGAGGGATTATGAGGACATGAAGTCCGGTGTTATGGACGAGGTGAAAAAGCTCTTTAAGCCCGAGTTCATAAACAGAATAGACGAGATAATGGTATTCCACACACTGACAGAGAAGGAAATGATGGACATTGTGACACTTCTTTCCCAGAACCTTGCCAAGAGGTGTAAGGTCCAGATGGATATCAACCTTACTATCTCGCCTGCAGTCAAGAAATATCTGGTGAATAACCACTCCGATGCCAAGATGGGTGCAAGGCCCTTAAAGAGGGCAATCCAGCAGACAATTGAGGACGCCATGGCGGAAGAACTGCTAAAAGGAAATATAAAAGCAGGAATGGACGTGACTGTTGCACTAAAAGACGATAAAATAGTATTTGTGGGAGGGGACGGAAAAAAGTCCTCAGTTAAAAAAGTATCTGTAAAGACAACTAAAACCGGGAGAGCTGCAACTGTCAAGAAAGCCGTTTCGACGAGGAAACCCAGGAGCAGAGTATGAACAGACGTCGTGAGATACACATAGACCAGGTGGTATACGATGCGGCCTTTTTGGTCATCATCGTTTCTACTTTGCTGTATGTCCTGTTTTTTACAGATTTTTTCAACAGCAGTTACCGTGAGAATCTGAAGGATTTTTCCGACAACTGGAAAAATGCCGACGGCAACTGGTATGACCTGGACAAAATAATCCCGGAGGATTTTGGCGGCCGGATAGAGATGGTAAAGCCGCTGCCCTCCAGTACATTGGATGCATTTTCTCTGTGCTTTGAGTCGGAGAATGTGAATCTGAAGGTATTTCTCGGCCCAAAGGAGCTATACTCCTTTGAGTCGAAAGAGAACCTGACAGGTATGGGATACGGCACCACCTTCCACGAGGTGGGCCTGTCCGCGGCTGCTGCGGGAAAAGAGCTTACCCTTATCTATGAACCCTGCGGCGACGGCGCGATGGACGGACGTATCTCCGGCGTATATCTGGGGCCTGCCTCTGATTATATTCACATGAATGTAATAAGCAGGGCAGCTCAGTTCATTCTGACTTTGTCCATAATCTTCTTTGGAGTTCTTATCTTCCTGATCTGGCTTATCCTTCCCGATAAGACCAATATGCCCTTTGATATTGCAAAGCTCAGTATCGGGTCTTTTCTGATAGGTGCCTGGCTACTGTCGGGCTCGGGAATTATGCAGCTTCTTACGGGTACCACATCCATATGGCGTATCCTTAATCATCTTCCTATTTTGCTTTCCTGCTATCCTTTCGTAGCATTCTTCAATTCCATGACAAGCACAAGGCGTAAAGCCTATGAGGTCATTGGATTTGTCGCAACCGTTCTTATAGAGTCCTCCATCATTACGTTGAGGTATGTGATGGGGATAGACATGATGCTCACTTTCACTGCACATGAGGCAGTGACGGCTATCTTTACCTTTGCCATTGTTCTGGCAATTCTTCTTGATAATTACTACTACTGTAAGTCTAATTCCATAAAAGTTGAGTACAGGGGTATTTACATTGGACTCTTTATAATGATCTCCAGTGCGGCGCTGGAGTTTTTCCTGTACTATATGAATTTTGGAAGAATCTATCTCGTGGGAACAGTCATGAGGATAGGAATGCTTCTTTTCATAAATATCGTAATGTTCCAGTTCTCCAAGTGGTGGGTACGAAGCCAGGCCATTGCTGACAGAGACAAGTTCGTAAACAATACCCTGCAGTTTGCCGTCTTTTCCAAGAACCCTGACGAGAGCGTGAGGCTTATGCTTGAATACATCGGAGCGGAGACGGGAGCAAAGCGAGCATATATCTACGAGGACATCGGAAAAGGCAGGTTCAGGAATACCTACGAGTGGTTTGCGGAAGGTACGGATCCCATGGAAAAAGACCTGTCGATTTTGTACGGCGGTGCCGGCATGGATCAAATAAATATGGATAATATGCCAAAGGATGCCAAGGTAAATCTTGGCCACATGCTGATATATGACCCGGAGGATATCAGGATCGTATCTCCAGGGCTCCATGACAGAATGAAGAAGTATTCCATTCAGACTGTGGCCATTGGCCCCCTGAGGACGGAGAGCGGAATGATCGGTTTCTGGGCCGTGGAAGATGTGCCTGCCGATAAAATGGAGGAACTGGGCGACGCCATGGACATCATTTCCTACTTCTTTGTACAGTCTATCAACCAGCAAAAAGAGCAGGCAAGACTTTTGTACTACAGCTATCACGACGCTTTATCCGGAGCCCGCAACAGGAGCGCACTCAGACAGTTCACCAGCGAGACGCTGGATATATCACAGCCCTTCGGATATCTTTTGTGTGAAGTTGAGGGGCTTTTTGAGATCAATCACATCCTGGGACAGGACGACGGCGATGCGATAATCAGAAAGACAGCGGAATGCCTTATTGATACCTTTGGAGATGCCAATGTATTCCGTCTTACAGGCAACGAGTTTGCCGCCTTCGGTTTTGAGAGCGATGAGACTTTCTTTGATAATGATGTGGCCATTGCAAAGAGGAAGCTCGAGGAAGCTGGGTGCGAGGTTGTAACAGCTTCAGTATTTTGTTCCAATGGAACTACAGATTTCAAGAGTGTAACAGATTACGTCTATGACCGTTTGAAGAAAAGAGAGAGCTGAGATTGAAAGACAATATTCGTGAGACCATAAGAATACACAACACAGCCATATCGGTTATTACCGTGGCAAGTCTTGGGGCTGCTATCGAGAGCATCTCCATGGGATGGGAAGTCTGGGTGCCTCCTCTTATCATTGTGGGAATAATTGCCACATGGTGGATGCACATAACACAGTATGGCTCTGCCACTTCCAGGGAGAACTTCTACATCATCTATTGTATGGTGGTGTCTTTTTATCATGGAATCCATAAGTCCAGCTTTTTTGATGTAATAGTTATATCGGCGCTTCTTATGTCCGTGATCGCACTTCTTGGAAGGCTTATATTCCTGCGGATAGCTCTGGTTGAGTTCTTTTTGATCATTCTCCTTCAGTTGTCAGCAGCTATTGCCGGCAATTCCGCACCGCTTTCTGCTCTCGATATATCAAGGATAATGCTTCATCTTGTGGCTGAAGTATGCGTCTATTTAGTACTTAAGAAGCTCATGGAAAAGATAAATGAGCATAAAAAAGAAATCGAAAAGCTCGAGGCTGAGAAAAAGAAGGAAGATCACGACATGGAGGATTTCCTTGTCAACCTCTCCCATGAGCTGAGAACTCCCGTAAATGTAATTAATGGCATGTCAAACCTGATCTTAAACAGGGAAAGCAGCGAGGACGTCGTGGCCATCAGATATGCCGGTCAGAGGCTTGTTCACCAGATTGAGGACATTCAGGATTACAGTGAGATACAGAGACAGGAAGTCGTTATGGAAAACGACAGATATATGATCACCTCTCTCTTAAATGACATACTGGTCAACCACAGCGCTGAGGATAAGAGGGATGATCAGGAGTTTATTATTGATCTGGATCCTTCTGTTCCTGCTGTTTTAAGGGGCGACCACAGGAAGATAACAAAGATTATTGAGCACCTTCTTGACAATGCCTTCAAGTTTACGAAAGTAGGCGGAGCGAGACTGCGTGTCACTTCCTACAAGAAGGATTACGGTATAAATCTTATCCTGGAAGTGACAGACACCGGAGTCGGAATGACGCAGAAGGACATCGAGGGAGTGTCCAGGGGCATATATCAGGCTGATAAAAAGAGAGACAGGAGCACCGGAGGTATCGGACTTGGCCTGTCTATTGTCTATGGTCTTGTCCGCAGTATGGACGGCTTTGTTAAGATCGAGAGTGAAAAGAATGTCGGAACCACTGTGAGAGTGAGTATCTACCAGGAAGTTATAGATCCCATGCCCTGCATGTCGGTAAGTACTGAAAGGTTTATTAGTGTTGTCTTTTACAGTATTCCTGTTGGTCGTGGCTGGACTCAGGTGGAGGAGATGCACAAGGAACTGGCGTCTAATCTCGCCAGAGGCCTAAGGATAAATCTCTACTACGCTTTCTCGAGAGAGGAGCTGGAGAGGCTTTTGTCAAAGGGAACTGTAACCCACGTGTTTATGGGGGATTACGAGTACAGCATGGATCCCGGCTTAGCCAAAAAGCTTTCGGAAGATAATATCGTTACAGGTATTCTTGCGCCGGAGGGATTTGAGCTGCCCGAGGCTGATAAACTGATCGTGGTCTATAAGCCTCTCTATGGGCTTCAGATCGTTCAGATACTTAATGGCAACTACTGTTCAAGGAAGCTTAGCTGTGAGGACGGTAAGACCAGGCCTATGCTGGACGGCGTAAGAGCTCTTGTGTGTGACGATGAGCCGATGAATCTGGTGGTGGCAAAAGGTCTTTTCAAAGAATACAACATGGAAATCGATACTGCCGAGAGCGGTGGTGAAGCCATAGATAAGTTTGCAGAGGGAGATGTGGACATAATCTTTATGGACCACATGATGCCGGAGATGGATGGCGTGGAGGCCATGAAGAGGATAAGAAATGTGGCTGACCAGAAGAACAAGCCTGTTAAGATTGTGGCACTGACCGCCAACGCAGTCAGTGGTGCAAGAGAGATGTTCCTGAGAGAAGGTTTTGATGGTTTCATCGCTAAGCCTATAAACATATCTGAGTTTGAGAGAGTCATGAACCGCATTATGGCAGATGGCCAGATTGACAAGAAGAGAGGTACAAGGTGATCCGAAAAGCTATTAAAAGTGTTGTGGATACAATTAAAGACTCTTCCATCAACTTCAGGGAGAGGGTTTTCATCCTGCTGACCATAGTGATGGAGCTGGTGCTACTTTTTGCCATTGTCGGTGATATTCTCTGCGGTGAAAACATGGTTGAGATAGTGGCCCTTGCTATCACTCTTTTTGTGGCGCCTGTAACAACCTTTATCGCTGTCAGGAAAAACAGGGTGTATATTGCAGTAAGATTCATTGTGGTGGGGCTCGTTGGCGTTCTGATGCCGCTGCTGTTTTACTTTGGGGGCGGCGTTCATGGTGGCGCGATCCTGTGGATGATCTTTGCATATCTATATACCGGACTGGTGCTTTCCGGCATGTGGAAGCCCTTCATGCTGATCGTTCTGACGGTGGAATCAATAGGTTTTTATCTTGATGACTACTTTCATCCTGAGAGGATAAGGCAGCACAGCAACGATGTCTTTTACATAGATTCGCTTCTGTCGCTGATAATGATCGGCATTGTCTGCTGCATTATCGTATGGTTCGTCGAGTGGCTCCTCAGGGAGGAGAACAAAAAGGTTCTCGATGAAGTAAAGAAGTCCGAGGAACTCAATAAATCCCAGAGCCGTTTCTTTTCCAGCATGAGCCATGAGATCAGGACTCCCATAAATTCGATCCTGGGCCTCAATGAGATCATCCTGCGTCAGGAGGACGCATCGGAGGAGATCCGGAAAGATGCCATAAACATTCAGGGTGCAGGTAAGATGCTGCTGGCCCTTGTTAACGATATTCTCGATGTATCCAAGATCGAAGCCGGGAAGATGGACATAGTGCCGGTCAACTATAATGTTGCAGACCTTCTGTCGGATATCGTCAATATGATCTGGCTCAGGGCAGAGCAAAAGGGCCTGGAGTTCAAGGTTGAAATAGACCCCACAATCCCGAAGGAACTTTTTGGTGATGAGGTCCGAATTAAGCAGATCCTGGTGAACCTCCTTAATAACGCTGTGAAATACACCAGGGAAGGCAGCGTTATTCTGCACATTGAGAAGGAGGACATAAAGGAAGACAACGTCAGACTCCTGCTATCAGTTACTGACACCGGAATGGGAATCAAGCAGGACTCTCTTCCTTATCTTTTTGACGCCTTCCAGAGAGTGGATGAGGAGAAGAACAGAAGGATAGAAGGAACGGGTCTGGGGCTTTCAATCGTTAAGCAGCTGGTGGATCTGATGGGCGGTGAGATTGCCGTAAACAGTGTTTACACGCAGGGATCGACATTTACGGTCTCTCTGTGGCAGAAGATTTCAAATCCTATTGCCATAGGTGATATCAGCATAACAAGCAGCGGAAGGCTTGATGAGAACAAGAGGTACGAAGCAGGATTTACTGCGCCTGATGCCAGGATTCTCATTGTCGATGACAACGAGATGAACCTTGAGGTTGAGAAAAAGCTTCTTGATGGAACAAAGATAAATGTTGACACCGCTGACAGCGGAGAGACAGCTCTTTCCATGACTACACAGTTCAGATATGACATCATTCTTATGGATCACCTTATGCCTGAGATGGATGGTATCGAGTGTATGCAGAGGATCAGAAAGCAGGCTGGCGGACTTAACAACCATGCTCCTGTGATCGCTCTGACTGCCAACGCCGGAAGTGAAAACAGGCAGCTCTATGTATCCAGCGGATTTGACGGATGTCTTGTTAAGCCTGTTTCAGGACAGCAGCTTGAGGAAATTCTTCTGGCGCATCTTCCGCAGTCCATGGTTACGCTGTCGGAAGCAGCTTCGGCAGATGCTGCGAGACTCAGTACGTCAAGTGCCTATAGCAAGAAGATTCCGGTTATTATTACTACCAGTTCCATGTGCGATCTGCCTGCCAGAATTCTTAAGGAGCTTCAGATCGATGTCATTCCTTTCAAGGTTCATGTGGACGGCAGGGAGTACTATGACGGCATAGAGGCTGATACTGATGAGATCTTAAGATACATGAGAGAGGGTAAGAGCTTTGAATCATCACCTCCTACTGTAGAGGAATTTGAATTCTTCTACTCACAGGAGCTTCGCAAAGCTCACCAGCTCATCCATATAACTCTGGCTCCCGGAATAAGCAAGGAGTACGAGAGGGCGAAAGAGGCTGCAAAGGCCTATGGAAACGTATTTGTATTTAACTCCAGTTACAATTCAAGCTCAATTGGATTGCTGGCGCTGCTGGCTCACGGCATGTCTACACAGGGCATGACTCCGGGAAATATCATAAGCGAGCTCACAAGATTGAAGAATTTTATGCACTGCAGCTTTGTTGCCAACGACCCTGCGGTTCTCATGAGGCGTGGCTACGTAAGCAAGAGCTTCAGCAATTTCATGACATCCATCGGGCTTAAGCCTGTTATCGGAGTAAGCAATGATACCTTTAAGGTGGATGCCCTGCATCTGGGTGATACCAGAAGGTGCTATGCGAAGTATGTAGACTATGCTATCCCCAGATGGTCAAGACCTGATCCCGAACTTTGCTTTGTGACCTACTCCGATGTTTCGGATGAGGATCTTGCGTACATCGAGAAGAGAATAAGAAACAGGGCTCACTTTGACCGCATAATCTTCCATAAAGCGGCGGCCGCTCTGGCACTCAGCTGTGGATCGGGCGCCTTTGGAATCATGTACATGGAAGTGGCTGAGTCACCTTATAACTTTGAGAAGATGATCGAAGGCTTTGATGAGGAGCCTGAAGATGTATATGAAAATGCCGGTTACGATGAGAGACATTCCGGGCAGGCAGGACACTCAGGTCAGGCTGGATCTTCCAGACAGGCGGGACAATCCGGACAGTCAGGAAACCATATGGGTTACGGCCAAGGCAATTCCGATATGCCGGGAGTATCAGATGCATTCGGAGATAATAAAGCCCATGATTTTGCAGGCAAATGGTATGCTGACATTGAGGGCATAGACCCGGAGGTTGCCATAAACAACAGCGGCTCTGAAGATGCCTTCGAGAGTGTTCTTAAGATCTTCTATGATTCCATAGATATGAAGCACGAGGAGATCGGCGGATTCTATGACACTGAGAACTGGACCGACTACACGATAAAGGTTCATGCGCTGAAGAGCTCAGCAAGACTTGTAGGAGCAGTCGGGATGGCCAAAGACTCCGAGGCTCTGGAGATGGCCGGAAAGGCCGGAGATATTGACTTTATCAGGAAGAATCACGATGCTCTTATGGAGCAGCTGGCGGCATTTAAGGGACGCCTGGCCGAAGCTTTTGAAAAGCGGGATGCGCAGGCAGAAGCTGCCGGAAATGACGCCGGAGTTGTTGGCGAGGGTGATTCCGGATCAGGTTCCGCCGCAGATAGCATCGAAGCTTCCGAAGCTCTGAACCAGAACTTCGACGACATCCTGCTGCAGGGAATGTACGGCGCCATTAAGAGCGGCGTCAGCAGTAAGAACGAGAAGATGCTAAAGGGCACCTTCAAGGAAATGGCAGACTACAGCTTCCCTGAGGAGCACCAGAAGATATTCGGGAAATTGAAGGAAATGTTCGAAGCCGGGGATTATGACGGGATGCAGAAGATCCTGGATGAGAGATAAGTGATTGTCAAAAGCAGGAATAAAAAGGGCCATTGCACTAGTAAGTGCAATGGCCTTATCATTTCTGTTATTCTATTTAGTCCAGTTCAACCTTTACTGCGGTGGCAGTTCCTTCCGTGAGCTCTACGCTCAGGTTGAGCTTACCGCCCAGGTTTGTGCTCATCTTTCCGATGCTGTTGCCGTTTACATAGACGCTGTACTCGGTGTTCTCCATAAGTCCCAGTGTGATCTGGGCATCTGTGTCACCCTCTACTGAGAACTCCACGCCGCCTTCCGTCTCCTTGAAGTTTGTTACTGCGGTTCCCGGAACGGACTCGTATACAAAATTTTCGTCTCTCTCAAGCTTCGTGATATCCTTGTAGGTCTTAACCTTGAGGATACTCCCATTATGTTCGAAATTCTCCAGCTTCTTTTTCTCGGGAAGCTTGTAATTGCCAA
>JAEEGL011798754.1_pt1 | contig 11250 bp, 17 predicted proteins | sample 9134231 | NCBI WGS metagenome assembly JAEEGL01 (sample SAMN16246548, study PRJNA631951) | gut metagenome | biome: gut microbiome; feature: rumen; material: fiber-attached | host: Bos | place: Iran: Karaj | collected 2018-10
CAATCAAGCTGGTCTATGATCCTGAAAAAGTATCATATGAGAAATTACTTGATATATATTTTGCAAATGTGGATCCTTTTGATGCTGAGGGCCAGTTTATTGATAAAGGCTTTTCATATACTCTGGCGATTTTCTACAACAACAATGAAGAAAAAGAAATTGCGGAGAAGAAGATAGCAGAGATCAAAAGGAATTCAGGCAAAGAGACTTATGTGGCACTTTTGCCATTTAAGAATTTTTATGAGGCTGAAGAATATCATCAGGACTATTATCTGAAGAATCCGGAAGCATTCAAAAAGGAACTGATAGAGTCCGGCAGGAAAAAATAAAAAGAAAATTAGTGAAGCAGAGGTTAGATAATGATTAGAAAGATAATAAGGATTGTTGCTGTTTTACTTAGTATTATTTTGATAATATCAGGAGTTTATAAAATTCTTGTATACGGATCAAATGATTGGGGATTGATAATAGTGGGTGCATTCTTTTTGATTGCGGTTGGTCCGGATGCATATGATAGTTTAAAAAAAAGGTAGATTCGTGAAAACTGTGGAAATTACCATACTTCGGGAGTATATGAAGTTCGAAAGAGGTTAATCGATGAAACATAAAAGGCTGAACCGTGATATGGGGTGGGGATTTCAGTATTACCCATATTACCAGATACGAATAGATGATGAGGATTTTCATGGTTTGGTTTGTCTCATCAAATTGACGGATGGAGAAGAAAACTATTGGGAAACCCCAAAGGCCGGAAGGATACAGGTTACAGGCGAAGGAATGAGTTGGATGCAGCTTATTCCGGATAATATGTCAAGGGTTATTACTGTGATGTATTTTTCTGAAGGATGCCATGATGCTGAAAGAAACAATTACCCTGAACCAGCAAATATAAAGTACCAGCCCTCCATTTGGTATGTAGATGTCATTGATGGCATGGAATATGACGAGAATGGAATAGCCGTGTTCATTGATAAATACCTTGATGTGATTTTTACTCCCGAGGGGGATGTAAAGATAGATGACAGGAATGAACTTGATGACGCGTATAATTCGGGAGAATTGACCAAGGAACAATATGATTCAGCCATTTCTGAATGTGATGAAATTATTAAAGATTATTGTGAAGACATAAGACAAACGGATGAATGGTGCTCGAAAATCAGGCAACTCGTAGAGGATAGGATTGCTCATGGCGAGCCAATAAAAGCTTGCAAGGAAGTATTAGAGGTAGTACGAAGGTGAACTGAATGTAAGCAGTATATGTTTTGCTTTCTATGGAGAAGCACATGAAGGATATTTTAGAAAGAATTGAATTAAAAGAAAATATTTTAAAGCCGGAGGAGTTTGTGAGACTCCGTGTCGCAACCGGGTTTGCGGATATACCGGTTGATCATGCAGCCAAGGCATTAGAGAACGGCTTGGTAAATGTATCAGCTATATATGATGGGAAATTAGTCGGTATGGGCAGACTTGTCGGAGATGGTGCAATGTATTGGTATCTGCAGGAAATTATAGTTCTTCCCGAATATCAGGGCCGAGGAATTGGCAGAATGATTGTAAACCATCTGATTGAATATGCGACTGTACATTCTGCAACCGGAAAATTCACCACTATCGGGGGAGTGTCGGCTAAGGGAAAAGAAGGCTTTTATCAGAAACTCGGCTTCGATGTTATACCAAATGGAATTAAGAAAATGGTAGAGATATGACTACGATATACTTTAGTGGAAAATGCTTTCAGGAGTTCGAATCTGAACTGATTATGATAATATCAGCCAAAAGCGAGTTTGCGGATTGGAAGTTGTTTTGGCAGGCAACACTGGACCGATTGATTGCTGATAAATGTACGATCATCGATGAAACATATAGAGAAAAGACATTTTTAGAATCGAGTGATGATGATACCGATTTTATGAAGTCCATTGTTTTAAACATGAAGGATGCGGTACAGATCGACTTCGAGGAAGTGCTTGAATCATATACTATGGAACCGGAAGATATGTTTGAGCATATTATGATCGGGTGTACCGCAAACAATTATTACATGCTGTATTGGAATACGACTGCATAGCAATTATATTCTATTTCAGCATAACTTACTAAGGAGGTTTTATGGTCACAGTAAATCTTTACTATAAGGGAATAAACGGAAATGCACGTGCGTTTGCTAATGAAATGGAATCATCAGGTATTGCGAAGGCTATTCGAGCAGAAGAAGGGAATCTGCGGTATGAATATTTTCAACCTCTCAATGATCCAGAGACCGTATTGCTCATTGATTCGTGGTCAGATCAGGCGGCTATAGATGCACATCATGCATCACCAATGATGAAGCAGCTTGCCGAACTTCGCGATAAGTATGATCTTCACATGACTGTGGAACGATTTGTCAGCGACGAATATGAATCGGATGAGAAATACTTAAGAAGATAATAACTTACAGGGTAACGTTTCATTTAGACGGATAAGGATGTGATAGAGTTTGATAAAAACTATCCCTATATGGAGAAGAAAGTATTGCCCGGACAATGGAGATGATTATAAAGGGAAGGAAAATTTACGGGACAGAATAAAGTGAAAAAAATAGCAATGTTTACAATGGGAACACGCGGAGATGTTCAGCCTTATATATATCTGTCAAAAGCTCTGATCGGAAGAGGATATGAGGTGACACTCGGCTCGCATCCCTGCTGGAGAAATCTGATTGAAGAAGCGGGTATTATTTTTGAACCCATCGGTCCTGATATTGATATAGAAAAAGAAGCTGCCATAATACGCGGCAAAACTTCCAATCCTATGCTCAGCATCATTAAATGCATGAACTTCATCATGAAGATCATTCAGGGTTCTACGAAAGAAGTCTTCGAAATATGCAAGGGTAAGGAGCTTATAATCGTTACTCACAGTCAGATGGGAGCGGTTGAAGCGGGAGTCCTCGGAATACCGACAGTAAATGTAACTCTTCAGACAGAGATGATCGGAGAGAAACTGAAAGAAAAAAAGCTTTCCGAGAAAATGATCGGTGGGATGATATCGCACTTTGCTGCGAGCCCTTATAACAAGATTCGCAAAGTATACGGATTGAAACCCGTTAAGTCCGCCGATGAGATTATGTCCGATAAACTGAACCTTATTCCCATCAGTAAGTATGTGATTGAGAGAAATCCTTATTGGGAAGATAAGAATGTTCTGACGGGTTATTGGTTTGATGAAGAGAAAGATTTTACTCCGGATGATAAACTGGCAGTATTTCTTGAAAGCGGAGAAAAGCCTGCCATCCTTGCACTCGGAGCAATGTCCTTTGAAGCGGAAGCTGAGAAAGAAAAACTGGATATGTTTGTAAATGCATTTTGCAAAACCGGATGCAGAGCAATTATTCAGGGCTTTCAGAAGACTCTTGCAGATTACGAACTTCCGGATACAATGATTGCCTGCGGAAGTGTGCCTCACAGCTGGCTTTTCAGACAGGGAAAGTTTGTGATCCATCATTGCGGATTCGGAACATCCTCAGCAACACTTGCTTACGGTATCCCTTCTATACCTGTCCCTCACGTACTTGATCAGCTGGGATTTGCAATGCAGCTTGAGAAAACCGGCACTTCCGTAAAACATATCGAATCGAAAAATCTGTCTGAAGAAGCCATTATATCTGCCATCGAAGAAATGAATCGTACATATGACAGTAAGAAAGAAAAAGCCGAGTCATTATCAAATAAGATCCGTGAAGAAAACGGACTCGGTGAAGCTGTCAGACTGATCGAGAGCGTGATGGAATGGTAGTTTCAATCCTGACAACAGGTAAAGATTTAATTTCAAAATATTGATTTACAGCCCAATCATCCTTCGGATTCTTTCCGAAGGATTTTCCTTTTAATGGATCATTGATGCCGTCTGAAGGTGTCATGAACATACGGATGGTGATGGTTTTATGCTTTGCTTTAGGCGCACCAAAAAATGCGGGCATAAGATCCACAAAGCCTGTTCCGGATGCTTTGTAAAACCATCTGCCATTTGCTTCAAGCATGAGAGATGAATCAAGCAGGTCATCTTCGAAGTAGCATTCACAGAATATAGGAGCGCCTTTAATTTCATAAGTAAGTGCAATGCCTTCAGAATCTTCACTTCCTCCCCAGCGAATTTTCACCGGCGCCTGAGGCTTTCCTGACTTATTAAGTTTAACGCTCTTGCCTTCCGCAAAAGAAGGAGAGAAGTAAGGCTCTGAAATGATCTCCTTAAATGTATTCATCAGAGGCTGCTCTATTCCAACATTCTCGTTATTCGGATCCTGAATCTCGAGTCCCAGTCTTCCTCTGTCTCTGAACTGATACAGAGTAAATCCCGAGAGCCATTTTTCTTTATCACGTTTTATCATATTGCAGAAGCTTTTAAGCATCCTGCACTGATCGTATGGACCGTTTACATCACCGTCTGCATTAAGCTCAGATAATACCATGGGCTTATGCTTTCTGCAGATGCTGTCATATCGCCGCGCGCTCTTTTTTGCGAGAGCATAGACGCCTCGGACTCCGAATGACTTGAAACTGTTACCACCGTTTTCTGCAATATCATTAGGCCACCCCCAGTGAAGTGACAGATATCTGTCCACGGATACGATGTCTGCAGCTTTTATCGCAGGTTTAAATTCATCCTCTTTTACCATCTTCTCTGTTTTTAAAGATGTATATCCGTCAAGGCAAAGAATGATCCTCACCTGAGGTGCTTCTTTGTGGAAAATCTCACAGCAGTGCGCAAAGAAGAACCCGAGCTCTTCGTATGAAGCTCTTTTGTTAAAAGAAAACCATGTGCCTGTAGCTTCGTGATTGATACGCACCATAATCCTTCCGAAGGGGCGAAGCTCTCTTGCTATTGCAATGAGATGCTTATCGCTGACTTTAGGATCGATGGTTATGGTAAGAATTACATCCTCACCATGTCTTCTGATATCCTTCATGCATTCGAATACATCGGGATCCGATGAAGAATGCCTCTTTTCCGTAAGTCCGCCTGTATACGGAAAATAATTATCGTAGGGACTTTCTCCGCCTTTTTTTGAAACCACATAACATGCACGCTTGGGCCATTCTTTGTCATCAGGGTAGTAGCAATACATAAGATTGATGGCGCGCATGGGACGCCCCAGTTTTGCCAGGATGTAATCCTGATCTACATATTCTCCGCGCTCGCTTCCGTCGCCGAGATCAATTGAGCAATCTGCCGGCAGGATTTTCGTTTTGGTAACAGATATAGGTTTAACTGTGTTTTCAGGTATAGGATTATTCATGATTGTCTCCCTATAGGAACTTTTTTCCATTTTACCTCTAATGTTTAATCAGGTAAAATTGATATGGTTATGTTATAAATTTATATTTCCGGAGAAAAGAAAATATGAAATATGAGTGGATTGATGAATATCTCTTGAAAAAGCCCGGAGTTACCAAAGATCATCAGAAGGACTGGAACTGGATCCGCTATCACATCGGCGGAAAGATGTTTGCGGCGGTATGCCTTGATGATAACGATAAGCCCTATTACATCACGCTGAAACTGGAGCCTGTTGAAGGAGACTTCTGGAGACAGAAGTACGAAGACATAATCCCCGGCTACTATATGAACAAGACTCATTGGAATTCCGTAAAAGCAGAGGGTAATGTGCCGGATGAAGTATTAATGGATCTTCTCGATAAGGCATATAAGATAGTACTGGGCAGTCTTAGTAAGAAGATGCAGAGAGAAATTCTCGGAGATTAGCGCTTTAACGACATTCAGAAAAAAATATAGAAGCATATAATTACTCATTGTGTAAATGTGTGAATCGTGATACCATTTACTCAATGAGTAATTTCACATGGAGGAATTCAAAATGCCGGATGAAAAATTTAGCACAAAGATGAAGGAATTAAGAGAATCAACAGGGTTAAATCGCAAGGAGTTTTGCGAGAAATTTGATATCCCTTACAGAACCATGACAGAGTGGGAACTGGGCCATAGAAATGCTCCGCCATATGTACTGAGATTGCTGACTTACTACATCAATATGCAGAAACAATTGATGGAGAATGGAATTGATGAAAAGAGAGTAGGAGTGGATACAGATGAATAAAGATAATGAAATTGTATTGTTTGAGACCGAAGATAAGGCAATAAAGCTTTCAGTGCCGATTGAAAACGAGACAGTGTGGCTATCACAAGCCCAGATGATAGAATTATTTGATAGAGATCAATCAGTTATTTCGAGACATATTAATAATGCTTTTTCCGAAGAAGTGGATAAAGAAAGCAATATGCATTTTTTGCATATTGCAAATTCAGATAAACCGGTTGCATTTTATAGTCTTGATGTCATAATTTCTGTCGGCTACCGCGTCAAATCTCAACGCGGTATCGAATTTCGTCGTTGGGCCAATAAAGTATTGAAAGATTATATAATCAAAGGCTATGCTGTTAACGAAAAGCGCCTCGAGGCCCTTCAGAAAACAGTTGAAATACAGTCAAAGATGCTTTCTTCTGTATTGGAATTAGATGGTGAGGATGTTCTGAGAGCTGTAGCTCAGTATACTAAGGCTCTTACGCTTCTGGATCAGTACGATCACCAGTCCCTGGAAAAGCCGGATGGTGATAGTCCTACATATAGAATCACTTATTCCGACTGCAGAAAAATGGTTGATAGTATGGAGGATACTTTCAAATCTGCTGTTTTCGGCGTTGAGAAAGAGGTAGGAAAGGTTGAAGGAATCATAGCTGCTGTTTATCAAAGCGTATTTGGCGGAGATGTTTATCCGTCCTTGGAAGAAAAAGCAGCCAATCTCCTTTACTTTATGATAAAAGACCATCCTTTTGCGGACGGATGCAAGAGAATTGCGGCATCTCTGTTTCTTGAATTTCTGAATCGCAATAATGCATTATTTAGAGATGGAGAAAAAGTGATAAGCGACAGTGCACTTGTTGCTATAACACTAATGATTGCAGAGTCTGATCCCAGAGAAAAAGATATCATGACAACTTTAGTGATGAATCTTATAAAAATCTAAGTAAAGAACAACAGATTATAGGTGATAAAAATGTATCCTGACAGAATCACAGCAGAAAAACTATTGGAAGAGGCAGAAAAGTGTAATCCCGGTCCTTGGGGGAATCACAGCAGGACAGCCGCTCATTGCGCTGAAAAGATTGCAGAGTCTGCCGGATTGGATAAAGAAAAAGCATATGTTCTTGGTCTGTTACATGATATAGGAAGAAAATTCGGAGTAAGGCATCTTGGACATGTTTCGGACGGTTATTCATATATGATGTCATTGGGATATGATGAAGTCGCAAGAATCTGTCTGACCCATTCTTTTAATAATATGACCACGGATGAATACATAGGTAAGTTTGATACATCGGATGAAGAACTTAGTCTGATTCAGACCGAACTTCGAAAAATCACCGCGGATGATTACGACAGACTGATTCAGCTGTGCGATGCCCTTTCCGGAAGTGAAGGCGTAATGAACATAGAAGACAGAATGAATGACGTAAAAAGCAGATACGGAAGTTTTCCACAGGCAAAATGGGATTCAAACCTTCGACTAAAAGATTATTTTGAGAAGCTCACAGGCAGAGATATCTATGAAGTGGTCGATAAGGATCATTTCAAACCGTGACGTTTAAGTTAGACGAGTGAAATTTAGGGGATTAAATTATGGTATTTGAAAAATCTTGTGGAGCAATAGTTTATACAATAGATGATAAAGAAATAAAATATCTTCTTGTGGAAGAGATAAGCGGTTTTCACAGTTTTCCTAAAGGACACATGGAGGGCGAAGAGACAGAAGAAGAGACGGCTCTTCGTGAGATCAAGGAAGAAACTAATCTTGATGTCGAACTGATTCCGGGCTTCAGGGTAAGTGAACAGTTTAATCCTGCGGAAAAGCCTGGAGTCACTAAGCAGGTTATTTACTTTCTGGCCAAATATACAGATGAAATTCCTTGCATAGTAAGACCGAATGAGGTAAAAGCATTAAAAAGCCTTACCTTTGAAGAGGCTTTTAATGTTATTGAACATGATAATAAAAAGGAATTACTTAAACAGGCTGATGATTATATAAAGAAATTATCGGGTGAATGATAATGATAAAGGCGGTTTAAGGTGACCTTCTACTTTTTATGGCAAAGGAATTGAAATGAAACTGATAGTTGTGGATATACAAAAAGGAATTACTGATGAAAGGCTGTACGATTTTGAGTCTTTCATAAAGAATGTAACAAATATCATTAAAGCAGCCAGAGAAAACGGTGTTGAAGTTATTTTCGTCCAGCATGATGATGGGCCGGGAAGCGGGTTTTCTTTTGGCGACAGTGATTTTGAGATTGCCGATCAGGTAACACCGGGAGAAAATGAGAAAATTTACACCAAGACAATAAACAGTTGCTTTGGTAATACAGATTTTGTAAATTATCTTAGTGACTCCGGAGAAAAAGAATTGATGATAGTCGGATTGCAGACGAATTTTTGCATCGATGCAACCGTAAAGTCGGCTTTTGAAAGAGGCTACCATGTGATAATACCTCAGGGGACGAATTCTACTTTCGACAATGATTACATGGATGGCAAAACCACCTATAGGTACTATAACGAAATGATGTGGCCCGAAAGATTTGCGAGCTGCGTATCTGTAGATGAAGCAATTAAGATAATTGAGAAATAAAAGAAGTAAAGGATTTACCAAAATGAGATCTATGAAAAAGAAAACCGTTTTTTTGTCATGTGCGGTATGCGTATTATTATTTGCCGGTTGCGGCAAGAATACAGAGACAGCTGATGGTAACTATACGGATCCTGTGGAAAGCGTAGCTGAAGCAGCTCAGGAGAGCATAGAGGAAACAGCGCAGCAGTCAGAAGAAGCAAGTGAGGAAGCAACTCCTGTTTCCGAGGTGGAAGAATCTGAAGCCGAAGATGCATCGGATGAAGATGCTATCGGGGAAGCTGCAAATGATGATAATGACACGGAAGCAGATACTCCCGGAGATACAGCTCCGGCACCCGCACAGGAAAGTGTTCAGGCAACTGATGGTCTTCAGATGGTTGAAGGAGTTGATTATTCCGAGTGGACTCAGAGGCAGACTTGGACTGCTTCCAATGGAGTGGTTCTTAAGATTAAAGATAATGTAAATTTAAACGCACAGGGATTTGCAAGCTATGTAATAGTAGACGGAGATGTTCATCCCGACAGTCCTTATACGATAGCTTTAAATGAATATACCGGACAATTGTATCTTCAGGATATTCCTTCAGATTTACCTGATATATCCAATTCGAGTTTTAAAAGAACTTCATTTCCAAATACAGACCCTGTCTTTTTGGAATATCAGAGTATTGTAAACCGGACCTTAGTTCAACAAGGCGCATGGGGTGGCTGTGGACTTTATTCTGATGGAATAGCAACCGGTGTAATTGATGGTAATGATTTCTGGTGGGATCTATATTATACCGATTCGCATTGGGAATTAAAAATATATCGTAATATGCCAATGGCCGCTTGGTACTGTTTAAGAGATTGTATTAAAATGGTCAGCCCTGACGGACAACTGATATATGATGTGATTTACACCGATTTCTTTGAAGGAAGCGAATATATTCCGGATTATTATATGTGGTGCCCTGTAGGAGGCTCTGAAATATATCAACCTGAACCATTTGGCTATGGCTATGCCATTCATTATTACTTCAGATAAAATATCAGATAATGGGGCTGTCACACTTATCTTAGTGCGACAGCCCCTTAAAAAAATAGGTCGCTTATATGATAACTCTGTCACTTGTATGATATAGGATCATGCCGTCACCTTTAATGAAGATCAAAGCTCCATTTGAGTATGTACAATCTTGTCATCAAGCGATGCTGCATTTTTAAGTGATGGAGATAATTTCTCGGCAGTCTTACCGATCCCGCTTCCGCCTGATGTCGCAAATGCATGAACGGTTTTCCCTGCCCAGTCATAACCCTGTGCAAATGTATGGATGACTCTGGGAGCCTGTCCGTACCAGATAGGGAATCCTACATATACGGTATCATATTTATCAAAATTATCAATTACTCCCTCTACGGGAACGTCTTTTCCGCCGATCTGCTCACGGTTACATCTGGATACGGGATTAAGATAGTTGATGTCTGCTTTTGTATAAGGCTCTTTGGGAACTATCTCAAATACATCCGCTCCGATCCTTGCCGCAAATTCTTTGGCAAGCTTTGCGGTATTTCCTTCAGCACTGAAAAAAGTTACTAATGTTGCCATACTAACCTCCGTTTATACTCTTACACTGACTATATATTCTGCACCTTCGGGAATGTCTAAGCCGGCATCCTTCTTTTCATAGAAGTGGTATGTTCCGTCCTTGTAAACGATCCTCCAGGGCTGCTTATTAACAGCTGAAGGCGCCCATCTTACCATTTCAAGGATCTCTGCCATATCTCCTTCCGCATTAAGAGGGCTTCCCCACTTGTTACGCTTTTCCTTCCTTTTACAATATCGATCAGAGCTTTCATATTATACCTCACAGAAGTGTCTTGATGCACTCTTCGATCTTGCAGATATCGGCAGTGGGCTCAAAACGGGCAACAACATTTCCCTTGCGGTCTACAACAAACTTTGTGAAGTTCCACTTGATATCAGGCTTGCTTGCCCAATCGGGATCTGCCTCTGAGAACATCTTCTCAAGAAGAGACTTAAACTCATGCTCTTCAAAGCCCTCAAACCCCTTCTGTGACTTAAGATAAGTATAAAGAGGAAGTTCGTTTTCACCGTTTACATCGGACTTCTTCATCTGAGGGAAGGTTGTATTGTAATTAAGTGTGCAGAACTCATGAATCTCCTCATCAGTACCGGGTGCCTGGGCTCCAAACTGATTGCAGGGGATATCAAGGATCTCCAGTCCTTTTTCATGATAATCCTTATAAAGCTTCTCGAGGGGCTCATACTGAGGGGTAAATCCGCATCCCGTTGCGGTATTTACGATAAGGACCACCTTACCCTTAAACTCGGATAAACTAAACTTTTCTCCTTTTCCGGTAGTAACTTCGTAATCATAAATCATAATCTGCATACTCCTTTTCAAATGTGAGTGATTTTTACTTGTGCACAAGTATATATCGCAAAATATAATATGTCAAGTGAAATCCTCTCTGTAAGGATTAAGAGGCTTTTAATGATCATTCATGGTATAATTTGTATACAATACACCTTTTGAAGGTGAACTACCCGATGAAAATA
>JAEEGL012362234.1_pt1 | contig 11250 bp, 10 predicted proteins | sample 9134231 | NCBI WGS metagenome assembly JAEEGL01 (sample SAMN16246548, study PRJNA631951) | gut metagenome | biome: gut microbiome; feature: rumen; material: fiber-attached | host: Bos | place: Iran: Karaj | collected 2018-10
CAATCAGGAAGCGGCCGCGGCTTGGGTTGACGGCCCGTCGTTTGCCGGCGGTAAGGCTGGCGAAATTGCCGACGGTTTAGCCGGTTTGGCGCAGAATAACGGCACATCCTTTAACGAGGCTCTGACCGCACTTGCGCCGAATGACGACGGTATGGTGCAAGCGGTTTCGGCCGATATTACCGACAGATTGCTCTTAACGATTGATAATCATCTGATCGAAGAAGCGCACGAAGAAGAAGGTCTTGCTTCCGGCGACGGACGCAACAAAACCCGCGGCTATCCGGATTTGAGCGGTGTCAGAACCTGGGTTAAGGGCTATTACGGCGAGGCTAAGTTACAGCGCCGCGGCGATATTTACGGCTTTGATACCGACAGCATCGGCTTTATTGCCGGCGTTGATAAAAAGGTTACGTCAAGCGTTAAGGCCGGTTTAGGTATGCAATACGACGACACCGACATCGATGCTTTTGAACGCGACGGTGACGCCAAGACTTTGCTCGGTTTTGTGTATGGTGAATATCGTCCGAGCAAATGGTTTGTTAATGCCGCATTCGGCTACGGCGTAACCGATTATGACGAAGATAAGTCGGTGGTAGGGCAGAAAGTTAAAGCGCATTATAAGGCGGAATTGTACAGCCTGCAGGCCTTAACCGGATATAATTTCAAATATCTCACTCCGGAAATCGGCGCCAGATATTATTTAATCAAGCGCCACGGCTATACCGACGGGGCAATGCAGAGCGTTTCCGGCAACAATATGGACTTGCTGCGCGCCACGGCCGGCGTAAAGGCGGAAAATACTTACGGTATTTACAGACCGCACGCATACTTCGGTATGGTGTATGACCTTGTGAGCGATCGCGACAATGCGATTGTGAACTTAACCAACGGCGCCAGCTATGCCGTTCACGGCAAACGTTTGCCGCGCTTCGGGGTTGAGCTCGGTGTCGGCGTATCGGCTGCACTTACCGATCATATTGAGGCAGGCATCGGCTACGAGGCTAAGTTCCGCAAAGATTATCAGGATCACAGCGGTATCATCAACTTTAAGTATAGCTTTTAGCGGTTGCATACTCTGAATAAAAAACGGCCCCGAAATTGTTTCGGGGTTGTTTTTTGCCGTTTGTAAAAGAATTATTCTTGACGATAAACATAAAATGTTTCGTACGGTGTACCGAGGGAAACGGTGCGCTCCGGCGGCCAATTCGGGCAAGTAAAGCGGCAGGAATATACATAAGCGCCGGACCGCAAATTCTCTTTTAAGCGCGGGGTTAAACCATCCATAAGTTTTTGCATCAAAAAACAAAAAATCACATCACAACGCTTTATATCGGTTTTGAAAATATCGCCGTGTTCAAAGTGCAGATTCGGCAGATTATGCGCGCGCAACACACTGGCGGCATAAGGCGTAAAAGCACGCTCCACCCCGATAAAACGGTGTTGCGGAAAACGCTTGGCGAGCGGCAACAGCAAAGTGCCCCAACCACTGCCTAAATCCATAAAAGTCAGTCCTTCTTTATCTTGCAAATAGGCGCAAATATCTTCCAAAACCTTGTCCTTCAGACGGCCCGAAGACGGAATCGGCGGCGGATAACGCATAAAACACGACGAAATAAAGAAATAAATCGCCACAATGCTCACGACAAATATAACCAATACGATAATGAGCAGGAGCAACAACAAAATATAAAGCAAAATATCAGACATACACTATCTCCGAGGGCTATGATTGCACCATAAACGAACAAATCTCGGCTTTGCACATATCAAGACCGATTTTCTTTTCGGAACTGGTGACGACAATATCCGGCAAAGCCGCCGCGTGTTTGGCGATTTCGGCGCTGGTTTGCGACAGCGTTTTGGCCAGCTCGGTTGCGGATATTTTATCGATTTTGGTTAAGATAATCTGATACGACACCGCCGCTTCGTCGAGCATTTTCATAATTTCTAGGTCTTCTTTTTTGATGCCGCGCCGTGAATCAATCAGCAGAAAAACCCGGCGCAAATTAGGACGGCCGCGCAGATAAGTTTTGAGAATATTCTGCCATTGTTTGACCAGTTTTTCCGGCGCTTCGGCATAACCGTAACCCGGCAGGTCCACCAAATACAGCTTATTATCAAAGTTGAAAAAATTGAGCTGCTGAGTGCGTCCCGGCGTTGATGAAGTTTTCGCCAGTTTCTTTTGATTAAACAGCGCATTAATGAGGCTGGATTTACCGACATTCGAGCGTCCGGCAAAAGCTATCTCGGCATAATCATCGTCCGGCAGCTGTTCCAAACGCGCCACGCTGAGCATAAATGTAATCGGGCGGGTAAACTGTGCCTCGGCTGATTTTAGCTGCTCTGCGCTGAATTTTTCGGCCATTATTTGACTCCGTTTTTATTCATGATGATTTTTTGCTGAATGATGGAGAGAATATTGTTCAAAGTCCAATAAATCACCAAACCGACGGCAAAATGCGCAAACATAATCGTGAACAAAATCGGCATCAGGGCAAACATCCGCGCCTGGTCTTTGTTGGCCGGTTTCGGGTTCAACTTGGTTTGAATAAACATGGTCAAGCCGTAAATCAGCGGCCATACGCCGATATCGATTACCGACGGAATATAAATATGCGACCATACGGAAATCGTCAGCGGGTCCGGCGCCGACAGGTCTTTAACCCAGCCGATGAACGGTGCGTGACGAATTTCGATGGCAATGTTCAAAACCTTAAACAGCGAGAAGAAAATCGGAATTTGAATAAACATCGGCAAACATCCCGCCGCCGGATTAACTTTTTCTTTTTTATAAAGCTCCATGGTGGCGCGCTGTTGAGCCATTTTATCATCTTTATACATCGCTTGCAAGGCCATCAGTTTCGGCTGAATTTTCTTCATCTTCGACATGTTATCGTACGATTTATTCGCCAGCGGGAACATTGCAAGACGTAAAATTGCCGCAAACAACAAAATCGCCCAACCCATATTGCCGATAAGGCCGTACAGAAAATCCAAAACATAGAAAAACGGCTTGGTCAGGAAATAATACCAGCCAAAATCGATGTTCAAATCAAATTTTTTGATATCGTCGGTATACTTATCCAACAATTTAATCTCTTTGGCGCCGGCATAAAGTTGTGTGGAAACTTCGGCGGAAGCTCCCGATGCAATTTGCAACGGCTCGCCTTTATAATCAAGCTGATATTGCCCGTCTTTAACCTTGCGCAGATTAACTTTGTTAAGAGCGCTGTCATTAAAAATAAACGAGCTGAACCAGTATTTATCGGAAAACGATACCCAACCGCCGGCTGTTTCAAACTCTTGCGGCTGTTCTTTGATATTGCCGTAACGAATTTCTTTGAGTTTGTCTTTCAAAACGCCGACAAAACCTTCGTGTACCACGCTGCGGGTCTGGCTGTTTTCATCAATACGTTTGCTGAACAGGCCGTACGGCAACAAAGTTACAGTTTTGCCCGAATGATTTTCTATTTTTTGCTTAATCGAGAACAAATAGTGCTCGTCGAGCGAAATCTGATTAATGAATTTAATGCCCTGTCCGTTGTCCCATTCCAGCGTTACCGGTGTTTCCGGCGTCAGTTCGGTATTGCCGACAACCCGCCATAAGGATTCGGCATTCGGCACCTTAACTCCGGCATCGGTGGTGAGCCAACCGTAATCGGCAAAGTAAGCTTCGGCGGTTTTGGCCGGCATCAATAAAGATACATTCGGGCTGTTGTCCTCAATCGTTTCCTTATATCTAAGCAATTTTAAGTTATCGAAACGTGCGCCCTTTAAGCGGATGGAACCTTCCAATACTTCGTTTTTAAGGTTTAAGCGGGCATCTTGCGCAACGGCCTCTTCCGCTGAGAGTAACTGCACTTCCGCCGGTTCTTCCGCTGCGGTTTCTTCTGCGGTTTCAGGGGTTACAACCACCGTTTCTTCGGCAACCGGCTGCGGCACAACCTGTTTCGGCATAAAATAATTTACGCCCAAAACAACAAAAGCCGACAGAATAATGGCAATGTATAAACCTTTCAAATCTTCGTTCATCAAACCAGACTCCTTATGTTAAACACTATACTTCTAAAAGATATCGCACCGAAAATCAAGCAATTATCCTCACTTATGCTTTGTTTCTTGCGGCGGCACCGGGTCATATCCCGAACCGCCCCACGGATGACAGCGACAAATGCGCTTTACTCCGAGCCAAATCCCTTTAATTGCGCCGTGCGTTTTTATGGCCTCAATCATATATTGCGAGCAAGTCGGCTGATAGCGGCACACCCCGGGACACAGCGGCGAAATAAAAATCTGATAAAATTTAATCAGTGCAATCGGCAGTTTTTTCATCATTTACCTCCGGCGCTGCGGTAAACGCTTTATTGATTTTTTTGAAGGCACGGATAACATCGCCGCGCAGATTTTCAAACGGGCAACAATAGGTGTCGTAACGTCCGACCAAAACGTAATCGGTAGCGGGAAGGGCGTATTTATCGTAAATTTCCCGCATAACCGCGCGCAGCCGCCGTTTAGTCCGATTGCGAATATGCGCTTTGCCGAGTCTTTTGGTGGCGGTAAAGCCAATTCGCGCCGGTTCTTCGGCTGACACGGATAAAGTATGAGCCGCTTGCAACAAGACGTTATGAAAAATAACGGTTTCGGCTTTAGCGGCTCTTAAAAAATCTTTTCGTTTTTTGATTATCGGAAAGTTGCTCATGGCAAACCATTAAGCAGAAATTCTTTTACGACCTCTCGCTCTGCGGGCGGATAAAACTTTGCGACCGTTGGCGGTAGCCATGCGTGCTCTGAAGCCGTGACGGCGTGCGCGCACTAATTTACTTGGTTGATATGTTCTTTTCATTTTAATTCTCCGGTTAGTTATTAGTTATTTAAAATCTGCGACTTTCGGCAGATTCTCGGTTAATTTTTCGTTACCCTTATAAAGGCATAAATTTGATAAGTCAACAAAAAATATTGAACGGGAGGAAAAAATACGATAAAATTCGGCGCAAAGGTAAAAGGATTGATTGATGAAACTGTACCACTACGCACCGAAAGTAAATACCGTAAAAGAACAAGGTCTGCTGTCAATATCCAAAGGCCCGCGGGATTTGCGGGCTTATGCGCATCGGGCGGGTTCGGAAAATCGGGAAGATATTATGGCGTGGCTTGATAAAACTTTTGCCGGCCGCAGCCGCGCGATTTCGTGCTTAACCGAGCCGATAAAATGGCAGGGCAACGATGCGGTGCTAAAAGCGATTGTCGAGCGCTCAGCATTGTTTTCGTTTGAGCTTAATGATTTAATTAAAGCCGGAATTGTTGAGGCAATTTGGTGCAAAAACGGCTCGGATGCCGGCGGATATAATGAAAAATTCTATCTGGTTAAGCCGGAAGACATTGATTTATCGCCGTTAACCTGGGAAAAAGTCGATGCCGCCAAAGATTTACTCTATGCGGTAGTGCGGCATTATCTGATTGTGCTTAAAGACGGCTGCATTCCGCCACAGTATTTGACTTTGGAAGGCTGAAAACCGTTAAATTATCTTATTGACAAAACCGGTCAAATATAGTATGTAGCAAGAACAGGAGTTTGCTATGACAAAACACACGGAAAATAACTATAAACCGATATCGCCGCAACAAATTGAGGAGTTGACGGCCATATATGATGACTATCTGTATTATGTGCGGAAATACGAAGAAACGTTGCAGAGTTCAACGATGGAAAAACTGGCGTGTTTTCAGATGGATAAACTGTGTGAAGACGGGAATTACGATTTTCCGTGGGAGCTTAAACCGCTTTCATTTTATGAAAAAAAGCAGTTTGATGATTTTGTTGATGAAAAAATCCATACCAATACCGGCAAGGTGTATGTTGCGTTACAGCGCACCAATCCGGATGATAATCACGGCAGAGCCATAGAGTATATTCCGCAATCTTATACGGTTAGTTTGATGGATATGCCGTTGCCGTCGGCGATTGAGCGCTATGTGGTTGTTTTGCCGGAAAATGCCAAAGTTGGCGAAACGGAATTCTATATCGACGGCAATTACAAGGCCTCTTACGTACAAAAAGGCTGTGAAGAACAAACAGTTGCTGATTTTTTGGGCGATGCGCAAAAGCGGGCCGAATTACGCATTTTAGTAAATTTGGTTGAGAGTTTACGGAAAAATCTATATAACTTGGACGGCAGATATAAGGGATATGCCTTGGGCGCTTATGCTGCGGAAACCACGGTGGTGTATGAGAATAATATTTTGGAGCTTCTCGGTTCGTTTGCCGAAAAGTTGCAAAGTATTTGCCGCAAGAGATACGGCATAACCGACGGCAGAGAAGTGTTTGATCTGGCGCAAAACGAAGGGCTTATCGGCTCAACCGAAAACTTTCGCGATTACGTGAACATCCGTAACTTAATGCGCCACCAATGGGATACCATGGACGAGTTGGGTTATTTTAACGCGGTGCGCGCCGACAGAAATGCGGAAGTGCGCGGAAAGTATGCGAAATCTTACCTTAAACTCTGCGATAAAACCATTATTCAGCGCATGAAGGCGTATGTCGATGTTTTGCATCAAATGCAGCAGGTTGTTTATAAAATTAATCCGCAGCGGATAATTCGCGGCAATTCCGAAAGCAACAGCAGTTTTGCCTCGCGCATCAAAGAGCTTTATCGGCAAAATCCGCAACAACCGCTCAAGGTGGAATTGAATCATTCGTTGATAAGCGATAAATACAAGTCGTTGAGCCGAAATTTGTATAAAATAGTTCCGCAAATCGAAATTTTGGATGATTTTTCTCGAAATTCCGAAGATTTAATGCAAATGGACGATGATTATAACTTGCGCACATGGTTTTTACAAACGTATCACTCGCTGGAGTGCCGTTTGATGACATATTGCATTACCCGCGGCCGCGACTTGCAAAAACGTGAAGCGTGGGAATATTTGAAAACGATGAATATTCTCACCCCGCAAGAATGCGAAACTTGGCAAAATTATTCAACCATGCGAAATATGCTGAGCCACAATTATTTCAACAGCGAATTACGGCAACGTTTGCGCGAAACGGAAAACAAATATCTGGAAGATATAAACAGCCTGAGCGAAAAACTGCTTAATATAAGCCCGACCATCGCTTGGCTGGATAAAGGTGTTTATGAATATACGCATAAGGACGGTATGGTCGTAAAGCTGGATTTTGTGAACCATCAGGTGTTGTATGCCGGCAATCCGACGCCGCAACCGCAAATTAAAGTACTGGGAAAAATTGATTTGAACGACGCCAGATTGGCCGGACGCCAGACGAATAAAACCCGAAAAGAAAAATATGCCAACGGTATTGAATATACCATAGAAAACAACAAAATAACCGAAGTAAAATTGCCGTGCGGTGTCAGCGTCAATCTGGATAAGCAACGCGTAATTTGGGAAGCGGGGACGGCTTTGCATACCAATGCCGAAAAATTTAATGTGTTGCAAACTACAAATTGCAAATTAATCACGGACAAAGATTTCCGCGTAACCGAATTTACGGATAAAAATAAAAAACAGCCGGTACGGGGAGGGGATATTATTTCGTTGGATTATCGTCATCGCACCGTGCTTGATTCGAGCTATCATATCAAGGAGTTTAAGTTTAGAAATGCCGACGGAAAGGCGGAGCCTACGATTTTCACTCACAATAAAAACGGTTTGCATGTTATGACTTTGCCGGATGGTACGAACATTGCGCTGATGGGCACCAATATCGCCGTTGTTCACGGCAAAAAACGCCTCAGTTATGAAAATCGCCAAGAGTTTGCGGCCGGTTATAAAGGCGGAGTACCGCCGCAATTCTTCAACGGCGGTAACGGTCGTTAACAAAGAGCAACAAAAAAGCCGCAGCGTTATAACTGCGGCCTTAATTTTATAACCGGGTTTATCTTCTGTCGCCGAAAATGCGCAACAAATATAAAAACAGGTTGATGAAATCCAGATACAGGCTGAGCGCACCGGAAATGGCACTGCGCGCGACTAACTCTTCCGCACCCTGATAATACATTTGTTTGATGCGTTGCACATCATACGCCGTCAGGCCGACGAAAATAGCCACGCCGATGTAAGATAATGCCCAATACAATGCCGTACTCTGCATGAAAATATTAACAATGCTGGCAATAATCAGCCCGATTAAGCCCATAAACAAAAAGCTGCGCCAAGAGGATAAATCACGATTCGTGGTATATCCGTACAGGCTGAGCGCGCCGAACGTTGCTGATGCAATCAAAAATACGCGCGTAATACTGTGGCCGGTGTAGGCAATAAATATCCACGATAACGAGGCCCCCATCAGCGCCGAAAACAGCCAAAACATAAACTGTGTCATGGCCAAACTTTTATTATAGGCAACATAGTTAAAAGCAAAAATCATAATCAGCGGCGCAAAAGTAACGAGCCAACCGAGAACGGTCATATTCTGCGTGGCCGGATTATATAAAAGGCCGAACAGGGCCGGAGTGGAGGCAAACAAATACGCCACCAGTGCCGTTACCAATAAACCGATGCCCATATAGTTAAACACGTTAATCATATAATGCCGCAAGCCCTGGTCAAGAACAGCCTCGCTTCTGTTCATAATTTCAACCGCAGGCTTGTGCTGATATTCGTTCATATCCATTTTATTCTCCTCAAAAATAATTCCTAAATGAAATATAGTTTTTTTTGCAAAAAAAATCAATAAATAATCTTTGCAAAACGCAAAAATGTTGCGCCCGAGCGAATGTAAAAGCGCCGCCGTTATCGCCTTCCGAAGTTTTTTAATTGCCGTCAACTCGCCCCATCATATTTCTTTCGAGTTGTTTTACCTTTTTAATCTCACCATACGTCTCCTCCTCTTCGGCGGCTAATTTATCTGCTCCGTACCGACTTAACAATTCGTCACAGTCATAACAACTTCTGGATAAGGCAAAAGCCATAGGTGTATAATCTTTACCTTTAAAACGAATTTTTCGAGTTAAATCAATCCCTTTTTTCAATACTCGTTCCAAGCATCTTTTGTTCATCTCATCACCTATCAAATGCGCAATCAACGGAGCGCCCTCAACCACTGTATAAGGATCAAGTCCCTTATCAAGATAGTCCATAATTATATCACATTGATCATTTGATATCCAAAAAACATCGTCCATTAAGGCGTTCACTCTCAGTTCGCGAGAAAGTTTGTCCGCGGTTACCTCAAATCGTTTCATTCCCTCTTCATGCAACTTGCATACGGAATAAACGCAATTATCAAAGGCATTTTTACCTTCATTATCGACAATGCCGGCATCCGCCCCGTTATCCAAAAGCAGTTTTACCAAATTTGCGTTATTCATTTGCGCAGCCACAAACAATGGAGTTTGTCCCTTATTGTCCTTAATATTTATATCGGCACCGTTTTTTAAAAGCAGTCTTACCATTTCTTCCGTATTTTCGAGGATGGCGGTAAACAAAGGAGTCCGACCGTCTTTATCCCGATGATTTACGTCGGCACCTTTTTTTAGCAAAAATTTTGCAACTTCCAACTTTCTTTCTATCCCGATACCGGTGCCGCGCGGATTCGTAATTGCCTCAAACAAAGCCGTCTTCCCATGTATATTTTCGTGCTCTATGTCGGCACCGTTTTTCAGCAGTATTTCGGCCGCCGGCAAATATCCGCGCCGAGCCGCAACAAATAAAGCTGTTTCACCGGAATAATCCTGATGGTTGACTTCGGCGCCTTCTTTGAGTAACAATTCGAGATTTTCGGGGGCGCCGTAAGTTGAGGCATACACCAATGCGGTTGATCCGCCGTCATCTTCCCGGTCTATTTGGGCCCCGCGTTGTAAAAATAATTTTATTGTTTTCACGGATTCTGTATTATTGGCTGCAGCCATCAGAGCCGTTTTGCCCTCGATTTTATTTTGCAGATTGATATCAACCCCGAAGTCCAATAATTTTTCGATATATTTGATATTCTCGTCATTTAATCCACCGGCCATACAGGTAAAAATTGTTTCCGGGTCGTTATAATTCAAGTTTGCTCTCTTTTCGGCAAAAAAAAGCAAACTCTCAAATGCAATAGGTCCAAACAACCTGAAACCAAATCCCGAACTTTTTAAATTACAGCCGGCTGCCGTCAATACCTGTTCTCGCAAATTTGTGGTATAATCCGGCCTCAGATTTAATGCATCGATTTTTGATTTAAGTCTGCCCATATCATTATGCTGAGAATAAAAATATGCCTGTGTTTCCACTTCCGGCGAAAGTTTTGTTTTTTGCACATACGGCAACAGCAAATCAAATATCTTGGTACTTTTATATTTTTTAACCTTCTTCCAGGTTTTGGTAAAAGTATTTAGCGAATCATCGGCCGCTTCTTCATTATCTTTTTTAATATTCTGCAATACTCTTATAAAAGCATCTGACGAAGCAACATCAGCGCCGTTATTCAAAAAGAATTGTGTCAGCTTGATATTGTTATTGGCAACTGCCGCCGACAACGGTGTATAATTATCCTTATTTTCGTTGATGTCGGCGCCGTGTTTTATCAGCAGTTTCGTCATGTCAAAGGCCTTGTCTTTGTCCGAACATGCCGCGACCCCATTAGTTAATAAGCCGGAAAATTCCGGATATTTATTCTTTACGTAAGTGCAACACATATCGTTGGTATTGATTGTGTCGCCGATATATTGCGCTTTATCTCTGAATTTTTCTTCGTCGGCCGCATCGGTTGAAGCATAAATTACAAACGGTTCATCATCACCACCTTCTATATACGTACTGACTTTGGTGTTGATATCTCCGCCGTTAGCAAGCGCTATTTCTGCCAAATCTGGACGGCAAAGCGCCACCGTTCCGGCCAAAACCAGATTTTTGTTTTCTTGGCTCAAAGTTTTATACCAGGGTAAAAAATTATCCGGTTGGGCAAAATGCTTTTTCAAAATCCAGATGCTGTTTAAATTTTCGTCGGTTTTCGCATAAGTCGCAGATGCCATAAATAACAGCGCGGTAAATATATAAAAAATTTTCTTCATAATAGCCTCCGTCGGCGGATGTGATTGTGGGGCACGGATAATATGGTATCCCTCAAAAAAGATAAAGTCAAATAATTCACAATACATACAACAGAAATAATGTTTCCGCTGTTTCACGCCTCTAACAAGAAAAATCGAGATTAACGTTTAAATACGCAGAAAGTCCCTTGACGCAGGGGACTTCACTTAAAGAACACTTACGGAAATAACGGAGAACATGATAAATACGAAGAGG
>JAEEGL012402817.1_pt1 | contig 11250 bp, 13 predicted proteins | sample 9134231 | NCBI WGS metagenome assembly JAEEGL01 (sample SAMN16246548, study PRJNA631951) | gut metagenome | biome: gut microbiome; feature: rumen; material: fiber-attached | host: Bos | place: Iran: Karaj | collected 2018-10
TACGCCGAGCGGGATGATTGTGACGAAAGAAATAACACAGAAAAAAGCGAAAGGAAACGCTATAGATTTCTGGACTTACTTAGATATTCGTGATGTGTTATTGTCACGAGATGATGATAAATTCATTATATGGAGTAGTGATAGGCATATTGTTATAAACGCCGATGAGTGTTCCGGGTTATTCGGTATTGAGGATATTGGAAAGATTTTTCCAGAAATTCATGGAGAGGCGTTCATTCGGATTACGCCTGTTGAAAAGAAAGGAGATGCAGTTCAGAATATGTAATATAAATTATGTTAACCAATCCTTGCGGAGTCTTTTGCTTTCAACAATAATATATCAAAAAAGTTCTTGATTATTGGAAGATTATGATAAATTGCGTACGTTTGCGCATAGTTTTTTGATGCATAATATTATATTATTTATTATAATCTCCAATAGTTACGGGCTTTTAGGGTGAGATTTGTTTTGAATACTGATATCAAAAAGTCATGGAAATCGATATAATTCGGCGAAAAGCGGTTAAAATGTCTGCGTAGTATAAATCTGCTATTTGGAATTAACTAACTGAAAAACAGTTACATATCCTTGCTGTTAGCGGGAGATAGCAGTACTAAAATAAAAGAATAATTGGGGGTAATAACGATTAGTACTGCAAGTAAAGAAATCAAGGTTGATATTTGTGATAAACTTGCGCTTACTCTGACAGAGGCGGCAGAATACAGCGGTATTGGAATAAACAAAATACGCGAACTGTCAGATGAACCGAACTGCCCTTTTGTTTTATGGGTAGGTAATAGACGGTTGATAAAGCGTAGATTGTTTGACAATTATATAGAGAAATGTTTCTCCATTTAAATTATATGATGATTAGTTGCTTAGTCTATGGTATAATCTGTCATACCATATCAAGCGCTTTTCTAAGATTGGAGGGATGAATCATTTCAGAGAAGCGCAAAGATAGTAAAGGACGTATCTTAAAAACAGGCGAATCGCAACGAAAGGACGGAACTTACCAATATAGGTATAAGGACAATCGAAAGAAAGCACATTACGTCTATTCGCCAAATTTAGAAGGTTTAAGAGAAAAAGAGAAAGCAATTCAAAAGGACATTGATGATGGTATCGACTACTACGCAGGGGAAATAGAAGTTCGTGAGCTTGTTCAGCGATACATTGATCAAAGGAAAAACAGTGTAAGACACAAGACGCTTGTAGGCTATATTTTTGTACGCAATATAGTAGAAAAAGAAGATTTCGGATATCGAAAGATTAAAACGATCAAACCATCTGATGTTAAACAATGGTATATTAAACTATATGAGGACGGAAGAAGCTACCGAACAATAGTACAAATTAAAGAGGTTTTGTCCCCGGCTTTTAAGATTGCAGTAGATGATGAAGCTATACGGAAGAATCCTTTTTCTTTTCGTGTAAGTGATGTGGTTGCCAATAATACTAAAAAAGTTAAAGCATTAACCGAAGCGGAAACAACAAGCTTTTTAAAGTTTCTTTTGTCTAACAAGTGCGGAAGAAAGCATTATGATGAGATAGTTATTCTGCTACAAACAGGGTTGAGGGTAAGTGAACTGTGTGGGCTAATAATTTCGGATATTGATTTCAAAGAGCATCGAATTTGTGTAGAACGTCAATTACAAAAGGAACAGGCAAAAGGGTGTAAGGTTTATATCGAAGAACCGAAAACGGAAAGCGGAAAAAGATTTATTCCTATGACCATGGAAGTTGAGCAGGCTTTTCGTAATGTTCTGAGCAAAAGGCCAACAGTTCCAATAGAAATTATGATTGACGGATATACAGGGTTTGTATTTCTGGATAGAGAGGGTAAACCTGCCACGGCATCTCATTTTGAGGATGCTATGAAAAGACTTGTTGATAAGTATAACCAGAATCATAGCGAACCGATAGAGGCAACTCCACACGTTCTACGGCATACTTTTTGCACAAATCTGAAACGTGCTTGTGTACCGTTGAAAGAAGCTCAATATCTGATGGGGCATTCAGACGCGGGAACTACTCTTAATGTTTACACAGATTCTGGTTATGAAGACGCTAAAGAAGCTCTTGAAAAAGCCTTTGTATTGGGGCAAGTTGGGACATAAAGCTTACACACTTTTTACACACTTTGCCCGTTAAGATGCGTAGATTTATGAAGAGTTATAAAATGTAACCTCTTAAAAAAGTTCTGAATTTCATTGAAAAGTCAAGATATAAAGGGTTATAAAGGGATATAAATATTAGCTTGATTACGCTCAGTTTGTCAGGATGACAGACTGGCTTGTTAAGATAACAGACTGAGCTGCATCAAATTGTGCTATGAAAAAGTTATAATAATTATATCCTTTGATGTGTTTTAGGTACTTTTCAACAGATTTAATATCATGCTTTATCTGCAGTTTTTTTAACTTACACACGATTTACACACTTTGCGCTTGATATGGAAAATTAAAATAGCATAAAACAACGACCGATGCAAGAGAGCACCGGTCATTTTTGAATATTAATATCGAATTCTGTGTTCCTCTTATGGCTTAATGATAAACTATGAGAAGAGTACAGAATTTGTTTTTATCTTTTAGAAACTAAACTGCGGGTATAGTTATTCCTTTATTGCATCAATCAATAGTGTAATAGCAGAGATTTGCTTTTCAGAGAGACCTTCAAGACTAATAGCGATGCTTGGTATCGTTGTGGATTTGCCTAACAGGTAGTCTGTGCTTGCATTGTACAAATAAGACAATGAAAGAAGAATCTCCGTGCTTGGTGTACGCTCTCCCGTTTCATAACCAGAAACAATAGAAGGCGACACACCTATCTTTTCGGCAACTTGCTTTTGAGAATATCCATATTTTACCCGTAAGGATTTCAATTTCTCTGGTAACCCGTTAATCATTGTGTTTCACCTCTACGCTTATTGTAAAGTTACGGTGAATACAATAGGTGTTTTGGTAAAACGCTAAAAGAGTTGAACATCTATTCTGTTTGTGTTATGCTTTGAAAAAAGGTAAGGGGGAAAGAAAATGGCAAACGGAGTTCCTAATTATCTTCCGGGATTTGAGCCAGATGATGTAAAGAAGCTGTTGAGGTCTTTCTTTGGAGAGATCGACAGATGCTTTCCTGATAAAAAGATAGTCTGGTCTGAGTGGAATCATGAAAAGCTTGATAAGCCAGCGGGGTATCTATGTAAGTATCTCGGTTATTCAAGAGGGACGGACTTTCTGAACGCTTACGGATATTCTGTTGTTATGGAAAGAGAACAAGAAGATGCTCCAAAAGAAACGAGCCGAAAAAAGCCTGTTTCACAAACAGAGAATCGGAAAAAGACAAATCCTAAACCAACGAAGAAAAAAAGTACAGGATTGATTGTTGCTTTGTGCCTGTTGATATTATGCCTTGTCGGTGGAGCTTTGTTCTTTATTCCAAAACTGACAGGAACGGGCTTGTTTGATTCTACGCCAAAAGCGGCTACCGAATTTGACAAACAAATTGAGGCTGTGTCAAAACTGCCTGTTGTCTCCGGGAGTGACATTACTTATCTTACTAATTCATATAATAATCTGTCTCCGAGTGAAAAAGCGGAAGTTAAGAATTATGAGTTATATCAATCCATTTTGTCAGATTATGCCGTTGAAGAATACAATATCATGGTAAGTCGTGTTTTGGAAAGCCAGAATTTTGAGGATATGCTTAGCGTATATAGAGAGTTAAAAGAACTTGACCCGGCAACGCAAAACAGTATAAGCGGATTTCGTGAACTTAAAAAATCCTTAACAGGTTTAGCCTATGATACAATTCTTTCATATAAAAACGGAAAAGTTAACGAAATGCATGAGCTTATTGTTGAGTTCAAAGATTTGTTTTCTAAAGAACAACTTGAGAATGCAATGTTAAATTACGCTAAATGGGGTGGATTTCTCAAGGCTGAGGATTATATAAAATCGTTGTTGAAAAATCCGAGATCATATCAGTTATATGACGGTTCAATAGGTGGGTTTGGAGGGCTTAGCTATCATTCAGATGATGGTACAGCGTTTGCTAACACGGTAAGCGCGGGTGGTTACTATGAGATAGAGTATGGTGGGACTAATTCTTTTGGTGGAAGTGTCAGGGATAAAATAAAAGTAAATGCGACAGTTTATTTTGATTTTGATGAATTAACCGTTGATTATGCTTATATTGGAGAAGACCGAAGAGGTATTGAATCTTTAATTGCAACGCCGACTCCAAAGAAATAAGCTGTATTAACAATTGTTATTTTGATATTAATTTTAAAAAAATGAAGCTGAAAAGATTAACCGGGGTTTAATGCCCCGGTTTTAATATCCCCCATGTTCATAATACCAATCTTCCGCTTCTTCGAAATCTACAAAATCATCACGATAATCATAGTAAAAATCGTCTGGGTGAACGTACATAGAGACGTCTGGTGTAGGAACAACGATTTTCTTTTTCTTTGTTGATGGCTTCTGTGTTGCCTGTGGCTTTGCTGTTGGTGTTGTTGTCGGTCTGGGTGTTGCTGTGGGCTTTGGTTTGGGCATTGCTGTGGGGGTAGCTGTTGGTACAGGCTTCTGTGTTGCCTGTGGTGTAGCTGTAGCTGTGGGCTTCTGTACTTTTTCCTGTGATACTCTGTGAATTGAGTACCCGGCTAAAGCGAAAGCTGCAATGGCAATCAACACCGTTATAATATATAAGATTCTCAATCTCTTATTCATCAGTAAGTATCTCCTTCAAATCCTTTTTGTAGCGGTAATATGTATTCCGGGCAATCCCTAAAAGTCTGATGCATTCCGCATCGTTCAGTGTACCGTTGAAATCACGGGAGTATTTCTTGATTTCTTCCTTTGCCTTGAGGCTCTTTTTCGTGACAAGCTTTGCCCCTGGCTTCTGCCCGATCTGTTTTCCGTTAAGCCTTGCGGTCTGAATCCCTTCCCGTGTGCGCTGATGCAAGTCAGAAACTTCCTTTTCCGATTGTTCAAAGGAAAGCCTTATTTGCTCTCTGGCGAGTTCCAAAAGAAACCTGTTGATTCCCTCAAGGATATAGTCAACATTCGTTCCCGTGAGCGGTACGGCAGTTTTCAGAGCATTGCGAAAAGCTGTTGTGTTTATCTGAGGCTCTTTGATAAATTCAAGTTCTATTCCTTTGGAAAACAAATCCTGATATACTGTAAAGCCTTCCTCTGCATTTCGGCTCATTCTGCTGACAGAGTCGAAAACGATCAAATCCCCCGGCTTAACAGTTTTCAGCAGTGCTTCAAACTTTTTCCGTCCGTCTGTTTTCGTCCCGGTGAAAACCTCTTGAACAATCACAGCTTGCGGGTGTTCTGCCCGTATATTTCGGATTTGTCTTTCAATGCTTTGCTTTGCCGTGCTAATTCTGCAATATCCGTATTCTATCATGTTTAATCTCCAATCTCAATTCAAACGGTCGTTTCTTTAGCTATGCCCTTCACGGGTGAAAAGCTGTTGTTCTGGCTTGGTTTTAATACTTTCCTGTGTAACGTCTTTTTTGAGACAGGAGCGGGAGAACCCCGCCCCGTGCCTTTTGCCTCATTTCTGACGGGCGTAATCAATCAAAAGCGTGTATTCACGAATTACATCATTTGCTCTGCAACAAACAGTAGCAACCTCATAATAACCCATGTCTTCAATAATTACGCATTCCACACCGGGAAATGTTACTATCCCTGTGTCAGATTTCAATGTCAACTGCTGTAAACCCGGAAGAATGCAGGAACAGACGATTGCTGAAAACCTGAGTTCAATATGGAGAGGCTCAAAGTATGCCTTGTTTCTTCTGTTGTCGCTGTGAATGCTGATTTTCTCAATTGTAAGCCCTGCACAGTGATGTGCAAATTCATACAGTGACATGGTTGCAGTAAGATGCTTTGTTATCATGGTAAAAATTTCCTTTCTGCGTTTTGATTCTATGTGTATGGTCGGGAGAAGTGGCATGTTTATTGTGTGGTTTTTGGTCGGTTGTTTTGTTTTTGTTTGCTCGGCGGTTACCCCTTTCGGTTAAGGGTAGAAGACTTTTAAGCCTTGCGGGGATTTCTCCCCGCTTCAGCTTTCGATCATGGTTTCGTGGCAATCTCCACAAATCAGGTTGACAATCCGTGTTGCTCTTACCTTTGTTCCACAGCACGGGCAAACGTAACGCCTGCTATTGCCCTTTGTTCTGGTAGTGGTCAAGCCTGTAGGGGTTTTAGCTCCTGCCCCGCCAATAGGGGAAAAGCTGTATTCGTTGCGTGTCATCATGATTTCGGGGATATTGTTTTCAAGTATCCATTCAATCAGTTCATCACTTGCGCTTGTGTGGGCGTGTCCGTACTGAGTAGAGTAGGTTACAATCAAGCCGTGGGCTTCTGCCGTATCGCGGAACTTTTTGTTGTGATACTGCCCGCCCCGCGATACATCCTGTATGTTGTTCTGTAGGTTGAAGATATGACATGCTTCATGCATCATGGTTGCGACTGTCGCATCGATATCACGAAATAATGACCCAGCCCCCAGATTTAACTCCCTTCTGCCCTCACCTTTAACGCTCCATGCTTCGGGGTTTACGGTTACATGTCCGTAGCACTTCGGTGTACTCATTATGGTAATGATAGGGGTTTCAAGCTCGTCATTAAACCAATCACGGTTAATCATGGAAAAGAGCTTTTCAAGTGAACCTGCAAGGCGGGAAGTTTTTGTAATTTCTTTCATGGTAGTATCTCCCTTTTTGAAATCTGATTATCAAATTATTTTTCTTGAATAAAGGGAGCGGGTTTGTTATAATATGTTATCCGCTCCCTATGGCTTGCGGTTAGTCTCTTGTGTTTGGCTTTGGTAGGGCGTTTACACAAGGGGCTTTTCTTTAGCTGATGCTGAAACGGCGGCTTGAAACTTGCTTTGTGTACATTTTGTACATCTCGGCATGCTCTTTTTTGAAAGAGGTAGAATCAAAGCGGTTGGAAAGTACAGAAGTGAATCTTGCGATGTACTGTCCGCACTCAAGCTCCTCAACGTTGCGGGCGTTCATTTCTGCCTTGATGCAATCTTTGATTGCTTCGACTTCTGCCGTGGCTTCTTCAAGAAGTGCTTCCCAAGATTTAAGCTCTTCGATCTTTGCAATGAGGTTTGTGGTAGACATTTTCTTTATCTCCTTTAATTCTTTTTTGGACTTTCGTTCATCAAGTGGAAAGTGGCTTTAGATAACTCCTGCCGCTTTGGGCTTCTATCCGTTCTTTCTCTTGTCTTGCGTTCTTATAGTCTATCGACTGCCTGTCCGCCTTGACTTGAAGTGTTTGTTTTGTCCTTACGCTAAAAAGTATACTGCTAACAGTAGATTTTGTCAATATGGCAATATATACAAAATATATACTGCTAACAATATATTTTTTGATATTTGTTTGTACAAATTGTATACTGCTAACAATATACTATTGAGGTTTACGCTATGCCAATAAAAAGTGACGCTCAGAGAAGAGCTGTAGCAAAATATAACTCAAATAATTATGACCAAATACAGGTAAGAGTTCCAAAAGGATGGAAAGAAAAGATAATTGAGTGTAGCACTTCAAAGAATGAAACGCTAAACGGATTCATGAAAAGAATAATAATGAAAGAATTGTCGTTAAGCGGATTCATAATTAATGAAACAGAAGAGTGATAATCACTATAGGGGGGCGGTTTTGGTATTTCTCCCCGAAGTACTTTATAAAGGAATGAAGTTGCTTCTTCTCACACGCCCGGTCTCTAAAAACAAAAGCAGACGTTTTCACGTCTGCGATTTTTTTATCTAATTTGTGTGGTTGTACCTTTGCGGTTATGATCGGGTGTAGCCCCACCCTTTACGGTTATTGGAGAGAGATCTTAGATACTGTAGTTTTTTTCTTTATAGGACAGGCAAATTTTGCGTTGCCTGCCTTTTTTCTTTTTTATTGGGGAAAATGTATATGCAAAAATAGAAGCGTTTGTATGCGATTCTGATGCAATCATATAGTATGCAGAGAGGGTGATACAGATGTAGCATACAATATCGATTTTGGATTATATTGTATTATGTAAACTAAATATATAAGGAGCGGGTTATTTATGGATGAAATACGAAACGAGGATTTTATTTACAGAAACAACGGCTTTCGCTGTCCGATCTGCGGACGGGAAGAGTTTGTTCAGTCAGTGGTAAAGCTTATAGCAAATTACGGCAGTGAAGAGCATGACGGTGAAATAGTCAGTTTTCATGTCTGCGGAACGTGTATTGACAATCTTATCAATCAGGCTGTCGGTGTTCTGGAAGAAGGTGACTTCAAGATAGAATACTCTCTATAAAAGAATCATTTTTGTTTCTGTTGTAATTTGCTACCCTTTAGATTGCTATGTCTATCATAGAAAAATGAACAAAATGATGGGATGCTATAATGAAGGGAATATATGCGCATGTGTCCATAACAAACAGAGAGGTGGTGGGAATATGACAAAATCAGCTGAGCTTATAGCCCGGTGTGAGCAATTCCAGAAAGAATTAGGGATTGCGGTCACAAAGTTCTGTGAGCGGGTTTCTCTGTCGACTTCGGCTTATTATGCATGGAAATCAAAAGAGCTTGCTTTGGCAGAAGAGACGCTTACACGGATTGACGAGTACTTAAAGAAGTACGGATTCTAAAAATGAGAAGGAGTATGTATATATGAACGAAAGAATTTTTGTATGCAAACGAACAAGAATGGCACAATATCTAACAAAGCAAGGCTTTGAGATAAAGAGCATTGAGCCAGATGAAGACAATCCAACATTCAGTGTGTATCTGTTTGATGCTTCGCCGGAACTATACAATGCTGTGTTGGATTATACATCGGGGAAAGGGGCAGGTGTAGCGAATGTTCGATAATAAAAAAGCGTTTGACCCTACCGTCTGCTTTACTTTTTTCGGTTCATGGGCGAAGACGATTGAAAAATTAGAAACAGAGCAAGATAAAAACAGTAATGCTTATCAGCTCTTTAAAGCGATTGCGGATTATTGTATGTATGGAGTTGACCCGGATTTTTCCAAGAATCAAATTCTTGATGCAATATGGGTATCAGTTGAGCGGGATGCAGATGCGAGTATTGGCAAAAGAAAGCGGCAATTTGCAAGCGATGAAATAGATGAGGCTGTTGGTAAAGTGATTGCTACAATCATTGAAAACAACGATAGTTTATCTTTGCGAGAAATAGAAAGGAAGACGGGTGTTGATAAAAACAAAGTGAGTAGAATAAAGAGAACTCACAAAAAACAGATTGAAGATGCTGTTGCCGCTAAATATGAGAATAGCGATTCTAATATTGTTTCTAATGATGTTGCTGTTGGTAATGATACTGATACTGTTAATGATAATGGTAATGATAATGGTAATGATAATGGTAATGATATTATGGGACAGGACAGGGACAGGACAGTGGGACAGTATTCAGATGATGATTTATTTGTTCCAAAAGAGAAGATAAATGATACGGAAATCATTTCCTCTTTGGAAAAAGAAATTAATATATTGAAGTCTAAATATATAGAAGAATATGGATATTTAGATAATAGTACTGATAAACTTAGAGATGAAGAATATAGAGTCTCAAAGTATGGTAGTAAGAAAGATCAGCTGAGAGACTTCATCAAAGGCATAAAAGGGTTGCTCGACCAGATGAAAGAAGAAAGGGAAAAAAATGTAAACCACTGGCGAAGAGAGTACCAGAGTGCAGTCAGGGGTACTTTGCCGAACGATGCAATAGAAGTGATGAAGGTATTGTCAATCTTGAAGACATGCGGAGTTGAGAGTAAATATGGCGTCTGGATTGACGGTTGGAATGAAGAACTTCAACGACCAAATTTAATAGTTGCGCTTCATCCTCTCCCTCTGTCAGTTATCGAAAAACAGCGGCATAATTTAGACGGAATCCCAAAATCATTTTATGTTAAAAAGTGAGAGATGAGGATAATGTAACACCGTAGAAAGGCTGAAAAAAGATAATGTCATTGGTTGAGGTGACCAGATTCAAAAAAAAGAAATAGACGAAAAGGGGATAATAGTATAGACAAATTAAAAATCGGAAAAGAATTACAAAGCAAAATAACAGGCGTATGTAAGTTGTACCGTGCAACATATGACGGTGAAAAATGTTACGCCATTGTACATTGGAATTCTGGTTTTAGGGCGATATTTGACGATAAATACGTCTATGAAAAGCTTGTGAAACGTTTGAAAAGTGGGTTTGTGCTGTATTTGGAAAAAGACTCTTGTGGACTTTCACGTCTCAGACTGCAAAAGAAAGGTATCAATATAGATTTAAGGCAGTTTTTGATGGCTAAGTATAATAAGCAAAAACAGGACTATTATAAGGGCTTACAAGTATATGTCTACAAGGATAATAGATCAACAGAAAACTTCTTAGATCTTAGAAGACGTAATGTATATCTCCCCGGAAAAAGAATAGAATATGAAGTTGTAGATAGACCGGGGCATGATGGAGAGAAATATATCCGAGTGGTTTTCTTGGATAGAGAAGATAATACGCCTTATTATATACAATACACCCCGGAACTTGATACTATGATGAGAACTCCAAAATTATGTTATATTTGGAAGCATAGTAAACGATGTGAGGTTGCTGTCAATGGAGCTTACCCACGTGATATTGGAAAATTTATAGCTATCTATAAATATTACTTTGATAGGTACAGGGGTCAAGAAAACGCCATTGAAAACTTTATAAATGATTTTGAGAAAATAAAAAAAGAGGATGGGCGGTCAGTTGAACATGTAAATTGTAACGATCATTTCAATACTTTTGATAATCTGTTGTTAGTACCATTGGAGTTAAATAAACAGAAGAAGAATTATGTTAAATGGTTTGGCGGTATCTATGGTGTGTATACGGCAGTTAATGATAGGGACGAGATTTTAATTGCGTATCGTAATATCGATCTTAGTACACAGAGACCACGAGTGGATTTTTATAAGTGCAAAGAATTTAATGACTTTGTGGATTGGATTCTTGTTCACTTAGGAAAACGGTTAACCGGGAAGATGCAGATTGCATATAATCCAACAATCGAAGGAAAGCAAAAAGCAGTACTTACGCCGAGCGGGATGATTGTGACGAAAGAAATAACACAGAAAAAAGCGAAAGGAAACGCTATAGATTTCTGGACTTACTTAGATATTCGTGATGTGTTATTGTCACGAGATGATGATAAATTCATTATATGGAGTAGTGA
>JAEEGL012497661.1_pt1 | contig 11250 bp, 12 predicted proteins | sample 9134231 | NCBI WGS metagenome assembly JAEEGL01 (sample SAMN16246548, study PRJNA631951) | gut metagenome | biome: gut microbiome; feature: rumen; material: fiber-attached | host: Bos | place: Iran: Karaj | collected 2018-10
GAGGGCGCAAAACAAGCGGCTCACGCCTCGGCTCCGGCATAGCCTTCGTCTCAACCGACAACCCGCCGTCAGCCCCCGTATCCGGGGTCGCGTCTTCAACGAGAAAAACAATCTCCTGAAGTTCCGGAACGGCCTTGGCCGAATCCCTCATACAGGAAACCGCAACCAACACGACAAAAAGAAAACCAACAGAATAAATATATTTTTTCATCCTTGTCATATAGTAAAAGTTGGAATGATTAAAGTTTATACACCTTGAGGCTGTTAATCTGAACATAACCATAACGGTCACTGAACCAAGTGGTGGTAGTATTCATAGTTCCACCAATACAGAGCGGGAAATCATGGGTGATAGTTCCAGTAAAAGGAGTAGTGGTCCCGTTTACCGTCACGGTCAAAGTAGACCTGTCATACGTAATTGTAATAGTTACATTTGAGCCAGAGTAACAAGAGACAAAATTATTGTTAGAACTTATACTACTCGTATTAACGTCATATCCCAACTCATTAGAATGGTCGAAAGCCTGACGAAATACAAATCCCGGATAAGGAGAACCAGCCTCACTCATACAACCGAACCATGAACCAAAAGTGTTCGATAAACTGGACGCATTGACCGTCGCTGTTCCGTCAAACTCCAACCTGAATCCATTCGGGTAATCCGTCGTATTGAAAAGCCTCTGGTTGGTGTTTATCCTCGTTGAGGATGTGCCGTTACAGGTATAGTTCGACAGAGAATACGTCGGTTCACTGGCCGGGGAATTACTGGCCGTACGGACAAGACGAACCGGGAAATAATACGATGTTTTATTATCATTACGATTAACATTAATATAGCTCGGACCAAAAATAAAACTTGAACCATAGTAAGTGGAATATTCCGTAGCAGACCAATAGCTACCATTTGTTCCAGCCTCGTTCCAACTAGAACCATTATAATGACCAGCGCCCGGTATAAAAACACAACCAGCATCCAAATATTGCTGAAGCTGCGAAACGGTTACTCCTGTATTTCCAGAAAAAGATTGAGTATTCCAATTAAATGTTTTTGACATACCCGTCAATGTCGCGCCATCCGGAAGAATAAGAATGCCATTTGGCGTCGAATTACCAGCATGAGTTACACCGGTAAGCGTAATAAGGGCAAACCTACAACCACTGGTACCATTAACCGTACTACCAATTCGCTCACCCCAAATTATCGTATTCCATTCCGGCTGAGTAGGCAGACGCCAGTCGTTATATCCACCAAATGTTATTTTATTTCCAGCATTGTTAATACTTCCACTCGAGTAACTAAAAGACGAACCACGAGAATCAAAAAACTGTCCTACATTAACAAAATTAAAGAAATAACTTCCAGAAGTCTTTCCATATACAGAACCTTGCGATGTGTGATTCCAGTCGTTATCCTTTATAATATACGTCGAACCGTTGTAATAAAGCGGAGCGGGAGAGATGTTCAAACCGGCAAACACCCCAAAATCACTTGAGGAACCACCTCCACCGCCGCCGCCGCTGCCGCCATAACCCAGGTCGAACGACAAGGTCTTGCTGGTCCAAGCGGTCACGGAAGTCGTGAACACCACCTGGACAGCTTCGTCCACGGTCGTCGTCGCGACGATATTATTGACCTTCCCACCCGCCAGCGTGACGTTACCCGTCTGCGAATAGGACTTGGAAAAATTACCCTTCGTCAATACGAATGAAGCCTTAACCGTGTAGGTGCCGGGGATAAGGTACATGTCTGAAGAGCTGGTGATGGCCGTATAGGACGAGAGCTTCGCCGAAGCGGCCGTCCAGCCCTGGCTCTTCATATTGTAGGTCCCGGCCGTACCATTGACGGTGCTGTAACCCACTATCTCCCAGGACACGGACGAAGCCATGTAGCCGCTCGGCACATTCAACGTCAGGGAGCCCGTCCGGGCGAAGATATGGTTCAGCGTCACCGACGGGGCAGTACTCGTCGACTGCGCCAGCCGGCCCGCCACGATATCCGTGCCGTTATTGGCCACCGTCATGTCCCCGCCGACGGTGAAGCTCTGGCTCGCCAGATAATAGTTATACGCCGTCGGGGAGGCCGTCTGGTACTTCCCCGTGTAGATCTTCGACGAAGAGGTCGAGGCCGACGCCGTGGACCACTTCGCCGACTCCGCGGAAGTGCCGGTCGTGGCACCCCAGTAAAGCGTCGAAGGAATGGTAGTGACAGCAGTCGCCTTCGTCTCCGACACAAAATCCATATCATCCCTCACCCAAAGGACAATCTCCCCGGTATCCGGCTCCTGAAGTTCCTCCCTGCGGCAGGAGAGTAAGGCGAGACCCGGCACTCCCGCAAGAAAAGCAAACCGTAGTATATTCTTTAAAAAAGATTTCATAGCCATGGAAAGAAAAGGTTAAGAGAGCGTCATGGAAACGGACTGCGTCCCCCATGCGGTGAGCGAACAGGAAATCACGATCTCCGTTGCGCTACCGCCGATAGCGATGCAGCTGATGTTGTTTACCTTACCGGCCACAAGGGTGACAGTCCCGCTCTTAGTGAACGTCGCGACATAATCGCCCTTGGTAAGGGTATAGGTCACCTTCACGGTGTACTGTCCAGGCAGAAGGAAAAGGTCCGAACTGGAACTGACAGCCGTCTCCGCAAGGGCGGAGGAACGGGATGTCCACGACTGGGACGCCATATCGTACGTCCCGGCCGTGCCGGTCACCGAACCGGAACTGGTAATAGTCCAGCTCACGTTGGAAATCGTATAGCCGCTCTGCGTATTGCAAGTGAAGGTCCCCGTCCTGGCAAAGATATGGTTCAGTACGACAGACGGAGCCGTGGAACTGGAAGAAGATTTCCCAACGATGATATCCGTCCCGTTGTTGGCAACGGTCATAGCCCCGCCGGCGGTGAAACTGGAGTTAGCCACATAATGGATATACGTAGTAGGGGAAAGGGTCTGAAAGTAACCGGTCGCAATCTGCGATGAAGACACGCTCTTCGAGACCGTTGCCTGCTTGACGGTCCCGTTACTCTGGGTCATGCCCCAATAAAGGGTTGAGGGAATAGCGGTGACAGGGGTAGCCTTCGTCTCCACCTCGAAGCCGGCACCGCCATCAGAAAGCGAAAGGATAATCTCACGGCCCTCGGAACCAGGCTCCTTAGAACAGGAGCAAAAAAGGACTACGACCGTAAGGATGATTCCTACGGCAAATCTGCTATGGGGGGGGGTAATTCTAAACATAAAATAAAGATTATGAATTATTTATTCCAATATTTACGACTTAATCAAACAACAATCTGGGTTCATTGTCAATTCTCTTTGTCTTCTTACGGGTACGGATGGAATTCCTGATATGGGCATCACTCCTGAGGTCGAACCCAGACACCTCGCGTACAATCTTAAGCATCGTGTTCCTGTATTCATCAACCGACATCTTACCCGAATGCACCTTCTTGTCATAGAAGGCGAACTTGGATTTCACCTTCCCATCCTGTCCATTCTCAACAATCTGTTTGGCAAGCGCCTCACAAAAATGCATCTTCTCCCTGTCGGCAATACCCTGCAGCATCACCTGCAGCTGCTTGCGGCTAAGCTCCTTCCAGTCAGAGAACTCCTTCTTATAAAGGGTAAACACCACACAATTCGAAGGGTAACGGCCCCGTGTACCGGTCACCGGGCCGAAATCGGCCTGGTATTCGAACTTATAATCAAACAGGACCGATGAACCGGTCTGCTCAAACTCGAGCTTCGCTACATCGAGCACCTTACGTTTAATGTCATATACTTTATAGGATTCCGGATACTGAAGCATATGGCGCAACTCCTTCAAGGAGATGACCTTGACCGAACAGCTCGTGCTCCAGTCCATAATGTACTCATACAAGCGGCATGAGAACCAGCTGCCCATCCTCAAGAGGATATCCCTGTCAAAGCATGTCCCACCGACGCCGGGGCCATAATAAAGCAAGAAAGGAAGGACCTGCGGATTGATGCTCACGATAATCTTGTCCGGATCATTCACGCAGCGCACGGCATTGACGATAATCACCGAAGCCTCCTGAATCAACTCGCCGTCCACCGGCTCCAGAAACGTAGCGGAACGTCCCTTCCTTCCACGCTGCATCCACTGGAAAAGAGACTTATGGAAAGAGGAATTATAACACCATTGAAAGGAAACAACATTCTTCCGGGACATGAACTCCTTGACAGAATCGAAAAAGGCCGAGGCCTTCCCGGCAAAATGCGGATAATGCTTGCAGAAAAGCGGAACTGTAATCAGTTCCTGTGAACTTATCTCCTGAGGATTGTTGGTAATGTAAAGTTGCAGCTCCTCACGGATGTGCACCAACATCTGATAATGAAGACGACTTATACGATAGATAGCCCGCGTAACGGTCTTCGGCTGAAGAATTTTCTTGTGGTCCACGCTGATACGGTCGTCAAAAACGGCAGGCAACCCGCTGTCCGAACCATCTGCATTATTTACAAAAAACAAATCGTCCATACACAACAATTTCCGCAAAAATAGAAGATAATTTCAAATAAAACAAAGAATTTCGCATAAATCGGCAAGAAGTCGCAAATTCAGACACTCAGTCGCAGATAACATAAACCCATAAAAAGTCCGGCAAAAAGTCGCACAAAACGGCAAAAGGTCGCAAATAAGGCCATTTTTTACGGCCGCAGGTCGCAAATTAACGGGCAGCAGGTCGCAAATTAACGGGCAGCAGGTCGCAAATAACCTTGTAACGCATTGAGTATCAATATGGTTTTCCCGACCCTAATTATCTAGAGAAACTATCTTGGAAGTATCTAGAAAACGTGCGCGCGCACACGCGAGCGCTTATGAGGATTTTTCCAAAATCCGAATCAAGGAACAGAAAAGCGGGAAGGCCAATCCGGCAACGCCGGAATCGCAACATTTCGCGCGCGCGTGGCGCGGAACAGATATACTTTGTATATCTGCTTCAATTTTATCAATCAATTACAAAAAATTCAATCCAATAAACACAAAAAAACAATCCCCACCCACCCATGCCTTTTTCCTGCCACCCACATCCACCACAACACACCACCCGCCACACATCCACCCAATACTGCCGCCCTCGGGCGTGGGGCTTCATAGTCAGATGGCGAACGCCCATCTGACATTGAAGCCAGATACCACCCCTCGGCCGGCAGAGCCTGGGGACACGCCGGAGCGTGGGATGTCTACTCCTGAGACAGGTCATCAGGATACGACAGTCCTATCACCTCCTCCATGTCCCAGTCTGCCAACACGACAACCACCCACTTCCACCACCTACATTCCTTTCCACGAAAAAGCCACCTTTTGACTTCTTTCCACAACCACACTTCTTTCCTTCTTTGAAAACCCCTGGGATTTCCATTCTTTGCCGCCAAAAACGGGTCAAATTTCAATTATCTCCTTAAAAAGGTATTACCGGACGTTTTTGTCGCAAATCCCTCAAAAATCAAAATTCAACAACACTGACATTTCCGCCGAAAATCTACCAAGACATAAAGCAAGGCAAATCCCTCCCGTAACGGGAAAACATATTCGGCCGAAATGTCCCGAGTGTAGTTGCCGGGCAGGCGTGCCCGACAATTAAATTTTAACAAACAACAAAAAACAAACATGAAAAGAATCATTTCAGTCTCCTACAAGGACGATACACCGGCCTTCAAAAGTGAGGCCTTCTTCGAAGACTACAGAAAAGGCGTTAGGGAAATATCCTCACGCTTCGGCCTGCAGCGAATCTCACTTCACCCCGAGGACGTGTACTGCTTCGTGTTCTGGACCAAAAACCCTTCGGTTCACTTCATCCAGCACATGTCCGAACTCAAGAGCCCTTTCTACATCCAATGGACCATCAGCGGCTACGGTCAGGACCTGGAGGTAAACCTCCCTTCAAAGTACGAGATAATCAGACGCTTCATCGAAGTCTCAAAACTGCTCGGACCCAAGCGTGTCATCTGGCGTTACGACCCGATCCTCATCAGTGGCAAGTACACCGTTGATGAACACATCAGGCGGTTCCGCGCCCTCTGCGAGAAATTGGCCCCTTACACAACGCGATGCGTCATCTCGTTCATGGATGAATACGGAAAGATTGCCAGCAAGGTGAAAGCCGGCGAGATGAGGGCGCCGACCATGGATGAAATCCACGCCATCAGCCGGGAGTTCGCTTCCATAGCCAAGCCCTACGGCATAACCATCCAGACTTGCAGCGAGGGGAAATACGACCTCTCCGCCTACGGAATCCATGAAGGGGCCTGCATCGATCCGGAGCTTATCGAGGAGCTTACCGGAGAACCGCTACCTCAGAACCTCAAAACGCCCAACTCCTTCCGGCGCTGCCGCTGTGCGGTCAACACCGATATCGGCTCGTATCACAGCTGCAAGCACGGCTGCAAGTACTGCTACGCGCAGTAACACCGACTGAAACAAAAAAAATGAAAATTTTTACATCTTACTACGGGAGCAAGACGCTCGACAGGAACAGGCATTTTCTTGTCCAGATATCCAATTCGGCCCCGAAAGGATTCGAAACGGATATCAAGTGGGAAGAAGTGGTTCCTGACTGGAACACACTCGTCAAACCATCAAAAGATGGCGAAATCACCGAATTCACATACCGGGCAAGATACAACAGACAGCTTCAGGTAAGTGCTTTCACAATCATACTCGCATTTGAGTCCATCGCAAAACAAGCCGCAGGGAAAGACATCGTTCTGCTTTGCTACGAAAAGCCGGACGATTTCTGTCATAGGCATATCCTGGCCGAATGGATAAAGGTATGGAAAACATCTTTCCTCTCCATGGTACCGGAACTCGAAATCGAAACGATAGACGAACTGGGAACGGGACAGTTGACGCTGTTTTAAACAAAACTGGCGGAGGCGCAGTACCTGATACAAGTTCTTCCAACGAAAGAAACACTGCGCCTCCACACAAAAAAACATAATTTAAAAAATCGTACAGCCCCCTGTAAAAACAAAATCGAAGATTTCAAGCCCGCATCAGGCGGGTGTTTTTGCAGGGGACCGTACGGATTGTTCCAGTGCAAAAGGCGAAGCCTTTTTGCAAAAAAGAATAACAAAACAATGGAAAGAAAACCCGAGATAGAAACCATTGACGGACAGAAATTCATCGTCCTCACAGACAAGGGTAAATACCTCGCAATGAAGAAACTCTGGCCGTGCAATTCGCGCCCCGTAAGCATCGAAGACTTCCAGATAATGTTCACCACTGAAGAAATCAGAGGTGCGCGTTTCAAGCCTTCCCCAAAAGGTAACGGAATCGTACTCCATACAAAAACCGAAAATTTCGGTGTAGAAAGATTCCTTATAACCGAAACAATCCAGGATATCGAGAAACTCGTCAATTTCAAACTGAAAAGAAAATGAAAAAAACATCCAAGTACACCGCAGGCATCGTCGCCTTTGTAGCGGTACTGCTCCTTTCCACCTTGACCACGCTTCTACTGAAGGAACCCGACTGCATTCCGGACCCGGAATGGACGCTTGTGTCCGAAACGACCACAGCCACCGTCTACAACGCGGTACCCTCACAGTGCAACGAAGACCCAATGCACACCGCATCTATGTACGAGATTATTCCCGAACGGATAGAAACCGACCGTATCCTTGCGATGGAACGCACGATGATGGCCGAATTCGGAATCCGATACGGAGACTGCGTCCTCATACAGGGGGCGGGATGCTACGACGGCATCTGGCAGGTGCAGGACACGATGAACAAACGGTTCGCTGGCCAGCACAAAATCGACTTTCTCGTCCCGAACCATATCCGCCACGGAAAATGGAGGAATGTGAAAGTCTATACAAAGAGATACGCCGAAGCGACGCTCTGACACCAAGCCGATTTTTCCAAGAACAAAACCCAAAATAACAGCACAATGAACGAGAGAAACTACAGGATTACCACCAACGAACAGTACTGCGAGGCCATCAAGACCATCATGCGTCAGAAAGGTGCAAAATTCCTTGATTTCAACAGGAATACCTATGACGAAAACGCCCTCACCAAAAACCAGATGCCCTGGTGCGTCCTGTTCGATGAATTCATCTGCACACTCTCCGTTCCGTCCCTGATGACGGAAGAGGAACTACAGGGCCTTGATGAGACTGAAATGGCCTTCATCAAGAACAATCCGAACTGCATCATCCTTACGACCGAAAACGACGGTGGAATGTTAAGGTACGACCTCTTCAACGGTGTGACACACTGTCATTCGACAGAAGGGGAAGACCATGGGGAAGAGGACTACCAATTCCTCTTCGAGGAGGTCTACTCGTACCTTTGGGACGGCGGTATGGAGGATGAGGAATCCGACTTCTGGCTCGAGAAAAACGGTTTCGTGACGGACATTGACCCCAAACGCCTGCTGGATGACATTGAACGCGCCGCTGACGCCGTCGCGGAAGCACGGGGCATGAATGTTTCCTACTGCGAATCAATGGATCTCGGTGAAATATTCCCCGCCATCGCTCGGTTCGCCCTCAACCCTAACGACCTCGGGGAAGACGAGGAGGATATCCTGGGAACATTCCATTTCGTCTCCGATGAAAACTCGATATTCCCGAAGGAGATGGAAACCGCCTCCGTCGAACAGTTCAAGGAGTATTTCGACCAGCACTACCAGGAACTCCTTGTCATGGTCCGTAACGATGTCGACCACTACCTGGCAGAATTCCAGGAAGAGGACGCCGAGCAGAACGAACGGTTCCATCCCACGGAATGCCCTTACTGTGGATGCGAAACGGTCCTTCCCGTAGGCAAGGGACGCGTCCTCTGCACCGAATGCGAAAGGGAATTCACGGTCGAAGACTACGAGTTCGAAATGGCAAGGCATCACATCTCCGCGTGCCTGAGCGCAAGCGAACCGACGGAAGAGGAACCCCTCCCCCTGGATATCACTCTCGGAGACAGGCACATCACCGGAGGGTTCCACGACTTCGAGGCGAAAATCTGGTTCTACACCGAAGGACAGGAAGAGCCCGTCAACATCGACGAGTTCTCCCTCGATGAGGTAAAGACAATTGCTGAAAAAATCCATTCCTAACCGATGAATACGAAACCAATCAGCAATCCTTCCGAATCGATGTTCTCTGTTGAGGACCTCGTGGCCTACAACGGGCACGCATGCCGGATAACCGGCATCAGAAACGGAATATTCCTCCTGCCCGTTGAGGGCAAAGAGGAAATCCGTGCCGAAGCCTGCGACATCCTCGACATCGAGATATCGGAAGACACACTCAAGAAAAACGGATTCGTCAACCTCGGAAACCATACACTGCTGGGACCGCAGTGGCGTCTAGTGAACCCAAGGGACGAATGCCAATCAATGAACCTGAGGATACACGAGTTTATCCAGGTAACTTACTTCGATGACAGGGTGTATGAAAACTACATGACCCAGTACGCTTCCACCCTCAGGGAACTACAACATGCCTTGACGGCGAATCACTTCAGAATTAGACTCGAATACTGAACCCGTATTCCATTCTTTTCGGGGCGTCGGCGTTTCACGACCGGCGCCCCTTATTCGTCTTACAAATTTTCAACTGGCCAAAAGCCCGGATAATCAAAATTTCCAGGAAAATTTTCCCTTTTGCGGCAAGCCGCAGCAAGTGATTATCCGGGCTTTTGGCCAAAATCATCCTTAGAAAGTTCGGTCGAACTTTTCTAACAAAAAATAACAAAACCATGAAACACAAAATCTTCTCCAACCTCATCAAGAAAGTGGAACTGTCCAAACTCATGTCTGACATCGAAATCGTGCTGGACAAAAAGAAAAGAATCATCCAGGCGGCCAACACCTACATGCGCGATGCAATGCTCAAGCGGGACATCAAGGAAATCCATACCGTCGACCTGCAGGAAATCGGATTCAATTACCCGGTGCCCACCATAGGGCCGGAGATAGATATCTGCGGAGAAACGTACGTCTCCGTCCTCGGTTCAATCGAATTGGGAAACAAGATGGTTATTATCGGACACGGAGATGAAGAGGCTAATAAATTCTGCCTTATCAGCGAACTCGATGTGGAAGACATCAAACAAATCCTCATTTACTTCATCGAGGTTATCAAACTCGTCGATGAGGGTACCATCGAGATAGACGAAGAAGGACTCATTGCCAAAGAATAGCAAATTATACCAGCACAGCAAAAAAACGCCTAAAAAAATCACCATGGATACAAAACAGGAAAGCGCTAAAAGAAAAATCAACAACATAATTGAAAACATAAAGGATGCGACCATATATTATGGCCTGGACTCCAAAGATGATATCAAATTGTACATTCACGGCACAGTCACATCAGCCTACAAAACAGATGCGACTGTAACCCCTGAACAAAGAGAAAAACTCGCCAACGCCATCTACGAAGCCGTCATGGTTGCCCGCTTTGGGAACAAAGATACCCCGAAGGTATCCATGAAGATTTACATTGCCCGTGACCGTGCTGTCTTCGAAGATGAAATGCAGGAAAGACATATCCGTCGTCATCCGGAAAATGAAAACCAGTACGGAAGGCTCCGTCTGTTCTATGAAAAACCGACATTCAATCATCAAACCGGAGTATGGGAACAGGCGAGAGGCGCCGCAGAAATCAAGAAGTATATGTTCCCACAAATCAAATGCGAGGAATGCGCTGAATTCGAAGGACCCCCTGAAACAACAAATGACATTCATTATCCGGGAATGTTCATTACACTGTAATCCCTATCATTTGCAAAAGAAAAAGAATAAGCGTATATTTGCACACAACTAGTGAGGACATTCGCTAGAGATTATACATTGGAAAAGATTAGGGGGACCTTTGGTTCCCCTTTTCGTTTATACACAGAAGCGGATAATTCCTGAACGGACGAGGTTCCTCACACTCTCCCAATGTATAATCTCAAATGAAAAAACGAATCCTACGTTTCTACTTGGAATTTCGCCAGGCGAAGTTCATGAATGTGGATATCCCGCTTCCCGTCTTCCATTTCAAGAAAGAGGAAACGGATATTCCCAAACGTGAGGACGAATACTACGAACGGTAGTTGACGTCGACTGTCTTCACCTCGCTTCTGTCATCCGTTCACCTTGGGGCCAGCAGATACTGGTCCCTTTTTTCTTTACCAACATCCCTATGCAATCCATCGTCTCCTATCCCGACAGGGGCCGTTACGGCCGCAATGACTACAGGGGCAACTGCTCCGGACTCCTCATCAAGGACATCATAC
>JAEEGL013341772.1_pt1 | contig 11250 bp, 13 predicted proteins | sample 9134231 | NCBI WGS metagenome assembly JAEEGL01 (sample SAMN16246548, study PRJNA631951) | gut metagenome | biome: gut microbiome; feature: rumen; material: fiber-attached | host: Bos | place: Iran: Karaj | collected 2018-10
GTTTAATAACGACGCCTTGGAAGACTTGGATACGTGTTTTGTTACCTTCGGTAATTCTGACTGAAACTGAGACAGTATCACCGGATTTGAAATTAGGAACATCTTTTTTAAGTTGACGTGCTGTAATTTCTTTAACAATGTTTGTGTTCATGTCTTTACTCCTTTCTAACTAGTAATGTTTTGGTACGTTCATATCAATTTATGAAAGCGGGACGCCCTCAGCGAGATTTGAAACTCGCAAGGTAGATAATACTCTTTCTTATAAAGAGTTGCAACATTTTTCTTGCTGTTAAGTAAAAATACTTGACACCTTATCCTATCTATATATAATAGATGACGGTAAAAAGGAGATTACTAATATGTCAGTTAAAATTAGACTTACAAGAATTGGTCGTCATAAAGACGCCATCTACCGTGTTGTTGTTTCTGATTCAAGAAGCGCAAGAGACGGTCGTATCATTGAACAAATCGGATACTTTGATCCAGCCAAACCAGTTGAAGCAGCCGACATTAATGTCGATTTAGCACTTTCATGGTTAAAGAAGGGTGCTCAACCATCCGAATCCATCCGTACCTTATTCACCAAGAAAGGTATCATGGAACAATACGCAAAATCCAAAAAGGAAGCTAAATAATGGACTACGAGAAGATCATTCATACAATTGTTGATCCTTTCTTAATTAATCCAGAAGCTTTAATGGTTCGTGTCATGCCATCCGACAATGATAAGGATGTAGTCCTTCTCATTTGTACTGAAGGCGAAGACACAGCTAGACTTATCGGTAAAAAAGGTAGCGTTGCTAATGCTCTTAGAGAAGTAGTTGCTATCTCCGGTAAGAACGAAGGAAAACACATTCATTTAAAATTCGAATCATTCGAAGAAGAAATTAAATAAGCATGGAGTTTCTTACTGTTGGTCAAGTAGTTAGAACTATTGGACTTAAAGGTGAAGTAAAAGTATATCCCTCTACTCATTTTCGTGACACCAGATTTAAAAAAGGTAGTCACGTTTTTCTTTTAAATGATAATGGTGAAATTGAAAGAGAACTCACCATTAAATTACACCGTGTTAATGGCTCTTGCGATAACTTAGTTTTTGAAGAAATTAGGTCAATTGAAGAGGCAGAAAAAATCATTAAAAAACAACTTTTTGTCGAAAAAAACACTGAAATTCTTGGGAAAAATGAATATTTCTACTCTGATCTAGTAGGAATGAAAGTTAACTTTGATAACGGCAAAGAAATAGGTGTTGTAAAGGCTATTGAAGAGTACGCAGCCTATGCCACTTTACGTGTCAAAACTAGCGGTAAAGATGTTCTCATTCCATTCGTAAATGCATTCATTAAATCCGTATCACTTGAAGACAAACAAATTATCGTAAATTATATCGACGGCTTACTATGAAAATAACAATTTTGACTTTATTTCCAGAGATGTTTGATGGGTTTTTAACAAACTCAATTATTAAGCGTGCAATTGGAAAGAAAGTTGTTGAAGTTAAAGTAGTAAATATTCGCGATTATACAAAAGATAAGTATGGACGCGTTGACACTCCACCTATTGGAGGAGGAGCTGGTCTAGTCATGAAATGTCAACCAATTGTTGATGCTTTAAAAGATGTTTCAACAAGTGATTCTAAGAAGATTATGTTAAGCCCTCGCGGTAAACAATTTAATCAACAAATGGCAGTATCTTTATCATTTGATAAAGATTTAGTCTTACTTTGTGGTCACTACGAAGGTATTGATGAAAGAGTTAACGACTATGTTGATGAGTTAGTTTCAATTGGGGATTATGTTCTAACTGGAGGCGAAATTGGAGCTATGGCAATTGCTGATGCTGTAATTAGACTTCTCGATGGCGCAATCACTGATGTCTCATTGGATGAAGAATCATTCAATGATAACCTTCTTGAATATCCTCAATATACAGAGCCAAAAGACTTTGAAGGTAAAAAAGTTCCAGATATTTTATATACTGGAAACCACACCGCTATTGAGAAATATAGAAGAAAAGAAAGTTTAAGACTCACAAAAGAACATAGACCAGATTTATTTAAAAAGCATGAACTTACTAAACAAGATAAGAAGCTTCTTAACGAATTAGATGAAGGCGATGAAAATCCAAAATGGATGCAAGATGCCTTAGAGAAAGGTAAAAAGTTTACAAAATAAGGTAAGGACGAAAGTTCTTACTTTTTTTATCTTCTCGTTAGACAGACAAGCAGATATTAAGTATAATATCGCTCATAATGAGAGAAAAACTATGGTAAATGCTAGAAATTTAAAGAAATTCTCTGAAGCTGTAAAAGCTCATCTTTTATTTAATGAAGATAACTTAAAACAAGTTAAAAAGTTGTTCTTTTCAGTAATCGAAAAAGACGAGAAAAAGTATTCTGAATTTGAGGCAAATTTACCTAGTTTAAAGGAAGCACTTTGTGCTGATTTAAAATTCTTCATGGAAAGCGATCCTGCTGCTGATAGTGAAGAAGAGATTTTATTAGCCTATCCAGGTTATAAAGCAATTGCTTCATATCGTATTGCCCACACTATTCATGGTTTAGGTTACAAGCTTCAAGCTCGTATGATTACTGAAGGAGCTCACTCCGAAACAGGTATCGATATTCACCCAGCTTCAAAACTTTCATATCCATTATTTATCGACCACGGTACCGGCATTGTTATTGGCGAAACAACAATCACAGGTAAAAATGTTAAGATTTATCAAGGCGTCACATTAGGTGCATTATCGCTTAAAGATGGATCTAAAATTAAAGGCGTTAAAAGACACCCAACAATTGGTGAAAACGTTATTATCTACGCTGGCGCTTCAATTCTTGGGGATATAAGAATTGGTAATAACGTTACAATTGGTTCAAACGTATTTATTACAGAATCAATTCCAGATAACGTGAAAGTGTTATTTAGCAAACCATCACTTGTAATTATCGAAAATAAAAAGTAGGCACAGCCTACTTTTTTTACATCATACCATTCATTCCAGGGAAGTTAGTTCCTGGAGGCATGCGACCAGTCTTTTTATATTGTTGCATGCGCTTCATCATCTCTTGCATTTGATCATACTTCTTAAGAAGTCGATTAATATCTGCATTTGTTTTGCCTGAACCTCCTGCAATTCTAACTTTTCTTGAGTTTTTAAGAATTTCAGGACTTCTTCTTTCTTCTGGAGTCATTGAATTAATGATTGCCTCAAAAGTTCTCATTTCTTTTTCGCCAGCTTCTCTTTGTTCATCGGTTATCGTCGGCATTCCAGGAATAAGTTTCATAAGTCCACCAAGGTTGCCCATACGTTGGATACGTTTCATATTCTTAAGAAGGTCATCGAGAGTGAATTTACCACTCATCATTTGTTCTGCTTCTTTGCGAGCTTCTTTTTCATCAATTTCTTCTTTAACCTTTTCAGCGAGCGTGACGATATCGCCCATACCTAAAATTCGGTCAGCCATTCTATCTGGATGGAAAACATCTAAATCACTGATTTTCTCACCAATACCAGCAAATTTTATAGGAATTCCCGTTAAATGTTTGATTGATAAAGCAGAACCGCCACGTGCATCACCATCAAGTTTTGATATGATGATACCGGTTAAATTGAGTTGTGAATGGAATGTATTTGCGACATTAATTGCATCTTGGCCTGACATTGCATCGACAAGTAAAAGTGTCTCTGTTGGGCTTACTGCATCTGTAATATCATTAAGTTCTTTCATCAATGGTTCATCGATTTGTAAACGACCAGCAGTATCAATAATAAGAACATCTAAATGCTCGTTATATGCTTTTTCTTTTGCCTTCTTTGCAATCTCAACAGGTGATACATTTGTGCCCATAGAAAAGACAGGAACACCAATCTTATCACCTAATTGTTGTAACTGTTCAATTGCACCTGGACGATAAATATCTCCAGCTGCTAAAAGAACTTTTTTGTTCATTTTGTTCTTCATAAGGTAAGCAAGCTTACCTGCTGATGTTGTTTTACCTGTACCTTGAAGACCAACCATCATAATAATTGTTGGTTTATTTGATTCAAACTTAAGTTCAGATTCGCCTGATCCAAGAAGCTCAACAAGTTCGTCATGAACAATTTTTACAACCATTTGCGAAGGATTTAATTTGGTATAAACTTCTTCACCAATTGCCTTCTGTTTTATGTTCTCAATAAACGCTTTGACAACTTTAAAATTAACGTCTGCTTCAAGCAACGCAATACGCACTTCTTTTAGCATTGCGTCCATATTCGCTTCAGTCAAACGTGCTTGTCCGCGGATGGACTTGATTATGCGTTTAAATTTCTCTGTTAGTGACTCAAATGCCATTCTTCAAATCCTCCTCTAATTTATCAATAATATCACTAGTTTTTTCATTACGATTTTCATCAAAAACCCTGCAAATTCCCAAATTTTTTTCGAATTTATCGAGTTTTTCTGTTGCAGTTTTAATTGCATCTGAAACAGCGGTTCTAGAGATATTTCTAAGCTCTGAAATCTCACTTAATGAGAGATCACAATAGTAATAATCTGACATGATTTCGAGTTGTTGCTTGGTTAAAAGACGACCGTAAATGTCGAGTAAACGATTGATCTCTAAAGTCTTATTTATCTCACTCATTTTGCGTCTCCTATACAAAGACCAACAAGGTATTTTTCAAGGTCAAATTCTCTAAGGTCTTCCATCTTTTCACCAAGGCCTATAAATCTAACTGGAATGCCAAGTTCATCTCTAATCGCAAGGATAATTCCGCCTTTGGAAGTTCCATCCATCTTGGTAATAACAATACCTGTTAACTTGATACAATCTAAGAACTGTTTTGCTTGTACAACACCGTTTTGTCCAGTTGTTGCATCAATAATTAAAAATACTTCATGTGGTGAGTCAGGAATCTCTTTTGAGATAACTCTAGAGATTTTTGATAACTCATTCATCAAGTTAATCTTATTTTGAAGTCTACCTGCTGTATCAACGATTAAAAGGTCTACACCATTTTCTCTTGCTTTCTTTGCGCCATCAAAGGCAACGGCCGCTGGATCAGAGTTAGGTTTTCCGACAACAATGTCACAACCTAATCTTTCAGCCCAAATAGAAAGTTGTTCTATTGCACCTGCTCTAAATGTATCAGCTGCGCAAAGCATAACTTTCTTCCCTTGGCTAATGTAACGATGTGCTAATTTAGCAATTGTCGTGGTCTTTCCAACACCATTTACGCCTGCGACAAGAAGAACTGTAGGTCCATCTTCTCTAAATCTAATATCGCATTGGACTTTTTCGCCTTTATTCATATAGCCTTCAAACAACTTGTCTATGACAAGTTCATTGATTTCTTCAGCATCAGTAATCTTATTTTTACGAGATTCATCAACAACTTCTTCGATAACTCTCATCGTGAGATTAACACCCACATCTGCTTCAATTAAAATTTCTTCAAGGTCGTTAAAATATTCTTCGTTAACCTTTTTGGATTTCTTTGCAATTATATCCATTTTGTTAGCAAAGTTCTCACGGGACTTTTCCATACCTTTTACATAGTTTTCGGATTCCTGTGATTTGTTTTTATTAAACTTCTCTTTTAGAAACTTAAATAAACCCATTACTTTCCTGCTTTCTTTTCAAGAGCAGCTTTAGCTGCTAATTGTTCTGCTTCCTTCTTGGTAGAGCCTTCTCCGGTGCCTAATTCAATACCATCAAATAAGACTCTAACTTTAAATCTTCTTTCGTGTGCTGGTCCAGTTTCCCCAATAAGTTCATAGGTAACTGATTCTCTATGTTCTGTTTGAATTTCTTCTTGGAGTTTTGACTTATAGTCAATTAGCTCATCGACGTTAAAATTCTTGATAATATCTAAGAACATATTCACTAAAACTTCTCTAGTGGTTTTGAAACCTTGATCAAGATATAACGCTGCAATAAATGCTTCAAAAACATTCTCTAAAATGTGATTTGCTTTTGAAATATCTCCACTAAAGGAATTACCTAAGCGAATATACTCATGAAGATTATATTTACGAGCCATATTTGAAAGTCCATTAGTATTTACTAATGCTGCCCTAATTTTGGTCATATGGCCTTGGTTTAAATCGCTTCTAGCGATAAAAGACATTTCAGCAACACAAAGATTGATAACAGAGTCTCCTAAAAACTCTAATCTTTCATAGTCGTGATGTTTTGTATTTGCATCAGCATTATAAGAAGGATGAGTAAAAGCTTGCTCGTAAAGAGCAATGTGCTTTGGTACAATGTTGAATTGTTTTAAAAATTCTCTTAAATCTTTCATTATAAATTTTGCTTAATTTGGTCAACCATCTTGTTTTTAGCAAGCGTGTAAGTAAGAGTTAAGGCATTACCAAATGAATAGGCATCTGAATTACCATGAGCCTTAACTGCAACAGTATTAACTCCGATAAGTAATGCTCCACCAACTCTCTTATAGTCCATTAACTTAATCATTGGCTTAAAGCTCTTCTTAGCGAGTAAATAACCCATCTTTGATGAGAATGATGCTGTAAATGCTTCTTTCATCATTCCACCCATCATCTTGGCAACACCCTCAACACCTTTTAAGAAGATATTTCCGGTAAAGCCATCAAAGACACAAACATCGCACTTTCCATCTAAGACATGGCGAGCTTCAATATAGCCTGTATAATGTGGGTTTTGCTTTAGCAAAGCGTTTGCCTTTTTGGTTAGGTCATTGCCTTTACCTTCTTCAGTTCCGTTACAAACTAAATTAATATTTTGGGCTTCTTGACCATAGGCTGCTTTGTAATATGCTTCACCCATTTTAGCAAATTGATATAAGTCTTCTGGAGAATTGTCGCTTGTTGCGCCAACATCTAATAACACAACACTTTTACCAGGAATTCTGGTTGGGAATGGTGAAATTAAGGCTGGACGTTCAACACCTGGGATTTTCTTGTTAATTAATGTGGCTAACGAAAGGAACGCTCCTGTTGAACCAGCAGATAAAACACCGTCTGCTTTCTCTTCGTTAACGGCACTAATAGCTTTGTAGCAAGATGAATCTTTTTGTCTCATTGCTTGCATGACTCCACATTCCATTGGAAGAACGCTTTGAGATGGAATAATTTTGACAATATCTTTGATTGGTTCTAAGACCTTTTCATCACCAACTGCGATAATTTCGCAATCATCGTGTTCCTTTAAAAAGTTCTTAACTGCTTCGATAGTAATGGCATAACCATTATCTCCGCCCATCATATCAATTACTATTTTGACCATAATTAAATCCTCCGCATGTATTGTAGCACGCAAACGAAAATATCACACTAAAAAACATTATATGTTTGTTCTTATGATAATTAAGTTTGAGTTAGTCAATAAAAAAGCCATCTTGTAGATGGCCTTATTAGTTTTTATTCAATTCCGACAAGGTAATTGTAGACTGGTTGATCACCACGTCTAATATCAAATTCAACGTCTGGATATTGTTCTGGAAGTTCTTTTTTAAGATTATTAAGAATCTTATCTGAGACACCTTCACCAACAAAGATTGTGGCGAGATAGCTATCTTCACGAATCATCTTCTTAAGCATCTTATGAAGAGCTTTTTCTGGTTTAGATTCACAGCAAATAACTTTCTTATTCGCAATTGCCATGTAGTCATCTTTCTTAATTGCTACGCCATTCATGGTGGTATCTTTTACTGCGTAAGTAATCTCACCAGTAGAAATATGCGCGATAACTTCCTTCATGTTTGCAAGGTTCTCAGAAACTGATAAATCAGGTGAGAATTGTGAAACGGCTGCGACTCCTTGAGGAATTGTCTTAGATTGAACAACAACTACATCAAGTTCATCATGTAAAACATCCTTTGCTTGAAGTGCAGCCATAACGATATTGGAGTTATTTGGGAAGACATAAACTGTCTTTGCATCTGTATCTTTAATGGCTTTAACAATGTCATTAATTGATGGGTTCATTGTTTGACCACCAGTAATAATTCCTTCAACACCAAGTTCTCTAAAGGCATCTTCAACACCTTTACCTGCTGCAACTGCAACCATAGAGACTTCTTTTGTTGGTTCTTTTGCTGCTGCTTCTTCAGCTTGTTCTTGAGCTTCTTCAGCGGCTTTTTTCTCGGTAAGTGAAGTATGTTGTTCGGTCATATTTTCAATCTTAAGTTTGATGAATTCACCAAACGATTGACCATAGGTCAATACTGCACCTGGTGCAAGAGTATGAACGTGAACTTTAACAATATCATCATCACGAACAACTACGAGTGAATTACCGTGATTTGAAAGGACTGATTTAAACCTAGATTCGATGAATGGTTTTTTATGTTCTGGATCAAGACGAAGAATGAACTCTGTACAATAACCGAATTCATCACTTTCCATTGCTTGTTGAGCAGAATTATCTGTTTCACCTGATCTAGAAATGGATTTCTTTTCAATAAACTTTCCAGTTAAGGCAGAAAGCATGCCTTCAAGAATCTTTATTAAACCTGCTCCGCCTGAGTCAACAACACCAACTTCTTTTAAAACTGGTAAAAGTTCAGGAGTACGTTGAAGAGAAGCATTAGCTTCTTTTAATAAGTACTTGAATGCATCTATAACATCCATATCGTGTTTGACATAAGTCTTTAATGATGTGGATGATTCTCTAATAACGGTAAGAATTGTGCCTTCTACTGGTCTCATAACAGCCTTGTAGGCTACTTTGCTACCATTTACGAATGCCTCTGCGAGAAGTTCAGCATCAATATTTTTACTTCCTTCAAGAGCTTGAGCAAAACCTCTAAAGATTTGGGAGGTAATAACGCCAGAGTTTCCTCTAGCACCCATTAATAAGCCTTTAGAGAATGTAACAGCAATCTGATAAACATCAGCATCGTTTCTATTTTGAACTTCTTTAGCACCTGAGGCTAAAGTAAGGTTCATATTCATACCTGTATCACCATCTGGAACAGGGAAGACGTTTAAAGCATCAATCTCTGGATAGTGATTGTATAAATTGTTAGCGCCAGAGATCAGCATTTCTTGTAAAACTTTAGAATTAATTGATTTCATGGTTAGTCTACTTTCTTGAGGTCTTGTACGAAGATATTTACTTTCGCAACTTTAATATCAAACGTACTCTCAACAACATATTTAACTTCTTTTTGTACGCTACGTAAAATTTCAGTAACTTTTACGCCAAGTGCGATAACAATGTTAAAACTGAAACTATAACAACCTTTTTCCTCACTTACTTGAACTACTTTCTCTAATTCTTTCTTTGAAAGAACTTCAGCCTTATCATCTTTTTTACATAATCCAACAACACCATAGCAACCTAAAGCAGTGTCTGCGACTAAGGACACAATGGCTTTTTTAGTAATGTTTATCCTACCTAAGTTGGTTTGTTTATTAATTGACATATAAAATTTAGATAATAAATATTATCTGGCGACAAATATATCATATAATATTATAAATTGCAAAAACTAGTTAAAATTAGTTAATAAATTAACTAATTCTTCTTTATGAGCTCCGCGGAAGATGATTAAATGGTTTCCGTTTGGCAATGTAAACATCTCATCTATTGGTTCGTTAAATTCAATTTTAACTTGCGTCCTACAAAGGTTATTTTTGTGAAGGTTTTCCACTATTTGACCTTCAAAGACCTCAAAGTCGTTTAGATTACCATTCATTTTAAAAATTGTAACCTTACCAAGATTGAGTCTTCCTTTAACTCCAAGTCCAATTCCAGATTCAAAGTGTGTATCAAACTCATAAGATAAACACATATCAAGTGGAAGTGTGCAGTGAGCAAAGTAGCCATATCGCTGCTTGAGATTAAGGTAAGATGGATTAACTTGGAAGGATGATTGATGGAAAGCTTTTCTAACAATTGCCATGGTAAGCATTGCGGGAATATCACCTTCACAAGTTGCAATGTAGCCATCCTTATTTAACATGGCAAGAGCAAGACAAGAAGTGTTATGAACTGAGGTAAGTAGATCAAAACATCTAACAGTCAAACCATTGAGATTATACTTCATGATTAGGTCTCGTAATGCAGCGTAAATTTGGAGTGCTCCATCAAGAGTTTCTTTGTTAACTTTTTCGTTTAAAAGTGGCTCAAAAATTATTGGGTCTAATTTAGGTTTTGATAAGTTAACTTGAGCTAAAAATTCTTCGGTTGAAATGTCTATTAATTCAACGTCAAATTTGTCCTTAACTTCTTTATAATTTACGTCACTTGCGATTAACCAATTTGATGGTTTACCAACTACGCCTAAACGCATGCCTTTTAGATTATCAAATTTCAAAAATCCCCTATTTTTCTCGTGAATTTTTAAGATTTCATCGCATTTTAATTGTTCGCAAACTTCTTCAGGTTTTCCGTGGAATAACTTAAATTTCTTACCGTTTTTTCTAAGGAAAGTGGCAATTTCTAAACTCGCTGGAAGAGAGTTATTCGCGTCCGTTGCAAGTATCAAATATGGCTCAGAATATCGCTTATAAATGCGCTTAAATTCTTCTTCAGTTCCACCTGTTTCGATAAAGAAAATATCTCGTCCAGAAGCGTCAAAAATGAAGTCATTTGAAGCGTTCAACTTTTCGAGATATTTAGCCTTTTCTAAGTCCTTAAATCTTTCGTCATTTCCGACGTGAGATCTAATAAATATAAAGTTTATTTTATTCATAATCTACTTACTATTATATAGTAATAATTTGCCCTAAAAAAGAAAAAAGCCCGGCGGCTCGCTATTCTCCCCGACGGATCGGATACCTTCGCCACTACGGTGCTTAACTTCTGTGTTCGGGATGGGAACAGGTGTGTCCACCGCGCCAACGTCACCAGACTTTTTTTCAATTGTTGAGAGAATTGTTCTCTCAAAACTAGATATTAGTTTAACATGTTCTAACTAGAAAGTCACATTGATTACCCATATATTACTTATATTTCTCAGAATAAATCTTAAAAATTTTATGAAATTAAGTCCTCGAGCTATTAGTATTAGTCGACTGAACACATTACTGTGCGTACATCTCTAACCTATCAACCCGGTAACATTCCGGGGCTCTTACTTCTTGCGAATGAGAAGTCTCATCTTGTGGTTGGCTTCACGCTTAGATGCTTTCAGCGTTTATCCATTCCGCAGGTAGCTACTCAGCCATGCCACTGGCGTGACAACTGATAGACCATTGCTGCGTCCATCCCGGTCCTCTCGTACTAAGGACAGGTCCACTCAAACTTCTTGCGCCCACGACAGATAGGGACCAAA
>JAEEGL013706647.1_pt1 | contig 11250 bp, 7 predicted proteins | sample 9134231 | NCBI WGS metagenome assembly JAEEGL01 (sample SAMN16246548, study PRJNA631951) | gut metagenome | biome: gut microbiome; feature: rumen; material: fiber-attached | host: Bos | place: Iran: Karaj | collected 2018-10
AGTCTTCTCCAAAGAGATCCCGTCATCTTCACAATTCGACGATTTCATCGATAGTTTATAGCCATTTTAAGATTATTTTATGACTTAACAACAGGTTAACAGTTGAACTTGTTAACCTGTTGTTAAGTTGTTTTCTTGTGTTTCTCTTTGTTAGTTTGTATATTTGTGGCACAAATTCTAATCAATTAACATAAAAGAAACAATGAAAATGAAAAAAGTATTATTAATGTTGGCCTTTATGGTCATTGGAACTACTACAGTTCTTGCCAATCAGAATTGGGGGGGGTATTTTGTTAGTACTATTCCCGCGTGTGTACAATTTCAGTTGGCTAATGACAACGATGTTGAACGTCCTGTTATCCATCACGTACCCCCTCTCTTACCCGAATTGGGTTACGACGGTAACACGTTTGTGCTTTCCGTGCCTTACGAACTGGAGGATGTCACCATCGTCATCCGCGACGAGGACGGTCTGGTACTTTACTACGACGTGGTCAGCAGCATCACCGACTACTACATGTTCCTGCTCACCGACGACATTATCGCCGACATGTACTCGATTGAACTCTACTATGGCGACTGGCACCTGTATGGTGAGTTCTAACTCTATGATTGTCCTGTCAGGCACGATGAAATTCGTGCCTGACAGGAATTTTTATTATTAAATCGATTTCTATTCCGATAAAATTAGTAACTTTGCATATTATTATAGGATGTATAAAAAAGTAGCTTTAATGATACTGGTGTTTATGGGTGTCAACATTAAGTTTTGCGGTCAACCGCAATTTCTTCCCAACGTTCCAACTCCTACAGTCGCTAGTTTGGGAACTTTTGGAGAGATTCCTGTTGGCCACTTCACTGGTATCCCTCAGGTTCACATACCTCTTCATACAATTAAAGCAGGGAATTATGAGCTTCCTCTTAGTCTTGACTATCATCTGGCAAATGTCCGCCCATCGACACAATGTGGCGAATTAGGGTTAGGTTGGAGTTTGACAGCAGGAGGGTATATCTCACGAACTGTACGAGGAGTGTGCGATGAGCGGTCAGACAATTATGGTTATTACTCTCATCATTCAAAGATGGAGAATATGACACATGATGAGTTTGTTAATCATACCGTTAATCATCTCTATAATACCAGTGGAGGCTCTTCTTATGAATTGTGCGCTGACGAGTTCTCTTTTAATTTCTGTGGCTATTCGGGCTTCTTCTATCTAAATGAAATCGGCAATTGGACAGTTGTTTCAGATGATGACATCAGGGTTGAGTTTATCCCATCCACAGGCTTTGTAAGTTTGAGCGGTCTTTCTTCCCGCATATCATATTCAAATTGGGCGAACAGGAACAATAACAACAGATTTTTTAACCGGTTTGCACTCTACACGCCTGATGGGTGCCGCTACGAGTTTGGAGGAATCTCTGCAACAGATTTCTGTATAGATTATTATCAACGTAACTCAAATGATCTGATAGCCACGACCTGGAAACTTAAAAAAATCACCACAACAGACGGACGGACCATAGAGTTCTCGTATTCGCCATCGCCCCTGCAATGTGATGTCAGGTATGTACCTACCCAAAGATGCTTTTATGGACTTACAGAATACTTCGGTTGGAATGTATGGGCTCTTGTCAGTGATAATGGTGCCATACAGAACGGAAGGCGTGGTTTCACGGGGTACTTGCTTTTTGGTACTCATCTGACAAGAATACAAACAGAAACCGAAACGGTCGATTTTCACTATTTTACGGATACCCATTACAGTACCAGTCTTGTGGGTAGACAGGCCTTGTTTTGGATTGACAGGAATAACATTCGCAACGACTTTTACTCTTACTACCAAGGTGATCCCGCCGACCAGTTTGATGTGTTCTTAAATAAACACATAACTAACGAATCTGACCTGCTGGATCAATTTGGGAATGTGATTCTTTCTTACATCTCTGTTAATAAACATCATCCTCAAAAGAGCATCCATTTTGATTACACATACAACAACAGACGCAAACTGTCACGTTTAGTCTTTCGCAGTGGGGCCTATTATCCTCTGTCGTATTCACCTGATCCTAATTATGGATATGCAATACCAGAGAATGACCAGGTAGATTCCTTTCCAGAATATAGGTTTAAATATGATCAGGTTACTATGCCGTCGCATTATATTCTGAACGGTGTTGACTCGTGGGGATTTTATAATGGGAATAATATAAGTATATCAGCTATTCCGAATTTCCAGATAAAGTATCCAAACCTGTACTATTCAAAGGCAGAAACCTTGAACGAAATAACTTTCCCCACTGGAGGAAGGGTGCATTTTCAGTACGAGCTAAACAATTATCAGAAAGCCATCCAGCCAAACGGTGAAATTACAAGTTACAGCATTTCCAAGACCTCGGGAGGTTTGCGTGTCAAACAGATTGATTTCCTTGATTCCGATTCTGTCTTAGAAAAAACCACTCGCTATTACTACACAACGGAAAAAGACGGCAATATTAGCAGTGGCATAACTAAGAGTGAGCCTACAGATTCTATAGTGTTTACATTTGGGGATGATGAGCAGACTGGTAGCCAGCCTTTCTTGATTATGAAGTCAGAGGGAGGATTCTTCCCAGACCTTACAAACCATAACAGCCCGAATGTAGGCTATAGTACTGTTTTTGAGGAGACAATAACACCAGACGGCCAAACTGCCGGCTATATACGTTATGACTACTCAAACTACGATGACGATATATTTGGACAACCTCACCTTGATATACTTCCTTCTGACAGTGCCAACGTAGGCAGATACAATGCCACGTCTCCTGTTACCAGCAAATCGCAGGAAAGAGGGAAACTGCTATGCAAGTCATATTACAATACGCAGGGGAGCCTTGTTCGCAGGGAGGAGACACATTATTCGGCAACCATCAATCATTCAATGAATATTGCCACCCAGCATGCTTTGGTTTTCTCAACCAATACGCTGACACCGACCATCTGTCCGTATGGATGGATTACACAGGTCAACACCTATAGTTATCTTCCCACACAGGTAGAGATAAAGGAATACTCTTCTTCCGTACCATATACTTCTAACAAATATTTCCAATATAATGATCATAAACTTCTAACCAGAGAGACTCTTCAGAAAAGTGACGGTAGCGACGTTATCAATGACTACATTTATGCTTATCAGAGGTTATATTGGATGGACGTAAATCATATCCTTACTCCTGTTACGTCAAAACGGACGCACTACGGTAACGAGTGTATGGTTGACAGCGTCATATATGATTCCGCCATGGTGGCGCAGAAAGCCGTCCCATTCATTTACAGGACAATGCACAGATATAATAACGGCCCTATATTTGATGAAGTGGTCGTGCGAAGGATCGACCGATGGGGGAATCCTTTGGAGTATTCTGACAAGGGAGTGTATCATACTCTTATCTGGGATCAGCAGGGAGAGCATCTTGTGGCACATATCATTAATTGTGAGTACAACGATGCTATTGCAGCCCTGGGAAGCAATCCGCTCAACACGCTCTCAAATATGTATATTGCCGATGCTTATTCTTTGTTGCCCAACTCACTCATCTATTATTATGAATATGACGAGAATGGCAAACTGAATTATGTGCTGACTCCTGATACTCCTGACACCTTATATTGGTATGACTCCCTTGAACGTCTGAAATCAATATCCTATTTTAACAGTGATTATTCAAATGAATTCACGGAGAGCTATTACAATTATTATTATCCCAAATTGAAGTAGAAAATGCGAGATATATTATTATTTTTAGTCGTTGTGGCGTCCATCCCCTGTGTCGCTCAGACAGGCGAGGAGTATACGATTGACTCCTGTCCGGACACTACCAAGGCATGTGTCATTGCTTATCATAGTAATGATGGCACCGAATTCAATGGTCGCACATCATATTCATATTATGACCACTTCGGACGTCTTGAAGAGGTCTTGGATCTTGGTATCACGCCTAATGGGAGGGATCTGGTAGCTCTGACAGAATACGATGGTTTTGGACGTCAGAAACGACAGTGGCTGCAAGCCATATCATTGATGCCGGATCATAAATATGTTGAAGAAAGCATAGTAAGGGCAATGTCCTGTCTAACCAACGGAAATAACGTGCCATATACAAGAACCAAATATGAGGAAACTCCTTTGGCAAGACCTCTAAGAGTGATAGGGGCAGGTGCAGCATGGCATTCTGCCGGAAAAGGTGTTAACAGTAGTTATCTCACTAACAATCAAACAGATGATTCCCTGATTTGCTGGAAATATGTAGCAACTCAGAACACAACTAATAGTATGACTGTCAATTGTACAGGTAAGTATCCTGCAGGAACTCTTCAAGTTGTCAGAAAAGAAGATGAGGATGGCCATACCGTTTTCGAATTCCATGACCGTCAAGAGCATGTCGTATTATCCCGTGTGTTACTTCAGGAATCTAACAGTACAACATACCTTGACACATATTACATCTACGACGGTTTCGGACTGCTGCGATGTGTCCTCCCACCAAAAGCCGTTCTTGCTGGAGTGGGTACTGTAGATACTTCTGTCCTTGGCGCATACGCCTATCTATACACATACGATAACAGATACCGCTTGGTTGGAAAAAAACTTCCAGGAGCCGACTGGATAAAATATGTATACGATATAGACAGCCGCCTTCAATTCACACAAGATGGCAATCAGCGCCAGAACAACCAGTGGACCTTCTATTTACAGGACGTTTTTGGCCGTGAGGTGATGACTGGCACATATTATGGCAATCACCCTTATGTCACGAATTTCAACATCTTCATTATCCGTAATCCAGAAGATGAGACTGGCTATGACATTCCTATCTCTTTTGAGGAATACAAGATTCATACAATCAACTATTACGACGACTACGATTTCCTGAACTTGTTGCCAGGTATTGATGAGGATAATCTTTCTTATTGTGTACAAGAGGACTACTCCATAACAGGCTATACTCCTGTCGGACGTCTCACAGGAAAAAGGGTGTACCATTTGGATGGAACTGACTCATTTGACACTTATTCTTTCTATTATGACAATCGTAACCGTCTTGTCCAGAGCCATTCCACAAATAGTTTAGGAGGCTATGATCACGACTATTTCCAACTATCCTTCACCGGCAATCCCTTGAAGCACAAGCATGTCCACACTGCTTCGAATCAAAACACGATTACCGAGGAATATACCTACACCTACGACCATGCCGACCGTCTGCTCACGACAACCCACTCGCTCAACGGCGGCACGCCATTGGTGCTGGCCGCCCGTGAGTATGATATGCTGGGCCGTCTGAAGAACATAAAACCCCTGAACAGCGATGCGCTGAAGACGCAGTACACCTACAACGTGCGGTCGTGGCCGAAGACGATTACTTCACCTTTGTTCTCTGAAACGCTCAGCTATGAGGACGGCACCACGCCCTGCTGGAACGGCAACATCTCATCGCTGACGTGGAATGCTGACAGCGTCCTTCGCCGCTATGACTACCAGTACGACGGTCTCTCGCGCCTAACGCAGGCCGACTATCAGGAGACGGACGGGCAGAACGCCGGCCGCTTCTCCACAAGCTATGCCTACGACCTCCACGGCAATATGACCGGTATCAGCCGGCAAGGCTTCATCGATGAGATGCCGCACAACAACATGATATATTACGGCACGCTCGACAATCTCACGCTCAACTACAACGGCAACCAACTGACATCTGTAAGCAACAGCCGCCCACTGGGCATCCATTATAATTTTGTGAATGGTGCGAACAGCAGCGAGGAGTATAGCTATGATGCCAGCGGCAACATATCCAAGGATCTGAACAAGGGAATCACTACGATTGCTTACAATGCCCTGAACTTGCCGGACTCCATCATCTTCAACAGTGGAGCCAAGATCCACTATCTGTATGGAGCCGATGGAAAAAAGCGTCAAGTACAGTACTACACCCCCTATGCAAGCTTCGTTGGCCCGTCGATCACGATGGGCGGCTCTGGTGGGATGGCTCAGGCAAACGCTATTCCTGTCCCTATTACTCCTGTACCCAAAGGCACCACGAAGACCTTTAGTTACTGCGGAAACCTTATCTATGAGGGCAACACGCTGACGACGCTACTCTTCGACGGCGGCTACGTGTCGTTTACGAAGACGGGGTCGGGAGCCAATGCCACCTACACGCCGACGTACCATTTCTATATGCGGGATCACCTCGGTTCAAACCGTGTGGTGGCATCGGCAGCAGGCGTAGCGGAGCAGGTGAACCACTATTATCCCTATGGCAGCACTTTCTATGGGGAGACGAGCACGGATCATCGCTTCAAGTATTGCGGAAAGGAGCTGGACAATATGCACGGTCTGGACTGGTACGACTCCTCGGCTCGTTACTACGACCACGTCCTCGGCCGCTTCCACCAGATTGACCCTCTGGCAGAGAAGTATTACTCGTGGAGTCCGTATGCGTATTGCATGGGGAACCCGATGAATTCAGTGGATCCAGATGGCAGGCATACAGATGTTATGTTTATGAAAGATAATACTTATATTGTTGTAGGAGGACAAATAAACGATGATCTCAACATCTATGTTGTCAACAGTGAACGGCAAAGAACTGGGTATGTGTTAGGCCAGTCTATGACATCATATTCTTTTGTCAGGGATAATGATGACTTTGTTATTGGTGCCAAGATTAATATGTCAGATCAGAGCGGTCAGTCATTTTTATCTGATTTTATAGAGAACACACCCAATTTGATATATTACATGTTGAACGCCACAGGTGGGGGGAAATATGATTTTAAGCAAAGGGGAGCAATAAAGAATACTCCTTCATATCAAAGTGTTGAATACAATTATAGAGGAATGATAGTTGACGTTAATGGTAGAGAATCTATTGCTTCTGCCCGTGATATAGGTAACTATGCAGCTGGATATGTCGCAGGAATTAATGGATTTGGATGGAAAGAATCTAGGTTAGTGTTTGATGGTTTAGAATCGTGGCAGCAAAGGAAATGGTCAAAAGAAGGAACACCAACTCAAAAAGCGCAATTTGAAGGTTTCCGATATGGTGAGCAACGTTTTATGGAAAAATCTCACGTAATAGTCGGAGTTCCATATGAATAAAATAATATGAAAAGGAAACATTTTATCATCGTTATATCGGCTTTAAGTCTGGGAATCTATGTATTATCTTTTTTCTTAGATTCCTTCATGGACAATGTAGAATGGCATTATCCCGGTTGGTATTGTGCCACTTTTGGTGCTATAGGCTCTATCTTGGCGTTCCTTGAACTTGCTTTATATCAAGAGACCATCCACTCCTGGCAATTGATATGGCTCGCCAATCCTCTTTACATATATGCATTGATTTCATTCTATAGAGGAAAGAAACCCATAAAAAGTGTATTAGTTGCATTTTTGTTTTCATTGCTCTTTATTGAATGTCATGGTAGTTTGATGTTAGGCATAGGCCCAGACTTCGAAAGATTCGTTGCAGAAAAAATGCATGGTTATTATCTATGGCACCTAAGTATGCTGATTTTGTGCATAGGTTTGTTATTCCTTTATATGTTAGATTACTTTCATTATTTTTCAGAAGAATAATAGGGTAGTATTGTTTCATTTTCAATTCAAATACTGTATGGAAAAGTATATAGCATTCATATCTCTATTGCTCCCTCAGTTGTTGCTTGCTCAAGCTGACGGAGCAGGAACGGAGCATGGTCTTCGTGTGGGTGACGAGTTGAGCAGGGAAGTGATGGCATTCGGTGGCAGAGAAACGAATGGCCGTGATGTTGTCTGGGACCTACAGGACATGGAAGTGCTCGAGGGCGACTACCTCACTTGCTATACAGGTGCGGATGTGGCCCCGTGGCTGGTGGCTGCCCACGAGGGACTGGCGAGCCGGCAGTACCTTTCGACTGCTGACGGCATCAGCCTCCTCGGCCGGAGCACGCCCACGTCGCAGATGACTTACGACATCCCGGAACAGCTGATGCGACTGCCGTTGTGCTATGGCGACAGCATCACGGGGATTTATGGCGGCGCCGGTTCGTATGGCGACAAGCTGTTCGTGCGCGAGTACGGCAACTACAGAAGCCGTGTGGATGGCACAGGCAGCATGCTCCTGCCCGACGGCGACACGCTGCGCCACGTCTACCTGCTGACTACCGACAGGATGGTATGGGCGGAGACGGCACTGGCCGACAGCATGCAGATGGTCTACGGCGACAGCATCCCTGCCTATGGTGAAGACAGCATCCGCCGCCACATGGCCACGGACGTCCCGCTGCAACGGGTGAGGGAGCAACGATGGTACGCTGCAGGCTACCGCTATCCGATTCTTGAAACTCTGGAGAGCAGGAGTGCCACGGACGACCGCCTCATCACGAAGTATGCCCTTTACTACTCGCCTGCTGAGCAGGAACGGCAGCTGGCCTATGACGAGGGGAACGAGGCGATCCGTACCCTGATAGCTCGCGGTGAATACCATCCCGAGGGACTCGGCCACGATACCCGGTCTGGCAGTTGCGAGGACGCAGATCCCGTCATCGACTATACGCTGGAGCAGAATGCCGAGGCCCGCACGGTGACCATCCGCTACAGCCTCGAATCGTCGGCCACGGTGCGCTGTGTGTTGGCCGACAGCAAGGGCGTCGTCTACCGCACAGCTGAGCAGACCAACGCTGCAGGCACTGGCTATTCGCTGGCACTCAGCTACAGCGGTCTGCCACACGGGCAGTATGTCGTTTACATCTCTGCAGGAGGCTTGACGCAAGCAGTGAAGTTCAGTGCGAAGTAACGATATCATTCAACTCTCAATACAATGATAATATGATGAAGTATCAACGAGATATAATTGACTTAATCTCCATCGAAATCATGTATGGAGGATTATATGCAATCTCGTTTTAAAAAAAAGTGTATATTATATATGAAACAGTACCCATATGCTGTTTTTTTGAAAGAAAGTATTATCTTTATAAATTCTAAGTTAATAATATGGCAAATATTAATTATACTAATCGAATCAATCGAATTAATAGACGTTATAATCCAGAAAACAACACACTTGTTGAAAGTCGTACCTATAGTGCAACCTCTGACGATCCAAAAGAAGTGGCAAAATATGTGCTTAGAGCTATGCGCGAAGTAGATGAGACATACACAAACATCACTAAAGCAGCAGGAGAAGCCGTAAAAAAACTATTATGCGACAACCTGACAGATATTGATTTCGAATATCAGGGATCAGTTATGACTGATACACACATTCGAGGTTATAGCGACATTGATTTACTGACAATTTGTAATAAGTTTAATCACACTGAGATTTCAAGAGTGAGAGAAGCTCTTAATAATAATTGGCTATACAGCTCATCCGAACTTGTTTATCTGAATAAATATGCTAATACTTTTTCTAAATATCTAGGTGATTCAATAGCTGATTTGCAACAATTGCGCCAAGACAATGAGAGAATACTTAGCCATGCTTATTCTATATGTGACACGACTAAGTCTAAGTCTATTAAAATAACGAATCAGCATTATCATAGAGATGTTGATATCGTTACGTCTGCTTGGTATGACTCTTTAGATTATGTTCTATCTGGATATGATAAATCGTATCGCGGTATAAAGATTTATCAAAAGGACATCAACTCAGAGACAAATCCCGACTATCCATTTTTGGGTATTGCAAGAATTAACAATCGCAGTACGCAAACTAATGGACGTTTAAAAAGAATGATTCGTTTTTTAAAAAATGTCAGGAGTGACGCAGATACCGAGATAAAACTCACCAGTTTTGATATTAATGCCATATGCTATGATATTCCAGTAGAACATTATATACAAAAAAACTACAAGGATATTGTCTATTTGTTATGGAATAAGCTGTACCATATGTGGCATGATGGAAAAGCAGATGAATTAAGATCTGTAGTGGGTTCAGAGTACGTCTTCAAAAATAAGCCTGATAAGATAAGTGCTCTCAAACTCTTAGAGGATGAGGTGTGGGATATTTATAACGACTTAAAATAAAATAATTATGAAACCAAGAATTTTTATAGGTTCTTCATCGGAAGGTTTAGGTGTCGCTAAGTATATTAAAGACTTCATGGAACCTGATTACGAATGTAAATTATGGAATGAAGACGTTTTCAAGGAAAATGAGAATTTTCTTGAAACTCTTCTGAAGTCAGCTAGTCTTTTCGACTTTGGCTTCATGGTGTTTACGGCAGATGATTTATCTGAGGTAAGAGAGCAAGTATTCCAGACCCCAAGGGATAATGTTCTATTTGAATATGGACTTTTCCTTGGTAGATTGGGTATTAACAAAGCTTTTATAATACAGGATATGAATGCTAAACTTCCATCAGATTTGTTAGGTATAACAATTTCCAATTATCCGACAACAACTTGCACAGATGGCACAGTTGAACCTGATTGGAAAAAACTACATGAGACCCTTGAGCGTTTAAAGAAGCGAATTGATGATAATATTCGTCTTGGTTATCTTGGTATGCTTCCTTCAACAGTTGTTGCTATTTCCTATTTTGAGAATTTCGTAAAATTGGTTGCAGAATGGATTAAATCGAATGAACCATCAATTGAAATCAAAGGAGGTAACTATAAAAAAGCAAAGCTTAAGATTGTAATCCCATCTAATCTTGATGCAGACATTAAGAAACATGCTACTATTTTTTACAAGAAAAAAGGACTGGGAAATAGTCAAATGGATACAGTCCACCGCTCTTTCCCTATTCATGTGAGTGTAACGGGTGAAGGAGATGAGTTGGTGATTTACGATATGCCGACGATTCTTAACGGCATAGACAAAGCCATTGAATTGTATTTTAGAGTTGGTCATATAGGTAAAACATCCGAGCAACAGCTTACCGAAGATCATGAACTGAACAATTTTGAAAGAGTACTTAGACTGATGATAGAACAAGATGCATTCTGTAAGGATTGTGTTGAGATAGAAATAGAAAAAGATTTATATTAACGTGAGTTCGACGAATTCAGAATAATGCAAGCTGTGTGTCTAATGTTCTTTGAACATTGATGCACGGCTTTTTCGGAAAACAACAATATGCAGCTAATGCCCCCAGCATGTTAACGACGAAGTTGTCAAAGCATCTGTGCCTGGAGTGCTCGATCTGTGCGATGTTCTTCAGCTCGTCATTGACGGTCTCTATGATGGCCCTCTTCCTGAGCAGCA
>JAEEGL015842035.1_pt1 | contig 11250 bp, 7 predicted proteins | sample 9134231 | NCBI WGS metagenome assembly JAEEGL01 (sample SAMN16246548, study PRJNA631951) | gut metagenome | biome: gut microbiome; feature: rumen; material: fiber-attached | host: Bos | place: Iran: Karaj | collected 2018-10
GACATTCTTTAGTTTTTCCAGTTCAGCCTGGTCAAGTATATCATAGGATTGAGATACAGCCAGCGTTCCGTTCGTATGGAGGCCAATTAACAAACCAGATCCCATTACCACAACTTGCTTCAAATCGTTCCACTTATTGTTATCTTCGTTGAGAGCTTCCTCGATAACAGAGCCGGGAAATGTGTAGGCGCACAAAGAGCCATCTGCGCGAACCCCAACAGTATGATATCCGCTGCTGGAAATCTGAACAACGTGGTCCGGCCTACCATACCACTTTTCATCTCCGTTATCACTACCACGACGAGAAATCGTTCCGTCACCATGAAGAACTGCGATAAAATTTCCGTGCATCTGGACATCAGCTGCCACATCCCGGATATCCTTCCATTCCGCCATTGCTTCATCCAGCGCTTCCTCGAATAGGCCCTCGCCCATCCAATAAACAGCGTATTCTGTTTTGTCTTCAAAGCCAATACCATAGTAAACGGCAACTAATGTTCCATCATTACGCAGACCAAAAATTACATTATCATGCGTGCTAAAAAGCGCTGTGATATTCTCCCATTTTTCAACCTCTCTGGCTACTGCAGGATCGTCGCTTACTGCTTCCACCGTTCCGTCCGCACAAAGGCCGGCAAGAATATGCCTGCAACCGGCAATAGCAGCAATATTTTCCCAGCTTTCAATTTCCAGGAATGACAAATAACCTTCACCCCAGCGTTCTGCATCTTCTTCAATAGACTCCCGGAAAGAAAAACTACTATCTTCACGTTCCAGCATTGCTACTGTCCCGTCTGAACGCAGCGCTATAACCCCATCGTAAACCTCAAGGTTAGAGCCAGGAATCAGATCCCGATAACCTGTTTTGGGAGTGGCGTAAGCAGGTACTGCCATGCTGGCATAAATACACAGAACCAAAACAATACTGACGATTCTTTTATACTTTTTCATTTTTTCTCCCACTCTGTTATTTCAGGAAAGTATTTTTCATTTGGATCCACATAGCAGGACGTATGCCAACGTTGCCCGTCCGGCAATAGCCATCAGATCCATCTTCATCCTCAAATTCCCACGCTTTGTTCTGAACTGTGCCATTGTCGTAGACAAGCGCAATCTCGTAGGCGCCATATTCATTTGATGCGCAAAGACCCACCACAAGCAGGTCTTTCTTATTTTATGATACCAGGTAATCGGAATTGATCCATCCGGCACAATTCAGCGATGGAATAATCACGCAGGAATATCCTCCGCCTCTCGCTATGACTATTACTTCCGTTTCATTGTTTACAACGAAATAATTACCTGTACGCATTACTCCATTCTTGGAAGTAGGATCGATAAAGCAGTATACTCCTTCCTTTCCCCCTGAAGACTGCACATACCTGGTCTCATAGGAATCAAGATAAAAACTGTCTTTCTTGGGATAAACTATGTTCGCGCATATTCCATCCAAATCTTTTGCGCTGGGTTTTCTGCCCGGTTCCGGTGTGAAGTTTATCTCCAGTTCAATGCTGTCTCTGTTGATCCAGCCGGCGCGGCCAAGATCCGGGAAGAGGACACATACATAACCCGAGCTTTGTGCAATGGCGGTTACTTTTTCTTCTTTATCCACGATGAACGTGTTGCTTCCGGCATAGACGTTGGAAGCATTAGGGTCTTTGAACACAGTCGTATTATTCTTTTTGACCGAACCATATACATATTTCTCAAGATAATAAGAATCTTTTCTCGGATATCTGATGTCCGCACTTATGTTGTCCAGATCTGTTGCACTTGGTTTTTGTGTTGATGTTATATCTGCGAAAAGATCGCTGGAACCGGAGACCGGGAGATTGAAATCCATAAGGATCTCAAATATATCGTTTGCCGTAATGGCAAATACACCACTGCCATCCCGGTAGGACGATATCATCCCTACAAGATATCCATTCTGATCTACCAGAGCTCCGCCAATCAGGTTCTTACTGACTGCCATACTGGCAGGGATATAGTTTACCTGGTTTTTTTCATAGTCTGTTCCCAGCACAGTTCCCGGAAGAATTATTTCTTCTTCAACATAGGATTCATACTGGGGATCATATATATCTGTTGGTTCCGGAAATCCTATCGCGTAGACAGGATCTCCGTTTTTTACATTATCAATACTTTGAAGAAAAGCACTTTGACGATTCGGGATTTTCTGATTCAGAAGCAAAACGGCAAAATCATGATTCTTCTGTTTATGGCAGAATATCTGATCGACCTCATAAACAATACCATCCGCAAGAACAACGGTCCTGTATTGATCGTATTCCTCGTTCATTGATGACGGATCAATGCTGCTATATGATGTGAACACATATTTCCAGTTAGTGGATTGCGCAAGGTCAGCCAAATCCATTCCCATTCCAATGACACCCGCAGAAGAACTGTATGCTACAAGTTTTTCGTCTTTATAGAAGAGCAAATACACATGCACCACACAATTTTGTGCATCCAGAACACTTGTCGGAATGTTGCCGTTGTTTGCTGCGCAGGCCAGTCCAGCAGCTGAAACGAGCATTGCTAATACCAGAATCGTGGTGAAGAAACAGCGGATAGACCTGTTGAAAAACACCTGATATTTCATTTCGAATATACTCCTTTTCTCGTGGTGTGATTTTAATACCATTTATTATGTGCTTATCTTGGACTATTCTATTCTTATGAAGTCGTACATCCCTAATCCGGATTACATCCAGTTTCTCACAATCACAGAATCACTTTCTATACAGTCAATTGCTGTCTTAAATCCTGATTCTGCGGCTCTCTCCATCCATAATTTCCCATTCTCAGTATCATCGTTACAATAATAGAATATGGCATAATCATATTGAGCTCGTGGAAGTGAACAATTGTTTGCTGCCCATGCCAGATAAAAGTAGCATTCATCTACTGTGTTGTCATACTCTTCCTCTGTTACTTCGTCATTCAGAAGCTGCCACAAAAGCAAATGACTATAATTCTGCCTTGCTTCCGGCAATCCTCTTTCAGCTGCCTGTTTATACCATGGTTTTGCCTGATCCAGATCCTGAGGAAATGTACCATCTCCAAAGCGATAGCATTCTCCGATATAAAAGCTAATCAACGGGTTTGATGTCGTATAGCCTCCTACACTAAGGAGACTCATAAAACCATCATTGATATTATCCTCATCATCCTCATTGTTTTCCTCACCCTTTACGGTTATCGATCCTCCCTGTGCGATCTCAGAAAGCAAGTATGCTGCCTTATGAAAATAATCCATGTCTTCTTCGGCCCCTGTATAGGTACTCATTTCCGCCTTAAGATACATGGAAATAGGATCTCCTGCCTGGATATTAGAATCGATCCACTCTTCTATTTCATCTAATGAAATCTCTTCTTTCTCTGATGCTGCTTCATAAAACGCATAATTATATAAAACACCAAATATGAATAAGTCTCGTCCGAAAAAGTCTCCTCTCTTCGCCTGGTAGCGCGCCAGCGTGCTGGATGTACTGTAATTGCCGATGCAGTAGGTATTTAAAGCCATCGAATCGTAGTCCAAAGTGTAACAGACATTAAAAAGCTCTTTTGATATATTGTCCAATTCTGTTTTCATATCAATGCCATCATTAATGATCTCCGCTACAGCATCTCTGTAATCTTCTTCCTGTGTTTCTTCCATGCTGAGGAAGAATGCTCTTAAAACCCTTGCTTGATCATCTATATCTGAGTACGTTCGAAGATAATCGCCTATTATTTCATATTCACCGTTTTTATAATACTCTTTGACTTCGGTTTTCCAGATAGAATAATCAATACTATCCAGCGATTTTATCTCATCGGGTTTTTTTTGTTTCGCAAACAATTCATTGTCAACCGTCCCGCCATTTACTCGCAATGTGCGCTTTCCTATGGCAGCTGAAAATGTTGTGTTACTATAATGGCTCCTTCCTTCTAAATACAGCGTTAGATTCTGGTCATCTTTTTCATAGTTACCATCAAACCTAATCCCATCTTGATACCAGCTGCAGCTTCCGTCTTTATTGATTGAGAGCGAATACTTGCCGTTTTCACTCAAATAATATCCATATAATCTGTTATTCGACAGGAAAAATCCCAATATGATTGCTGCCGCTATGAGCGTAACGGTTATTATAAGAATTCCGATGTGTTTAGATTTCGATGACTTAGCATCGTTTTTTGTTTCCTCGCAAAATTGGTCATTGCGCTTTTGCCCGCAGAAGCAGCAGTATTTTTCATTATCAGAATGAATTGATTGATCATTAGTGCAAACCCACATTTTCTTTCCTTTCTCCTTTTTTCTTATACTTATTTACAACCTTCTGAAAGTTCAATGTTTATACTGAATGTCATTATTTTGTACCCAGAGAATATACATATGAAAACTCTCTGGCAATCCTGTCGCAATTCTCAGATCCTCGCGTATAAAGATTTGAGTCATTCCCCCGGTAATCTCGGCAACCAATCACTGCGCCATCCCAGTAATATAATTTTACTAAAATCTCAGCAGGAGATCCCGTGCGGACTTCAGCATAATACAGAAGATTGTCACCATAATAGAATCCAAAATCGTACCCGTATTCATTCTCTTTGTTTCGTCCTGATGCATACCCTTTTTTATAATTGCCCTTGTCATCTTTTCGACTATAGTAAGTATCACTGATCAGCTGCAGGATCTCTCCACTGCTGTAAGCGAAGCCGCAATTTTTATAGTTCCAATACGCTGATCCGTAGGGAGTAAAGGTTGTATTCACATATGGAGTTGGAGTTGGAACAGGTGATGCAGTTGGCTCAGGAGTCGATACTATAGCCGGAGATGACGAATAGACCGGCACCTGTGGTTGCGCTGTCGAAGGAAGTGGCGTTTGTAACATAGGCTGCGGTGTTTGCGGAGAATCTTCGTAGGTAGCACTTGTATTTGGCCTGTACGAAACAGACTGGTTGACTTTTCCATAAGAGTTATTAATCAACAATGCTGCTAACACGATACAAAGACATGATAACCCTGTTATTATTGCGATTGGAAACACGCTCTTCCCGCTCTTCTTTTGTTGCTCCTGATATAGGGGTTGCTTTTCACCACAAGTTTGGCAAAAAGCATATTCTGATTTATTCTTTGTTCCACAATTATTGCATTCCCACATATTTATTGCTCCTTGGGTTAATCGACATATCTCTGGGCATCGTAATAGATCGTAGTATAACTGATGCTGTATTGATTATCGGACCGTGGGATAACGGTCAAAGCATCAAAAGAGACTGCCGGATCAAAATAAAAGCTGATCTTCTGGGTTTCATATACAGTGTCCTTCTCTATTTTAAACTCTCCTATATGCGACCATTTACCATTTAAATCTCTCGCATATAAATACCAGCTTCCAAAAGGATAGCCGCTATATTCCGTGACCGTAACTTCCAATGTCATTCTAAAACAATTCTCAACAGCCTGGGTCAACTCATATGCATAGGTCCAATGGTTTCTTATACTTATCTCTTCACTCCAACTCCCCCAGATTGCTCCAACATAGCCTTTTACTTGTCCAGTTTGTTGTCCACAGCGAGTGCAGGTCATGGGCTCTTCATATGTTGCTTCTTTCCATCTGTGCCCAAGGGCAGGATTTCCTGTTGCCCCACAGACTCTGCATCTCTCTGGCTCTGTACATGTTGCAGATATCCATTTGTGTCCAAGCGCAGAATGGCTGGTTGCTCCACAGAGCAAACATTTCTGCGGCTCTGTACATGTTGCACAGAGCCATTTATGCCCAGTAGCTGGAGCTCGAACCTTGCCACAGACTGCACAGGTTTCGGGTTTTGTGCATGTTGCCGGTCTCCAAATATGAATTGAAGACAGCAAAATAACAATCAGCACTGGCACAACAACAGAAACTATGCCCAAAATAGTTCTTTTTTTTATCCTGGTTCTTCCAGTCGTTCCGGTCGTTCCGGTCGTCCTGGTTGGATTGATTGTTTGGGTTGTTTTATATTGCTCTGTTTCATTTACTCTTTGTTTATTGTCCGATTGCTTGCTCTCATTTCTTTTATGGCCACAGCATTCACATTCTTCTGAAGCATCGTTTTTATTATATGTTTCACAAATACTACATTTCCACATAGTCTGTTCTCCTCGACTTGTTTCTCATCCAATTGATTCAATTATGGAGAATAGGGAATCGTTGCGCTGATTACCACGCCGCTATTAAGCGATGCATGTATCAACATACTAACCGGGCCATAATATCCATTTCTTTCGAAGTAATCTTCGATATTATCCAACTGTTCAGGTCCGTTGCCGATTCCAAATACATACGAACATTCATCCATACTAACAGAGTTGCGATCAAATAACACTGTTGCAGACCCAGTAACATAATCAAGTGGGACGAACCCCGGTGATACCACCATCCAGTCTTTGTCGCTGTATTTTATCAGAAAGCAGCCACCTTCTAGAATTATCTGATCATCGAATTTTGCTTCAATGCGTTCTATGCCATATCCATATTCTGAAATATCAATATAATCACCAACGTTTTTGCTTCGGATAAAAGAATCTTCAAGCAAAACTGGCTGCATAATATCGACTTCTGCAATCGTCCCATTATCTGTGATCGTCAGTTTGTCTCGATAGATTTTTAAATAGATTACATCGCCAGTTAAATTCGAAACTGTCTTTGAGCTTGGTGAAGGTGTTGGCGTTGGAACCGGCGTAGATGCAGGTGTGACAATTGGATGTTTTTGCAAATACAACTGACTCAAATAGTCTTTATCTGATCCAATCAAAACGCCATAATCTGAATCCGTTCGAATAAGGATGAACGCGTTACTGCCAAACGGGATTGGCAAGGCATCAATTGTCCTATAGTTGTAGATAGTTTCGCCGTTAAAGAACAGATAATTATCACTTCCCGCTTCGTATTCACCAGTCGCTTTGGTAGCATTAGCATGCAGTATTCCATTGGAAATTTCGACTGTTACTGCACTATTGCTCCATTCTGATATGTCACATGTATTAACAGAGTCTGCTATTTGTTTCACCTGCCCATCTTTATAGGTGAACACTGCGAAAGCCCACTCAAGAGGTGCTGGTGAGGTGTATGTAATCATTTCTTCTAATCCGTCGTTGTTCATGTCGAACATATAATAATGATCCGCTACACAGGTCGATCCTCTTGCATTTTTAGTCAATAGCACACCGTTATGTAGCATTTCAGCATACATTAGTAGTACTGTATTTTTCTGCGATTCAGATGCTTGTTGACTAGGCACTACCTGTTGTTCTGAGTCTTGAGCATAGTGGCTATTATTCCCGCCTATCGGTTTGACTCGCTCCATGGCGGCTTTCATGTTTACCATATTGGGGCAATCTCCTTTTACAGGAATATCAGCCGTTTCAACAACGATTTTTTTTACTTCCGCTCCAGACAATTCTGGCGCAGCGGCCCAAACCGAAGCACATACTCCTGTCACATGAGGTGCGGCTTGAGATGTTCCACTCATAAAAGCATATTTTCTTCCGCTGTCGTCAGTTGGTATCGAACTATAAATGTCTGTGCCCGGTGCCATTATATCTAAACGATCGCCTCTAAAGCTGTATGGAGCCAGTGAGAAAGAACCACCATCATTCTGGACAGCGCCTACAACTATAATTCTGTTTTTTATTTGTGGCTTAGAGATAAATGTAAAAACACTCCCCCATTTTGCCTCCATATTCACCAAAGATGAATTATACAATGGCTGATTTCCAGCTGCTACAACTAAAAGAAAATCATATTCATTATCTAAAAGTCGTGTAAGTGCTATTTCGGCTTGAGCACTAGCTTTAACATAGTATTTTTGGTAATCTGTTCTTGCTGGACTTAATGGAACGTCTTTCCACTTCATGATATCAGATATCTCGCTGTCATACCCGTAACTATAATTGATTACTCGTGCTCCCGATTTAACAGAACTAGCAATAGCGCTAAAATCGTCCATTGCACCGGAGAAGCCCTTTTTTGAAAACCCTATAATATAACAATTTTCAACTACTCCAGAAATGCCTATACCATTATGTCTTGCCCCTATAACACCTGCTACATGTGTGCCGTGTTCTCGATTATGATCATATTCATCTTCGGGACTATATGATGAAAATACTGCATTGTTGGCAAGAAGAGAAAAACGAATGTCTTCATGCTGAGGGTCAAACATCGAATCAATTACACCGACAATAATCGGCCCAAGATCATAATTATCCCAACAGTATGGTGCATTGATAGCTTTAACTCCCCAATTATTTCCAAATGTGCCATTTTCCCACTGGGAGGGCGTTCCATCTTCGCTCCATGGATCATCTCTATAGTTTGATGCAGATGATCTCCATACCACATCCACATTTGCGCTTTCAACTCGATAATCTTCTTCAATTGATTCAGCTATTGACGATAGTTCCGAAAGTGAATAGTTACCATTAAGCTGAATTTGGTAGGTATCCATTAGTTCTACGTACCCAACTATATTCGCATTTACAGCCCTAAAATAACCTTCCATTTCACGCTTTGATATTCCTTTACGTGAAACTACTATTATTTGATTTTTAATAAAACTGACATTGTCTTCTCGGTGTACGTTATTTTCATCTACAGATAAATAGTAGTTTTCAGGCTGCTGTCCTTTGCCTATTGCGGAGAACATCATTACTGAGATAACCAGCACGATAACAGCACATATCGAACAAGCTATCTTGATAGCATTGGAGGAAAACAGAGCAGGGAAGGTATTTTTTACATGCTTTCTGCGTGATTCACTTCTTCCGAAGATGTTCGTCGATTGCTTATCTATATTTTTATCTCTGCTAATTGATACGCTGCTTTCTCCGCTCTCTCCCTTATAATCTGCCTTGTAATTTACACTCCCTATGCGTCCAATTAGATTGTAATCATTCCGAATAATCTTCTGCTCTTTTCCTGAAATAGTTTCTTTACCACCATATTCCTTTGATCCAACTCTCCCATAAAGCTTGACCTCAACAGGTACAGATTTATTGCTGCCTTCATCAACAGCATGTAGATACTTTTTTTCTCCAACAGAACCGTACAGCCTGCTCTCTTCTACTGGGATAGCTTGTGCTTTTTTCTCTTTTACAGATGAATCATCATAAGCAACTAGTCCCATAGATCCCAAAAGGCCAAAACCGGAGACATGCTTTTGCACGTCTCCGGCTTCACTAAATGTATACGTGGAATCATAGTGAGTTTTACCCATACTCCCTATAAAGCCAGAGGTTTTTGTATTATATTCTTCAACGTTTGACCCTTCGGGTGAACCTGCTTCTTTGGACTCTTTAACTATCAGCTCCCATCCGCAGTTTTCACACCATTTATTGCTATCCGGGTTCGATAATCCACAATGTGGGCAACTTCTCATATTCTTCCTCTCTTTAGTCTCATCCGAGGTCATCATCACTGGGCTTTACCAAGGTCCCCCTTAGCCTTGGCCCTGATGAACCTGCAAAATTATATCCACAAAAAGGACAAGTGCTGCTTTCGGAAGAAACCGAGCGTTTGCAAGATGGGCACTGTTTTGTTGGAGATGAATGTTTTTCTCCACTTGGAGTTCCACAAAACGGACAGTACGCAGGTCTGGCAGCCATCGCATTTCCGCAGGAAAGGCACGTCCATTTTTTTTCCACTGCGAACGGCGGAATTGTTATGGACTTCCCATTCTCAATTATTGATAGTACGAGCGCTCCAACTGCAAAAATGACACTGAAAAATCCGGCCGCGCTAAGATGGAACACACTCAAATCCATTGAGGAGCTGTAGTTGATCCCCAGATTACTGAAGAAGCTTGCAGCCCCGTATGAAAACATGCTTATGAGTTGCTTAATCCCGCCATTGACTTTTGATGAAAGCACCGCAAATACGATAAGCATCACAAATGAGACGCAAATATAAGGAACGGCTCCATATTTCTTATCTTTAAAAACCAGATAGATGGAAATGGAAAAGGCCAGAACATTTGCTATTACTAAAACCCACATAAAAACCGCTGCAAACGCAACTTCACCCGCAACATCTGTCACCATTGATGCCAGTATTCTTTCTTCACCATAAAAATCCTGGCTGTTTCTTGAAAGATAGCTTTTTATCTCAGTTAACAGACTATTTGCAAATGTACTTATGCGCGCTGCATCTATGGGAGTAATGGTGCTATCAGATATTAGATCAATCGTGGTCATAGCCTGTTTGGGATCCATGTGGATTCCTTCCCAGGTCATCTCTTCGCTTATTTCGACAAGCTCATCATATAATTCCGTTTTAAATTGAGCTGGTGAAAAGCTGTTATACATCGCAACGTAATCAAGCACTTTGGGAATCGTAAACTTCTGGCCCATTACATTCAGTGAAATACTCATCCAGGGAACAAAGAACATAATGAAACTGAGTCCAAGAAGAATCATTGCAATGATTTTCTTTGATGTCCATTTGATTTTAGAACTGCTCATAATCAACTTCTCGCCTCTCTATTATCGTTATTATCGTTTTTATGCCTGAAGGTTTTTGAATGTGTCAGCAAAAACGTTTTGTATTCAGAGGTCTGCATCGGTAGGTATGTTCCAACCGCCGTCTGTGTTGAGTTCAGGTAGTTCGGGAGGGTCATGATTCAGTTCTAATGGGCTGACTTCCGTCTCAATCTGTTTGCCACATGCTGGGCAAAACGCAACACCTGGGGGGAGGATACTATCACAATATTTACATCTGTTTTCTGTGGTCTTATCCTGCTTAGTGCTTTTACCACAAAATGGGCAAAAAGCAGGTGAACCATCAAGCTTTCCCCCGCAATTGGAGCACCGAGATATTTTTTTAGCAGGCGTTCTGCGCCTGATATCAGTTTTCGGTATTGAACCTGGCTTCTTTGTTATTCCCACCACGAGGAGAACGATACCGATGATCAAGGCAATAATGCCTGCTATGATCCAGCCTGTTCCAGGATCTACATTTCCGCTGCTGAACAGAGCATTCAGCTGAGCTTCTACGCTGTTATTAAGATGAAAACCATAGATTGTTGAGCCGACACCCAAGGCAAGCAGAATAGCGCCTGCAATTATCATTCTAAACCCTTCTTTCTCTTGTACTGTCAAAATAATAATCCATTGGTGAGAATTGTGGTCGCATTACGGGCGACAAATCAAACGATAATAATTGTCTTTATAATCCAGCCAAAGGGCATATTTCTCATCATAGCTTTTTTCTTTTATTCCTGAGA
>JAEEGL011150289.1_pt1 | contig 11249 bp, 12 predicted proteins | sample 9134231 | NCBI WGS metagenome assembly JAEEGL01 (sample SAMN16246548, study PRJNA631951) | gut metagenome | biome: gut microbiome; feature: rumen; material: fiber-attached | host: Bos | place: Iran: Karaj | collected 2018-10
AAAAGCTCCTCAAGATGACATTGTTTACCGAATGGCAAATAAATTAGATTTCTAAATTGTATTTTTCAGATTCATGGTATAAAATACAATTATAAGGAATCGGGTAAAGTGGCTTTATCCCCTTACGGATAGAGCCACTTTACAAATTTAAAGGAGGTTTTCTTTATGACAAAAAAGCTTATTTGTGAATTCATTGGCACAGCAGTTTTAGTTTTATTTGGTTGTGGTACTGCGGTATTTTCTGGGTGCAGTGCAGATAATCCTGGTGCATGGCTTTTGACAGCTCTTGCATTTGGTCTTTCTATTATCGCAATGGCTTACGTAATTGGTAACGTTTCTGGCTGCCACATCAATCCAGCGGTTTCTCTATCTATGGCTATTAGAGGAAAATTATCATGGAAAGAATTTGGCCTATATACTCTAGCTCAAGTAGCAGGTGCCTTTGCTGGTAGCGGAATTCTTTATGCATTTGTATCGTTTACTGGTAAAGAAGTTACTTCACTTGGACAAAACGGATTTGGAAATATTGGTATGTGGGGCGCATTTTTAGCAGAAGTAATCCTTACATTCGTATTTATCTATTTAATCAATGGTGTTACATCTGACTCTACAAAATCTAATTGTGCTGGCTTAATGATCGGACTTACACTTACATTTGTTCATATTTTAGGAATTCCTCTTACAGGAACTTCTGTTAACCCTGCAAGAAGCCTAGCACCTGCTGTTTTGCTTGGTGGTGAAGCTTTATCTCAAGTTTGGGTATTTATAGTTGCTCCTTTCGTTGGAAGTGCTCTAGCAGCATTTGCTCACAAATATCTTAACGAAGAAAAATAATTTCTAATTAATTCGAGCGTCAATGCATGGCATTGGCGCTCTTTTTCTGTTTTTTAACCATTATATTAAAATTTAGTAAAAATCCCCTATTTGCAATATTTTATGATAAAATACATATAGGTGATTTGTGTGTTGGGATTGATTACTCTTTTATTGCTTTTAGTAATTATTTTAATTGTCATTCTTGTATATTTTTATATTCATAGAAAATTATCGAGATTTTCTAGCACATTTTTCGGAACATCAGACTTTTTTGAAGGTCTTGCAAAGCAAAAACAAGAATTTGAATCCGAGCCTAAAACACCTTTTGGCATGGAATCTTTACTTCTTCCAGAACTTATGTCTGACTTTCCTTTTATGAATGTTGAGGAAATCAAGCGATTAGCCGAAGAAAACATCTTGCTTTATTTTGAATCTATCAGTACAAGGAGTATTCAAAATTTCGGAAATATTTCTGGAAAACTAAAAGAAGAAATAATGGAAGGTATTCATAAAGCAGAAAAGAATAACACTTCTATTTCAGACATAGATATTCATAAAACCGTTTTAAATTCTTATACTAAGTATAACGGAATATGTACAATAGTATTTCAAACAACGCTTGGATACCAGTTTGGTTTTAGAGATTCTTTAAGCCACATTGAAGATAGAATTAACACCGAATTTATATATGTATATGATGATACAAAAACTTCAGCTCAGGATTTAATCAGCTTAAAATGTCCAAATTGTGGCGCACCTATCAAGGGGCTAAAACATAAAATTTGCCCATACTGCGAAGCAGGTCTTATAGACCTTGCACCAAGAACGCTTAAATTCAATAATTTAGTTAGGAAGTGAGGAACACCATATGAGATTAAAAGATAGTGTTCAAAAAGAAAACTTTAAAATAATGGTTGTGGACGATGAACAGGGAATCATCGATTCTCTTTCAATGTTCTTAAACAAGTACTCTGTCACCGGCTTCACAGACCCATTAGAAGCGATAAACACATTAAAAACTGAACATTACGATATGCTTATACTAGACTTTTTGATGATGCCAATTCATGGTGACAAAGTAGTAGAAGAAGTTAGAAAATTTAATAAATCTTTATATATTCTTTTACTTACAGGCCATAAGGACTTAGCTCCTCCACTAGACACAATCAAACGTCTAGATATTCAAGGTTATTGTGAAAAATCTGGTAGGTTTGATCAGCTTCTTCTATTGATTGAATCAGGACTAAAATCTGTTATGCAGATGAAAATTATCGCAGATATTAATGAGCAACTTGAAGAAGCAAATAAGCAACTTAAAGAAGCATATTATGGAACAATCGAGTCTCTACGTTTAGCGGTTGATGCAAAAGACTCATACACTAAAAATCACTCAGATAGAGTTTCTTATTATTCAATACTAATCGGAAAGCAACTTAATCTTTCTAATGAAGACTTAGAAACACTTAAACAAGGCGCTCTATTCCATGACATAGGAAAGATTGGAATTCCTGATGCAATCTTACAAAAACCTCGGAAAACTTACTGATGATGAATATGACGATATCAAAAATCACCCATCAATAGGTGCCAAAATCTTAGGTCCAGCCAAAATCTTCGAACCGCTTATTCCAATGGTTTTACACCATCACGAAAGATATGATGGTCGAGGCTATCCAGGTGGACTTAAAGGTGAAGATATACCATTTATGGCAAGAATTGTCTGCGTAGCAGACTCATTTGATGCTATGACTTCAGACAGAGCATATAGACCTCGTTATACTGTAGTTAAAGCATTAGAAGAAATGGAAAAGTGCAAAGGCTCACAGTTTGACCCAGAAATAGTTGATGCATTTATGATTGCATTACGAGATAATAAAGACCAAATTATTAAAGATATAGGATTAGAATTTTAAAAAATGCCTCTAGGATTTCCTAGAGGCATTTTATTTGTTATAACTTACATAAGTTTTAATGAATTTTCATTCCATATATTTCAAAAATCTGATCTGTGTATTCTTCTCCGTCTTTATATACATATATTGGTGCTTCCATATTTAAAAATGGCTTGCCACCCTTTATTCCTTCAACCAAAACAAGATTTGCAGGTTCTCCGACTTTTGGATAAATGAGTCTCATTCTTTTTGGCTCTAAATCATGGTTTCTAAGTAAGCAAAGAATATCTGCCATTCTTTCAACTTTGTGGACCATGCAAAAACTTCCGCCGAAATTTAGCTCACGAGATGCTTCTTTTATGATGTCTTCAAGTGTGCAAGAAATCTCATGTCGAGCAATTGTTTTACTATCTTTTTCGTTTATAATTCCGCTTCCTTTTGGCTTATATGGAGGATTACAAACGACCAAATCAACACTTCCTGCTTGAATGTCCGACTTAATTTTCTTCAAGTCTTTATTTATTATTGTAATTCTATTTTCTAACTTATTCATTTCAACAGAACGTCTTGCAAGCTCTGCACTATATTCTTGAATCTCCACTCCCACAATATGCTTAGTTTTTGGCAATTTGGCAGATAAAAGAATCGCAATTACTCCATTTCCAGTGCATAAATCTACCACTTCTTTTTGCTTTTTTGCACCCTTTGCAAAGTCTGAAAGCAAGACGCTATCTATTCCAAAACAGAATTCTTTGCTATTTTGAATTATCTTTAAATTATTAAGTTGTAAATCGTCAATTCTTTCATTTTGCTTAAGCTTCATATCTACTCCCTTTATGCATATGATTTGTATCATTTAAAACTATAATATTACTAAATCGTCTATGTTTCTCTTTGAATAATAGATTGCATTGATTTTCATTGTATCTTCCATAATCTCACAAAAAATGGAATACGACTTAACATTGATTCTATAGTAATTTACTCTACCATAATAGACATGGTCGTACTATTAGCCATGTCTATTATTTCTCATTTTTATAAATATCTACTATAATATCAAAATAGGTTTCCTGCGGATTTACCATATTAAACCACCTCATTGGCGGAAACATATTTTTATAATCTTCTATAAGTAGTTGACTGTCATATATATCTACAAAATAATACTTTCCATCTTCTGAATAGTCATTATCCGGATCGACATACTTGTTACCATTAAATTCAAATTCTGTGCCAGTATACTTTATTATTCCGCCAAAATCATTTGGAACATACCAAGTGACACTGCCAATTTCTTCTTTGTCAATTGATTCAAAGTATTTATAAACCTCAATGCTATCAAAAGAAAGAATAGTGTTTTTGATTTGTATTTTGTTAAATTTGACAAAAACTTCATCGTTGGTCGCAAGCTCTATCGTCGAATTTGGTGCTTTAATATTTATCCTGTCTGTTTTTAAGAACTCTTGCGACTTTTGAGAGAGAATAATTGTATATTCATCACCGCTACTGCTATCTACAATACCTCGAACATTTAGATGCGGAATTGTAACAACTCCGCTTATCTTCTTTCAGTTCAAGGGTGCACCCGTGACAAGCAGACTATATCATTGGCTTCTTTTTTAATAGAATTAACATCTAACAAACTATATAAATAATTCCATAGAATTAATAGTAACAGAACAAGTATTATCAGAAGGATTATATTTCTACGTTTCATATAACACCTCTATAAATGGCATTGTTTTACTAAAAGTCTACTGGAACTAGCCCATGATTAAAGCCTGGAGAAGGCATAAGTGCAGGTAAAACTAAAACGCATGTTACGACAACTATTATTCCTAAAACTATGCTAATAATTTTAGTCTTTTTCGTTTTTGCTTTTTTACATATCACTGCAACAATTGCAGAAACAATGCATAAAATCACAACGGATAAAATTGTCCATACTGTTGTGAATTCTACTTGGCTATCACCAATACGATAGTAACCATCAGTCAAAGAAACAACATCCGCAAAAGCAAAATGCAGATTCATAAGAATTGTAAATACTAGTAATGACACTTTCTTTTTCATTTGAATTCCTCCTTTGTTTGTAGCGGCGCAACTCACGTGCGCCATGGACAACTTTAGTTGTCCGCTACGAATTTTTTAGCTCTTTATGGCGCACGTGAGTCGCGCCGTTACAAATTATATTATACTCTATCACCACATAAACGAATGCAAGTATGAATGAACTGCATACGAAATTGTATTCATATCTTTATCTGGTGGCACGTGGAACACATACACATTCTCACTATTGATTATAACACCGTTTGGAATCTAGAATATATCCGTTACCAACCGCTACACTATTAGCATATTTATCCAAAGATGGTAGGTATACAACCCTATTCCCAGTTGTGTTATTTTTTTCATTATTATCAGGATATTTAATATAGCCATGCTCAAATGTTCCTTTTCTTGTAAGAAGCTTTATGTCCTCAACTAATTCATTATATCCTGTCAAATTTGAGTCTCTAAAATCTGCAAGTTTAACTCTAAGCTCTATTGAGTTTTTTACTCGAATCCCTATATGAATAATCAGCAAAATACTAGAAGCTATCAAAATAATATTTGATAGTGTAAACTTTTTACGCTCTACGTTTCTTTTTTTATCTAAGCATAGTTTTATAACCGTTATTATTGGTACTATAATCATCAACACAAATAAATAGTCAATGTTTGCTTTTTCGAAAAATTTGCTTATTAATGCATATATTATAAAACTAAGGCTAAAAGCTCCCGTAACTGCCCACAATCCCCTAGTTTTTTCATCATAGTCAATTTCTTTTTTCCTAATTTTCTTTGCAATTGCCTCTAATGATAAATATATAGGAATAATCACTATTGCAATGCCTACAATAAAAAAGATACACGAACCTAAAAATATGAGTATGTTATTTCTGACTCCATGACCACCTAATCTATCATAGAAAAGATTTTCTTTGGTAGGAGGATTATCGTAGTAAATGTCAACAACATCTGCAAAAGCAAAATGCAGATTCATAAGAATTGTAAATAATAGTAAAGATATTTTCTTTTTCATTTGAACTCCTCCTTTGTTTGTAGCGGCGCGACTCACGTGCGCCATGGACAACTTTAGTTGTCCGCTACGAATTTTTTAGCTCTTTATGGTGCCCGTAAGTCGCGCCGCTATGATGTTACACCAGCTTTCGCCATCTCATACTACAATTATCATAAAATATAAGGTGCAGGGTTAAGTTTAACAATAATACATGAAATTATAACTATAGCAAATAGAACTACAGCTATAATAGTCAGTACCTTATTAGTCTTTTGGAATTTGTTCTCTCTCTTTCCAATTATAACTATTATTAAAACAAATAAAACCACAGTTCCTATCGTTGCAATGTATGTAAAAGGACGAATATTCTTTTCCCATAGCATCCACTCAGGGCTGGGATCAGGTGACCCATGAGGTGGTATATCTGGTGGTGCAATTGCGTCCGCCAATGCGATATGCAAATTCATAAGAATTGTGAATAAAAGTAAAGATATTTTCTTTTTCATTTGAATTCCTCCTTTGTTTGTAGCGGCGAGCAGTGCTCGCCATATGGACAGCAATGCTGTCCGTTACTTAATTAAAAAGCTGCTCAAATATGATATTCCATTTGAGCAAATTGACAAAAGCATTCCGCGCAAAAGCGACGTTTTTAGCATAAATTTGTATAATAATCCTTCAACCAAAAATATAACAACTTCCCAAAGAGAAATAATAAACCAGAATGTTTCTTCACTCATATCCACATCACTCCACAAGGCTCTTGCATAAAGATTAATTGCAGGATTCGTTAGAGCGTTGATAATAATAACCGGAACTATGATTAGAAGCCCATTGAAAAAAGTTAGTTTCGAATTTCCTTTTCCGTCATCTTTACCAAACTTTTTAAGTAAAAGCCATATTATCTGAGCAATTGGATATTCTATTAGAATTGTAAGCCCAAGTGTACTTAATAATGACATCGTATCACCCCTCTAATGTTCCTAATAAACCATATCATACTTATAATTTAAGGGTACGGAACGAGAATGTTCCCACTTTTGTATAGAAACAGGATTACTCTTCATTCCCCAAATGCCTACTAATGTTGATATAATTGATAGTACAATTCCAACAGCCACAATAATTCTAATTTTCTTAGCGGAAGTATTCTTTCTAATATACAAAAAAGCAATTAACAACACACAAATAACAAATAGACTTATATTCGTAATATTCCTGTATAAAGCATATTCCGGAAACACTTCTTCAAATGAAGGTGGATTGTATGTTACGGGTGGAATTGGTGTCGGAGCAACTATTGCACTCGCAAAAGACGTTACAAACATACATAAAACCAATATAAATACAATTCTTTTCATAGAAGGATCCTCCTACTTATTTACTTTTTCAAATTTATTAAATGCAGTGTAAATAGATACTATTGCTAAAGCAACGCTTACAGTGAGTACCACATAGTTGTTCAAAGTGTTTGGTATCATGCAAATTAGATATCCCAAGAACAAGAATAATGTATTTGAACCTACCATTGTGGCCAAAAACCTAGTATTACACTTTTCAAGTATTACAAGCGTAATTGCCATTGGCACATTAAACAAGAATATTCCGATAAATCCAAATGCAGGTATATTAAATCCCAAAATCAAACTCACACATGCTGCAGCTAAAGCAATGCTTGCTATTTTCTTAAGGCCAAATTTGTCGCCAATTAGTCCACCAAACATTTTTCCTAATACAACGCAAATCGTATATCCAAGTCCAATTGCAAAACCTGTTTTCCATGCGTATTGAATTGCGCTTCCACCAATTGAACGAACAATAATCGAAACACCAATCAAAGCTAAAATTGATAAGATATCGTGAAGTTGGAATGGATTGCCATTTTTAACAAGTTTTTCTTGTTCGTCTTTTACAAAATCAACCTCATCTTTTTGAACAAAGAATAATAAAACTATAGCAATACAAACAAGTGCAATTGGCCAATACGTTGCTGCTAGTTCATTATGAAATGCTGTTCCTAAGAAAATACCCATTGCACCAGGTGCAACGAAAAGTCCATTTAAAAATGCTTTACCTTTACTATTATTATACGCATTGACTCCGCCTTCTAGGTGGAATAATCCATTTCCAATTCCAACTATACTAGCAAGAAGTATAGGGTTGCCAGCATGAATTGCATAGCATAGACCTATCATGAAAAAACCTGCTATTCCAACGCCCTTGTATATTTTAAACTTATCCATCAATGCTCCCATTGGAACTTGAAATGCAAAAGCAAAAAAGTTATATATAATTACTTCGGCAATATATAAATCATCATTAAACGTGCCGTCCGCGTTATAGCAAAGCGTTGATGCAACACCTAAAACAAATATACAACTTAAAAAATCTACTAAAAAGTGACAAATCGAATAGATGCTCATTGACTTAACTAACTTCATGTTAACCTCCTAATAATTCTATTGCTCTAGAAATGATTCTCGTATTTCTTCATATTCTTCATTTTTTTCAACTGATTCTGCTTGTTCTTTCTCTAATATTTTATAATACTCGCTCTCGGTTTCAAATATAAATTTTGCGTTAAACATTTGAATGTTTTCGTTTCTACGAGTTTTTAGCTCTCTTCTATCAAAAACAATAGCTTCGATAGCAGACCAAATAAATAGCCAACCTGTTACAGTTAATATTTCTCTTAGAATATTAACTGTTGTACCAGCTACCATACTTCCTGGTCTGATTAAGTCACCCAAATAAACAAATAGAACGAATAATAGCCCTAGTATTCCTAAAATATTAGACTTTCTGCTTATTGCCCTCAAATCAATGTTGTTGTCAAAAACCTTTAGCCCATAATGATGTTTAACTGCATCCGAAAACCTCACCTTTGTCTTTTCATCTATGTTATCAGAAACAACATCAATTATTATCTTGTACTCTACAGGTAAGTTATATGAGCACTTGTCTAAATATGTATACACCTCTGGCGCAAGTGAAGTTCTTGTTGGATCATATTCATTAAACATCTTTTCGGTGTCTTTAAATATGATTGGAATTGTAGCATGGTTTTCATCCTCTACGTACTTTTTTACTAAATACTCAACTGCATCAAATTTTTTCAGCATAAATCCTCCACTATTTAATAACTATCGTATACATTCTGCCAGGAATATAAATCTCTTTTACTATTTCTTTTCCATCAATAAACTTCTTGATGTCGTCGTTTTCTTTGACTGCTTTTTCAACTTCATCTTTTGAAGCTTCTCTAGAGCAGACAACTTTTCCACGTAATTTTCCATTTACTTGAACTGGTATTTCAATTTCATCATCAATTGTTTTTGATTCATCATACTCTGGCCATTTCTCGTTTGCTATTGTTTCTTTATGTCCCAACATTTCCCAAATCTCTTCTGTAATAAACGGGGCAACTGGGTTTAACAATTTAACAAAACCTTCAGCATATTCACGAGGAAGCTCCTCTTCTTTGTAAACAGCATTTACAAATATCATCAATGCAGATATAGCAGTGTTAAATGAAAGTGATTCATAATCTGAAGATACCTTTTTAATAGTTTGATGATAAATCTTTTCTAAGTTTTTATTTTCATTGTCAGTAACTTTTCCGCTCTCAAAAATTCTAAATACTCTTTCTAAGAATTTTCTAGAACCTTCAACGCCAGTCTTGCTCCATGGTTTATCTGCTTCCAAAGGTCCCATAAACATTTCGTATAGTCTTAATGTATCTGCACCATATTCATTTATTATATCCATAGGATTTACGCAGTACTCTGGATGACGTTTACCCATCTTATTTCCGTCTTCACCCAAAATCATACCTTGATGAACAAGCTTCTTGAATGGTTCTTTTACAGGAACAATTCCTTTGTCAAACAAATAATTATTCCACATTCTTGAATATAATAGATGTCCTACAGCGTGCTCCGGTCCACCAACATATAAATCAATTGGCAACCAATGTTCCATAAGCTTTCTATCAGCTATTTCGTTTTCATTATGTGGATCAATATATCTTAAGAAATACCATGAAGAGCCCGCAGAACCTGGCATAGTATTTGTATCTCTTTTGCCGGCTTTACCATCAATTGTGACATTTACCCAATCAACAGCATTTGCAAGTGGTGCGTTTCCGCCGTGTGCTTTGTAATCAGATATATCTGGAAGAATTAGAGGAAGCTCTTCGTCTTTTAAGCATACTATGCTGTCATCTTCCATATGAACAACTGGCATTGGCTCTCCCCAATATCTTTGTCTTGCAAAAATCCATTCACGAATTTTGTAATTAATTTTCTTTTTGCCACAATTGTTTTCTTCAAGCCATGCAATCATTTTATCAATTGCATCTTGCTTATTCATTCCATCTAAAAATCCTGAATTTACATGAAGTCCATCTTCAACATATGCTTCTTTAGATATGTCACCACCTTCTAATACTTGAATAATATCTAGTCCGAATTTTTTAGCGAAAGCATAGTCTCTCTCATCATGAGCTGGGACTGCCATGATAGCTCCTGTACCATACGTTACTAACACATAGTCAGAAATCCAGATAGGTATTTTCACACCATTAACAGGATTTATTGCATAACTTCCTGTGAATACTCCCGTTTTGTCTTTATTTAATTCTGTTCTTTCTAAGTCAGACTTCATTGCGCATTCAGCTTTGTACTTTTCAACTGCTTCTTTTTGCTCTGGTGTTGTAATCTCTGAAATTAAAGGATGTTCTGGTGAAAGAACGCAATATGTAGCACCAAATAATGTATCGCAACGAGTTGTAAATACAACAAAAGATTTGTCAGTATCAGCAACATTAAATCTTACCTCTGCGCCAATGCTCTTACCAATCCAATTTCTTTGAATCTCTTTTGTTGATTCAGGCCAATCAACTTCATTTAAGCCTTCTAGCAATCTCTCCGCATACTTAGGAATATCTATAATCCACTGTTTCATATTCTTACGAACAACAGGGAAATTTCCTCTTTCACTCTTTCCATCAATTACTTCATCGTTTGCTAAAACAGTTCCTAATTCTTCACACCAATTTACAGGCATATCAACGCATCTAGCTAAGCCATCCTCAACTAGTCTTTTAAAAATCCATTGTGTCCATTTATAAAAATCTGGAGATGATGTTTGAACTTCTCTATCCCAATCATATCCAAATCCACACTTCTTAAGTTGCATCCTAAATGTGTCTATATTCTTTAATGTGAATTCATTTGGATGATGTCCTGTATCGATTGCGTATTGCTCTGCAGGAAGTCCAAAGCTATCAAACCCCATTGGATGTAAAACATTATATCCTTGCATTTTTCTCATACGGGATACTATATCGGTTGCTGTATAGCCTTCAGGATGGCCCGCATGAAGGCCTACACCAGATGGATATGGAAACATATCCAAAGCATAGAATTTTGGCTTTGAAAAATCCCATGCATCTGTTTTAAATGTTTGATGTT
>JAEEGL011978136.1_pt1 | contig 11249 bp, 10 predicted proteins | sample 9134231 | NCBI WGS metagenome assembly JAEEGL01 (sample SAMN16246548, study PRJNA631951) | gut metagenome | biome: gut microbiome; feature: rumen; material: fiber-attached | host: Bos | place: Iran: Karaj | collected 2018-10
ACGCGCCTGCTCTTCCTCGCCGTGCCCTATTTCCTCTGCGGGACGATGGAGGTCATGGTGGGAGGTCAGCGCGGCATGGGGCTCTCCCTCATCCCGATGGTGAACGCCCTTATCGGATCCTGCCTTCTGCGCATCGTGTGGATCGCAACGGTATTTGCCGCCCACCACACCCTGTTCATGCTCTATATCTCCTATCCGATCTCGTGGCTCGTCACGACCGGAGCCCACACGGTGTTCTACGCGATCCGGCTGAACAAGCTCAAGCGCGAAAAGCGGGAAGCGGAACTAAAGACCGCGTGAGCCCGCCGGAGACTGAAAGAAGGAATTGAAATGGAACTCTGGGACTTATACGATCAGAACCGGATCCGCACCGGCGAGACTGCCGTGAGAGGCGGCGGACCGATCCCCGAAGGACGATACCGGATTGTCGTCCACGCGGCGGTGTTCAACGACCGGGGAGACATGCTGATCCAGCGGCGCCAGCCCTGGAAGGAGGTCTTCCCGGATCTCTGGGACATCACGGTGGGCGGATCCGCCGTCGCCGGGGAGGATTCCCCCCTCGCCTGCTTCCGCGAGCTGCAGGAGGAGGTCGGCCTCGCCCTGCCCGAGATCCTGAACGGACGGCCGGTCATGACGGTGAACTTCCGGGACGGCTTCGACGATTATTTCATCGGCCACTGGAACGGGGATCCCGCGTCCCTGACCTTGCAGGCGAGCGAAGTCAAGGCCGCCCGGTTCGCGACCCATGAAGAGATCGCCGAAATGACCCGGGCGGGGACCTTCATCCCCTACCACCCGGCCCTCATGGACCTGCTCTTTTTCCACGACCGGCATCATTCGATCTACGACTGGAAATGAATCCCACGGAGGCAGTATGACAAAACCGAAAGCCGTGCTCTTCGATATGGACGGGACCCTGCTCGACACTCTCGACGATCTGACTTCCGCCGTGAACCGCACCATGCGCCTGTACGCCTATCCCGAACATACGCGGGACGAGGTGCGGCAGTTTGTGGGGAACGGGGTGAACCGTCTTTTCGAGCTCGCGCTGCCCGGAGGAGCCGGGGACCCGAATTTCGCCAAGGCGGTCGCGGACTACCGGATCTGGTACAACGCCCACGCCGAGATCGAAACGAAGCCCTACCCCGGGATCCCGGAACTCCTCGACGCACTTGAGCGGGAAGGGATCGCCTCCGCCGTGGTCTCGAACAAGCCGGACGCCGCCACGAAGAAGCTGACGGAGCGTTTCTTTCCTGCGGTGAAGATATCCGTCGGAGAAAACGAAGCCGCCGGGATCCTCCGCAAGCCCGCCCCGGACATGGTGTTCGAAGCTCTTTCGCAGATGGGCGTTTCCGTTTCGGACTGCGTCTACGTCGGGGATTCCGAGGTCGATCTCAGAACGGCGGAAGCGGCGGGATGCAGGGTCGTGTCCGTGCTCTGGGGATTCCGGAGCCGGGAACAGCTCGCGGCGGAAGGGGCCCGGGTCTTTGCGCCGACTCCCGCGGATCTTTTTTTCCTGCTTACGGGAAAGCAATTGTAAATCCTTTTGAAATTCCACGTTTCCCTGTCGAAAAACCGTTTACAAACCTCCTGCGGAATGGTATAATATCACTGCCCCGGTCGACGGAAAGCACGCCGGAGCGGGAAAGGCGAATCCGACATGGTATTTTCCAACCTCTTTTTCCTCTATGTGTTCCTGCCGCTTTTGATGCTGGCATATTTCATACTGAAAAACAACGCATACCGCCGCGGCGTTCTTGTCGCGTTTTCTCTTCTTTTCTATGCGTGGGGAGAACCGGTGTGCGTTTTCCTGATGATCGGTCTTGTGGCGGCGGACTACCTTTTCGGACGGCTGATCGGCTCCACCCGGGTGCAGTCGAGGCGGAAGCTCTGGCTGACCCTCGCCATCGTTTCAAACCTCGGGGTGCTGGGATTTTATAAATACCTCGGCTTTCTGACGGAGACGGTGAACGCGGTGTTCAGCGTCACGATCCCCGTCGTCTCGGTGTCCATGCCCATCGGCATCAGCTTTTTCACCTTCCAGACCATGTCCTACGTGATCGACGTGTACCGGGAGGACGCCGACGTGCAGAAGTCCTTCTTCCGTCTCCTGCTCTACGTCTCCTTCTTCCCCCAGCTGATCGCGGGACCCATCGTGCGCTACAAGGACATCGAAGCTCAGCTGGAATCCCGCGCGGTTCCTGCTGCCCAGTTCAACGACGGCCTTTTCCGCTTTGCCCAGGGACTTGCCAAGAAAGCCCTGATCGCCGACTCCTGCGCGACGGTCATCAACGCCCTCTACGGCCTCACGGACGTCACCCTGCTCTCCCGCTGGGCCGGAGCCGTGTTCTTCACCCTCCAGCTCTATTTCGACTTCTCGGGCTACTCCGACATGGCGATCGGCCTCGGTCGGATGTTCGGTTTCCGCTTCCTCGAAAACTTCAACTACCCGTTGGTGTCAAAGAACGCGACGGAATTCTGGCGGCGGTGGCACATCTCCCTCGGCACCTTCTTCCGCGACTACGTCTATATCCCCCTCGGCGGCAACCGGCACGACCAGCAGAGGAACATCCTCGTCGTGTGGTTCCTCACGGGACTCTGGCACGGCGCGGCGTGGAATTTCATCCTGTGGGGCCTCTACTACGCCTTCCTTCTGATGTTCGAGAAGAAGGTCCTGCTCGGGTGGTTCAAAAAGATCCCATCCCTGCTCGCTTCCGTGATCGGACACGCCTATACCGTCTTCATCACCGTTTTCGGTTTCGCCATCTTCTACTTCGACAAGGGGCTCTTCAAGAACCTCGGCTATCTCTTCGGCATCGGGATCGCCTCCGGGACGGATCTCTTCACGAATTCCATCCTGCTCGACAACGTCCTCCTTCTGGCCGCCGCCGTGCTCTTCGCCGTGCCGGTCGTGCCGAAGCTCTGGAGCCTCGTCGAGAACAAGATCCCCTATTCCGTCGGAAGGATCCTCAAGACCGCGGTCGTCGTGGTGCTCGTCGGAGCCGCGACGGTACGGCTGGTCGGCAACAGTTACAGCCCCTTCCTCTATTTCCGCTTCTGATCGACGCGAGGTACTGCTTTGAAAAACAAGATTGTGGATATCGTCTGTCTGTGCGCGGTAGGCGCGGTGTTCGGGGGACTCGCCCTCTGGAACGCCGTCCAGCCGAACCGTCCCACGGAATCCATGTCGGAAAAGCGCAAGCTGGCCGAAATGCCCCGGTTCACGGTGACTTCGCTTGCGGACGGCTCGTATTTCTCCGGGATCTCCGCCTTTGTGTCCGACACCTTCGTGGAACGCGAGCGTCTCGTCGGCCTCTCGAAAAAGATGGATACTCTCAGAGGCTTTGACTATTCCGTCGGCGGGGACGAGAGCTTTGTCCTTCTGAATCCCTCCCAGGAGAAACAGAACAACGAACCCGAGGATCAGGGAACCGCCGACGCCATCAGTTCGATCTTCGACGCCCTGCTCAACCCGACCGGCGGGGAGAACACGGACGTCCCAACCGAGACTTCGGCCCCTGAATCCGATCCGAACGCCGGCGGCGAACCGGATCCCGCCGAAACCGAAGCTCCGCCCGCCGTGACGGACGAGACCGAACCCGCAGAAGAGCCTCCGGCCGCGGAAACCGAACCGCCCGTCAAACCCGACGAACCGGAGGCGACCGAACCCGGCGAGACCGAAGCGGATACTCCCGATCCGAAGACGACGGAGGAACCCGAACCAGCCGGAACGGAGACCGAGGAGACCGAAGCTCCCGAACCGGAAGAGCCGGAGCCCGAACCGGAACCCCAGCCGGAACCCGAACCGGATCACTACGCCAAGAGCCTCTCGCTCTCAAAGGACGCCCTGAATCTCACCGTCGGGACCGGCACCGTGCTCTACGCCTACGCTGAGACGACGGATCCCGCCGGCGCGATGGTACACTGGACCAACTCCGACAAATCCGTCGCCACCATTTCCATCAATCCCCAGGGCGGCATCGACGTCAAGGCCGTGGGACCCGGAAAGGCGGTGCTCACCTGTACGCTGGAGGATTTCAAGAAGACCTGCACCGTCACCGTCTCCGAGCTTACCGTAGGCGTAGACTTCACGCCGCCGACGGACGACGAGAACGCAAACGCGGATTTCCTGCCGGACGGCCTCTTCATCTACGGGGACGGCGTCTATACGCAGACGGGCTATAACGCCACAAACTCCGCGTATTTCGCCCAGACCGCCGCCGTCTATGCCCAGAAATTCGGGTGCCGGGTCAGCGTGGTCATCGCGCCGGTCTCCTCGATGGTGATCGACAACCCGAACGTGAAGTCGAAGATCTCCGATCAGGGCAAGATCCTGTCCGACATGAAGGCCCTCTTCGATCCGAGCGTGAACTTCGTCGACACCTACACCCCGCTCTACGAGCACCGGGACGAATATCTCTTCTTCCGCACCGACCACCACTGGACCCAGCGCGGCGCCTACTATGCCTACGCGGCCTTCGCGGAATCCGTGGGCTTCACGCCGACTCCCCTCAGCTTCTTCGACTTCGAAGTCCGCAACGACAATTACTCCGGGAGCATGTACGACTGGACCCTCAATCCGCGGGTGCTGGAATTCAGCGACCAGATCGAAGCCTTCTATCCGACGAAGAAACACACCATGACCGTGACCCTGAAAAACGGAGGGACCAATGTCTACGACTCCTCCATCGTCAAGGTCAACAAGACCTATGTGACCTTCATCGCCGGGGACAATCCCTACACCGTCATCAACGTGCCCGACAACCCCCAGGACCGCAACATCCTCGTGATGAAGGACTCCTTCGGCAACGCGTTCGTCCCCTTCCTCTGCGAGCACTACGGCAATATCATCGTAGTCGACACGCGGCATACGGGCATGAACGTCTACGAACAGCTCAAAGACTACGGCCTGACGGACATCGTGTTCGTCAACAACATCCAGGCGGCCAACACCTACGCATGGGCCAAGCGGTATATGGCGGCCGTGGGCGTATATCTCCCGTGATCCGAAACCGGCAAACCGGAAAAGAAAGAGAGGAGCGAACATGAAACTCGGCATCATCAACGGCTGGGACGAGGCGGCGTTCCGATACGTCTCCGACCTGGGGCTCGAAGCGGTGGAATTCTGCTGCAACCACAATTACGACAGCATGGAAGTCGCCGGACATACGGACGAGATCCTCGGATACTCCGAAAAATACGGCGTCAAAGTCGGCTCCATCGGACGGTGGGGTCAGACAAGGATCGACGAAGACGGAAAAGTTATCCCCTCCGCGCTCCAGCACGACAAGAATCTCATCGACGCGGCGTCCGCCCTCGGCTGTCCCGTCTTCAACGCGGGCGTCAACCCCACGGCGGGGAAGAGCTTCGAGGAGAACTGCAGGATCGCCGTCGACTATTTCGGCACGCTCATCGACTACGCGAAGGGCAAGAACGTCAAGATCGCGGCCTACAACTGCGACTGGGGCAACTTCGTTGTGAACGACGCCGCGTGGACTGCCGTTCTCGGCGCGCTCCCCGAACTCGGGATCAAGTATGACACCTCCCACTGCCTCGGCCGCCGGGGGGACTACCTCTCCGAAATGAAGAAATGGGGCGAGCGGATTTACCACTTCCACATCAAGGGCTCCCTCTACATCGACGGCGAGCATTACGACGATCCGCCGGCGGGTCTGGATCAGGTCAACTGGGGCGCGGTGTTCAATATGCTCTACACGAAGGGCTACAACGGGATGCTGTCCATCGAGCCGCATTCGGGCCGCTGGATGGGCGTGCGCGGACAGTGGGGCGTCGAATTCACGATCCGCTTCATCCGTCCCTTCATCATGCCGGAGAACTACACCTACAACGGCACGCCGTATATGCCGTGAGGAGGAGAGCCTTTGCGCTTCTCCTCGCCGCGCTGATCCTGTCCTCCTGCCGGGCGGAAGAATTCGTGCCCGCTGCCGATATTCCTCACGGCGGGACAGCCGCGGAAGCCGAACCCGATGAGGAGGAGACGGCTGAGCCCGAAACGGAAGCATGGAGCGGAAAAGAAGCGGATCCCGCAGAGGTCCGTGCTCTGATCGACGAGACATTCTCGGACCTGTTTCCCGACGGCCTCGACGCGCTGTCGGAGGTCGAGCGCGCGCGGGTCATCTATGACTGGATCACGCAGAATATCCGATACCGAAGCGACCCCGATGTGCTGTCCGTCATGACCCACGACAGGTTTACCGAAGCGGTAGAGGAAGCTCTCGCCGAGCGGTGCGGCAACTGCTATACGTTTTATGCCGTTTCCGCCGCCCTTCTGTCCCGCGCGGGATTTGAAGTCAGGAGAGCGTGGACGAAAGAACCGGCGGCGATGCCCGGGCAGGCGAGGTTTCACTATTGGAATCTGGTCCTTCTGAACCGCGCATGGCTGCACTTTGACACGACACCGAATTTCGACGGAACGGTCATGGACCTGTTCATGCTGACCGACGAAGAAATCGCCGCGATGCACGCGCGGGACTGGACCTATACCGTCGAAGAAGAGGATTTTAACAATCTCTATGATTAATCCCGCAAACATCATCGGACATCTCAGAACCGTGACAAGGCACCGGAACGCGGTGATGGCGAACTGCTTCCGGGCGGGGATCCCCTTCCGCGGACTGGTCCACGATCTTTCGAAGTTCAGCCCGACGGAATTTATCCCCGGCGCGCTCTACTACGAACAGGGCAAGCGGTCCCCGAACGAACACGAGCGGGAGATCAAGGGGTATTCCGACGCCTGGGTCCACCATAAAGGCCGCAATCCCCACCACTGGGAATACTGGTACGACGTCAACCCCGTGACCCACCGCTACGAGCCCGTCCCCATGCCTGCAGACGCTTTGAAGGAATCCTTCTGCGACCGGGTAGCGGCCTCGAAGATATACCGGGGGAAGGATTATAAGGACGGGGACGCCCTCGCCTACTTCGAAAGCAAGCGGAAAATGGAATCGAGGATGCACCCCTGCACCGCCTGCATCCTCGAAAAATGGCTCCGTATGCTTGCGGAGGAGGGGGAAGAGAAGACTTTCGCCTATATTCGAAAGATCCGTGATTTCAAGTGCCATCCCGAAGTCTGCCCGAAGGTTTCCGCCTGGCGGGAACTTCAGGACAGAAGAAACGCGGCAGAATGAAAAAAAGACCGGCTGACTGAAATCCCCAGAGGAGATCGGGACCAGCCGGTTTTCTGTTTGTTGAGATTATTCTTCCAGCATTTTCAAAAGCTCCGGGATGCAGAGTTCGAACTTGACGCTGTACCGGTAATCCGGGTCATCCATTGTCGCGCGGATGGAGTTGAGCACGTTCGTCGCGGCGATCCGCATGGAATCGACAAGGGATTTGCCGCGCATCATAGCCCCGAACATGGTCGCCGCGTAGAGGTCCCCGGTCCCGTGGAAGGAGACGGGCAGGTTTTCGTGGAAATACTCGGTATACTCCCCGGTTTCGCGGGTGTAGGCGACGATACCCTGCTTTCCGGGCTCGGACGCGTACCGCACGCCGGTGATCGCTGCGGTCTTCGCCCCGTTTTCGGTCAGTCCCCGGAGCAGGGAGCGGATATAGGTCTCGTCGTAAGTCCCGGGCTCTTTGTACTCCGCGCCGAGCATGAAGGTGGCCTCGGTGAGGTTCGGAACGATCAGATCCGCCCGGTCGCAGAGACGCTTCATCGCCGGGACGATCTCATTCCCGAATCCGGCGTAGAGCTTTCCGTTGTCCGCCATCGCGGGATCGGCAAAGAAAGTTCCCGGTCTGATCTCGTCGACGAAGTCCCCGATCATCGCCGCCTGTTCCGGAGAACCGAGATAGCCGGTGTAAAGCCCGTCGAAGGTCAGCCCGACCTTTTTCCAGTGGGCGGTGATCCCGGGGATGTCCTCCGTCAGATCCCGGAAGGTGAAGCCCGGGAATCCTGCTGTGTGGGTGGATAGAACTGCCGTCGGGATCACGGCGCATTCCACGCCCATCGCGGAAATGACGGGCAGGGCGACCGTGGCGGAGCATTTGCCGAAGCAGGAAATATCCTGAACGGTGACGATACGTTTCAACTCATTCATTTGTGATCCTCCTGAATGCCATCTTATTTTTCCCCGATAGGATACTCTGTTTTTGGCCTTATTGCTATCACCAAAAACAGATTTTTTTGTATGACCAGACCGGATATGCGGCAGGAGTCTGATTTTCACGGAATCATCTTGCGCAGAGCCCGAAAGTGTGATATAATACTAAGCAGACTCCCGGAGGCGGAACCGGATCTGCCGAAGGCTGCCAGACGGCCGGGAGGAGGGAAGGGAATTCCTTGAAAAAAGCGATCCTGTCAGAGTGGGTCCGCATCGCCGCCGGACTTTCGGTGTTCGCGTTCGGCGTGCATCTCACGATCTTTGCCAATATCGGACTCGCCCCCTGGGACTGCCTCGGCATGGGTCTCTCCCTGCATACGCCCCTCAACTACGGCCTGTCCATGACCTTATGCAGTATTCTGATCCTCGGGATCGACCTACTGCTCCGGGAGCGGATCGGATTCGGCACGATCATCGACGCCGTTCTGACCGGCAACCTCGTCCAGCTCTGCAACGATCTCAATCCCTTCCCGCTGAACGAAAACCTGTGGTTCGGGATCGGCCTGATGCTCGCCGGATTCGTCTTCATGGCCTTCGGGATGATGATCTACATGAAAGCCGCTCAGTGCTGCGGTCCCCGGGATTCCCTCCTCGTCGGGCTGGGGAAGCGGATGCCGAAGGTCCCCATCGGGATCGTCGAGATCCTTCTGTGGGGACTGGCGCTCCTCTGCGGCTGGCTGCTCGGCGGCCCCGTCGGGATCGGCACCCTCGTCAGCACCTTCGGGGCGGGAGCCGTGACGCAGGTGATCTATTCCCTCATCCGCTTCGAGCCCCGGGACGTGCGCCACAAAGACGTTTTTGAAGTGATCCGTATTCTCCTGAGCCGCCGGGAAACCTGACGCCCGGACTGAGGAGACGCCGCAGAAGGCCGTTCGGGCCATGAAAAGGAGGAATCATGAACGCAAACGCAAGAAAGATGCTCTCCGTCTTCCTCGCCCTGCTTCTCTGTATGTTCGTCTGCGCGGGCTGTTTCCGCATCCGTCCGATCAGCAACCCGGTGCCCGGACCTCAGACCGGACCCCAGACCGGGAACGACGGACCCGAAGAACCCGGACCGGGATCCGCTCCCGCGTTTGAATTGAACTTCACGCTGGAAAACGTGTATGAGCAGAACCTCATTTCGAATCTTTTGCGCTGGCACGATTCCGTGACCTTCCGCCAGGACGTGAACGGTTATCCGCACCTCGAGAGTTTCTGGCTGCGCGACGGAGACCGGGTCATGATTTCGATGAATTCCGGCACATACGAGGACGGCACGACCTATGAAGCCCGCTCAGGCAGTTACCGCGGATTTGATTTTTACGACGAGGACGAAGGCGCGGTCACCGCCGGGAAGTGGGTCACGGCCGAAGAACTTGTCACCGAAGACTGGATCGACACCTACATCGCCGAATATCTTCCCGCCAGGCTGGACGGCGATATCAAAATCATCGCGGAGGACGGCGATCTCTGCACGGTCGAGATGAACGAGATCCTCGAATCGGCGGAGGAAAGCTCCGTCCCCTGCAAGAACACGATGGTGCTCAACAAGTACACGCTCGATATCCAGTCCTATGAGTGGGAATACACCCTCGAGGGCACGACCTATATCGGCTCCTTCAGCCTCGAATACGACGGGGAGAAGCTGGGCGAGGACCTTCTTTCCGCGTGGGACGAGACCCGGACCGTCACCGTCGAAGTCGCGTCGGAAGCGGCCGGAGAACGCACGGAGACATTCGAGTTCCCGACGAAGTGGAATCTCACGTTCCTGCCTGACGAGGGGATCACCCTGATCTGCCCGGAATACGGCAATATCGAAAACAATGTCTTCCTTCCGAACGACACGGCGGACGTCACAGTCTACGGATACGATACGGCCAATCTTCCCGCCGGAGAGGACAGCGGGGGAGAGACGCTTTCCGATCTTCCGTTCTCCTTCGACGACATGGTGGAGGCAAACCGCATCACAAACCTGACGGACAAATACGGGAGCGTGAACGTCGAGGAAAGCATGACCTACGGTACCGTCCTCACCTCCTTCTTCCGTCAGGACGGAACCATCGTCCGGCACGCCGAGGCCACGGTCAGCGCGATGGACTACGGCCTTGAAGCGTCGGAAGGAGAATCTTTCCGGACGGGCTACGGCTCCATCGGGAAGATGCGCTATGAATTCAGTTCGGAGAGCGGATTCCTCTATTACGCTCCGCTTTCCACCCTCTACGACGAGGAAGACTATCTCTTTGTCGACAAAAACGCGAAGGGCGAGCACTACGACAACGACCTCTACCTCACCGAATCCCTGCTGTTCGGACAGATCGAATCCGTGGAGCAGAAAGCCGACGGAACGGTGGTCTTCCGGTACCGCTACGACTACGACGAGACCGGGGAGGAGATCATTACCTATACCGTCAGCGCGCAGACTCTGGAAATCAAAAGCATCCTCATGGGCGACGGGAGCACGATCACCGTCTTGCCCGGGGATGAGGTCCCCTTCGCCGAGGAGCTGAAAACGTATTTCTCCGATACCCGCGAATTCCTCTGCCATTTCAGCGGTGACACGGACAAAACCTACACGGTCCCTTCCGGCTGGGAATTCACCGTCGGGTACTACGACGACGTCACCTGCTACTCCGACGAAGCCCGGAAACAGGAGGTCGAAAACCGATTCCCCGCCGACGGACAAGACCACGAGATCTGGGTCACTGCCGCGATGGGCTGATCCGCATACGCAGAAAACCGCCGTTTTCCCCGAAATGGAGAGGACGGCGGTCCTTTTTCGATATACAGGTTCAGTCGTCGAAACCCGCGGGTTCCAGGCCCAGCAGTTTTTCGGCGTTCCCACGCGAGATCTTGTAATATGCCTCCCGCGATATCCTTCCGTACGCGCAGGCGTCGTCGAGAAAGGCGGAGAGTTTCAGCATAGGGCTCGTAATATTGCGCGGATCGCAGATATCCGTGCCGAAGTAGAGACGATCCTTGAATTCTTCTAGGAACTCCCACGCGTGTTCGGGATCCCGTGCGAGGGCGTTGTATCCGCTCGCTGCCGAGAGATCCGCCCGGAGATTCGGATAGGTCCGGATAAGCTCCGGGAGGCTGCCGCCCGGCACGACCTTTCCCGCCGGATAGCCGTCCCGGACAGATTCC
>JAEEGL013457643.1_pt1 | contig 11249 bp, 7 predicted proteins | sample 9134231 | NCBI WGS metagenome assembly JAEEGL01 (sample SAMN16246548, study PRJNA631951) | gut metagenome | biome: gut microbiome; feature: rumen; material: fiber-attached | host: Bos | place: Iran: Karaj | collected 2018-10
ATTACACCAAAGAAATAATTTTCACTCATCATCAAACCGAATCCGAGTAACATAAACATAGGAGTTCCGATACAGAAATCCATCAGGTTTTTCATAATGATGTTTCCCGCATTCTTCGCTCTTGTAAAACCTGTTTCAACCATTGCAAAACCGCACTGCATAAAGAATACAAGTGCAGCGCCGATTAAAAACCATACACTCCAAACTTCACTCATCTGTATACCTCCTGTGTAAGTTCGAAAATCACATAAAAAAAATAACGGCGACAATTTCAGACATTGTGCACAAATGCCCGACATCATCGCCGTAAAATAATAAACGCTGCGGATAACTAACGTTAGTTAGAAACGTCATATACGCAGCGTCATTGCCGAAAATAAAAAAAAGAGGTCGAAGGATTATTTCCTGCGACCTCTTTGTCTTAGATGTTTTTCTTTATACCGAAATTAAAAAAAGTTGTCAATACAGTTTTTTAATTTTGGGAAGAAATATTTTTATTAATTCGCAGAACGACTGTAGTCTGTTACTCGGTCGTATTGATATGGCTTGATAGTATTGCCTTCACTATCTCGTTTAGCATGACTAGCATCAGCAGGATCAATCAAGAAATACCAGTAGTTTTCTGCGGTTGGATTTTTGTCTGTAGACATATTCGCAGAAGGATCATCCCAGGTAATATCTACCATTTTCCATTCATCTTTGTAGCTAAGTTCGGTCCATGCATGACATAGATTTGCTGAAGATTGATATGCAGACTTTACACCTAAAAGTCGTGCAAAGGCTGTGTATAGATCAGCATAGCCTTCACAAACACACATTCCATATTTTAGAACATGGACAGCATCCTGTCGTTTTCTTTTATCTGTTGATTTGTCTGTAAAACTAACTGAATCGTAGTGGCTTCTTTTTGCTTCCCAATCATAAAAAGCTCTAAGCTTCTGTCCTAGTGTTGCATTTGCTGGTAATTCTGCCATTACAGAATTAAAGGCATTTGTGATGAGGAAATCATCGCATTGAATGTAGTAAGATGGGAGAAGGTATGTACAATCATCAGCAGAGTGGTTGAAAGTTGTTTGATTTCTTACATGAAACCATGTATAAGAACCTGGCTCATCAGGACCTGGCCAATTTGCGTCGTTAAATGCTCCTTCATATCCATCGTAATCTTTATAGAAATTAACTGTTGCTTCATAAACAAGTATTTCATAGTCTCCATCACCGAACCGTAACCAAATTCTCTGCTCAAAATCGCCAGGTTTTATAATATAATAATTATTATATTTATAATCCCATCCAAATTCCTTGTCTGTTGAATCATCATCATCAAGTTTTACAACACGAACAAAAGCGCAGGTATTTTTTGCTGTACCCTTAAGAACAAAGAATCCGTCTGTTGTAAAGTTACTGTATTTTGGTGTTGGATCCATAAATGTAATCTTATTTGTATTTGTTCGATATGTATAATCAATTGGATTTATTTTTCCAGTAAAAGTATGTCCATTAATAGTTACAGGTTCTGTAAGATAATTTGAGCCATGAACTTTTACAGTTTCATTTGAAGCTGTTTTTCCATCTATCGTTGCTGTGATTGTAAATGTTCCACTTGTGCTACCAGGAGTGAAAAGGCCATTGTCATCGATATTTCCACCTGTTGTTGTCCAGGTTATATCTTTCCCAGATATTATTGAGCCATCAGAACGTAAAGCTTTTGCGCTAAACTGGATTTTGTCACCGTTTACATAGGTTTCCTGTAAACCTTTTGGATATATCTCTACAGTATCAACAACGTTTGATGAAAGTGTGATGTTGTCAATATATACTGCGTTTGTAATTCCATTGCCAGAATAGGTTGTTTCTGTATATACGACAAAATCTACTGAATGAGTTCCTGGTGTCAAAATAATCGATTGGTTTTGCCACATCTGATAATTACCAGTTTTCTTAAAAACTAGATTTTGGGAACCGTCAACAAAAACCATGAAATAATTGATATATGATCCCTCTGGGCCTGTATAATTAAGTAAGTCACATTTATAATCAAAAGATAGGGCGGATTCTTCTGAAACATTTATTCCGTCTATTGTCATATAAGAATTACAATAGAAGAGAACTTCTTCTCCTTTATCATTTAAATCTATTTTATGTGTTGCTATCTTGTATACTTTACCATGTGTATCTATAAGAGCATCTCCATACTGTGGAAATTGTGCAAAAACAGGATCTTCGTCAATTAACTCTGCATATCCATAATAATTAATATTCCAATCAGGATTTTCAGTAATACTCTTATTTTGTGAATCCTTATGGATATAATAAAGACTATTAGCATCAATATCACTTACAGAATAATCTGTGTAACCTTGATTTTCTCCAGAATTTCCACCACCCGCAGGCGAAGAACATCCAGTCAGCAGCAAAGCAAGAAATATTGCTGCTCCAATAAACATTTTTGATTTAATAGTTTTTTTCATAAGAAAAATCTCCTCTAGTTTCTATTATATAACTAGAGGAGACTTAGGTCAAAACTTAAAATGTCAGTAATGACGTTTTTTTAACGTACGCTGTAGAGCAAGTCGCCGTAACTTGGGAATGGCCACAATTCTTTTGGTGTGATTACTTCGAGTTCATCAACTACTGCACGGAGTTCGCCCATTGCGGCAAATACGCTTTCGCGGTAGAAGAGTGAGATTTTGCCTGATGGAACACCGCTTGCGCCAAGTTCTTTTGCATCGAGTACTGCTTTTTCGAGAGCTGCAGTCTTTTTGTAGATGCTGCTTGTGAGTGATGAAACCTTGCTGAGTGTTTCTGTTTCGTAAGTTGCGTCTACATCACCACTTGCTTTCTTCAAGCCGATTGTTCCTGCGAGTGAAGTTGCATATTTGCTTGCGGCTGGAAGAATGAACTTGTTTGCCATTTCGAGCATTGTTTCTGCTTCGATGTTGATAATCTTTGAGTAATTCTCGTTGTGAATCTCGTAGCGGCTTTCGAGCTCAACCTTGCTGTATACACCAAACTTTTCGAATACTTTAACGTTCTTTTCATCAAGAATGTGTGGAAGTGCTTCTGGTGTAGACTTGAGGTTGTAAAGACCGCGTTTTTCAGCTTCTTTAACCCAAGAATCATCATATCCGTTTCCGTTGAAAATGATTCTCTTGTGCTCTTTGATTGTCTTCAAAATCAAATCATGAAGGTCGCCCTTGAAATCCTTTGATTTTTCAAGAATGTCTGCAAACTGAGACAACTCTTCTGCAACTACTGTGTTCAAGAATACGTTAGCGCAGGCAATTGATTCGTTTGAACCAAGCATACGGAACTCGAACTTGTTTCCAGTAAATGCGAATGGTGAAGTACGGTTACGGTCTGTTGTATCCTTGTTGAAATCTGGAAGAACTGTAACACCAATCTGCATCTTTTCTTTTTCGTGCTTACCATATGGTTTGCCCTGTTCAATGCATTCAAGGATTTCAGAAAGTTCATCACCAAGGAAGATTGAGATGATTGCTGGAGGCGCCTCGTTAGCTCCAAGACGGTGGTCGTTTCCGGCACTTGCTACAGAGATACGGAGCAAATCCTGATATTCATCTACTGCCTTAATGATTGCGCACAAGAACAAAAGGAACTGTGCGTTCTGATCTGGTGTAGCACCTGGATCAAGAAGGTTTTTACCTGTATTTGTTGAAATTGACCAGTTGTTATGCTTACCGCTTCCGTTTACACCTGCAAATGGTTTTTCGTGAAGAAGACAAACCATTCCGTGTTTTGAAGCAATCTTTCTCATCATTTCCATTGTGAGCTGGTTGTGATCGCAGGCAATGTTTGTTGTTGAGAAGATTGGAGCCAACTCATGCTGAGCTGGAGCAACTTCGTTGTGTTCTGTTTTTGCAAGGATTCCAAGCTTCCAGAGTTCTTTGTTCAAATCCTTCATGAACTCCTGAACGCGAGGTTTAATCATACCAAAGTAGTGATCCTCAAGTTCCTGACCTTTTGGAGCTTTTGCACCAAACAATGTGCGGCCTGTGTAAATCAAGTCTTCGCGTTTGTCGTAAACTGATTTGTCTACGAGGAAGTATTCCTGTTCTGGACCAACTGTAGTTTTTACAGAAGTTACAGCTTCGTTTCCTTCAAACAATTTCAAAACGCGAACAGCCTGCTTGCTGATTGCCTGCATAGAGCGGAGGAGTGGAGTCTTTTTATCAAGAGCTTCTCCTGTGTATGAACAGAATGCAGTTGGAATACAAAGTGTTCCGTCTTTAATAAATGCGTAGCTTGTTGGGTCCCATGCTGTATAACCGCGTGCTTCGAATGTTGCACGAATACCTCCACTTGGGAAGCTTGATGCATCAGGTTCACCCTGAACAAGTTCTTTTCCGCTGAACTCCATGATTACTTTTCCGCCATCAAGAGGGCTGATAAAGCTATCATGTTTTTCTGCAGTAATTCCAGTTAATGGCTGGAACCAGTGTGTATAATGAGTTGCACCTTTTTCGACAGCCCAATCTTTCATTGCGTTAGCAACAACAGTAGCAACAGAAGCGTCGAGTTTTTCGCCGCCTTCAATTGTCTTCATCAACTGCTTAAAAGTTTCTTTTGGCAGTCGAGCCTTCATAACCGTTTCATTAAAAACGTTTTCACCAAAAATCTGTGTAACTTCGTCCATTTTATTATCCTTATATATAACCGACAAAAAAAACGCCGCACTTTCATTCTGTGTACATCAAAATGAAAACGCAGCGCCTTTGCCGATTGTTAGTTTCTCCGAACATGCCAACGGCAGTCGGAATGTTTAAAAACAAAAAAGGTCGCAGAAACCCCTGTTCTGCGACCTCATTGTCGTTTGATATTTGTTTTATACAATTTCAGAAAAAAAATGTCAATAATAAAAAACAAAAAAAATAAATTATTTTCCAAAGACCTTCTTGATTCTTTCAATAGCTTCAAGAGTTCTTTCACGGCTTCCAAAGCCGGTAAGTCTAAGATAGCCTTCTCCCATCTTTCCAAAACCGCTTCCTGGAGTTCCTACAACATTGCATTTTTCCAGGAGTTCATCAAAGAAAGACCAGCTTGTAAAGCCTTCAGGAATCTGGAGCCATACATAAGGTGAATATTCTCCACCAAAGGCTTTAAAGCCTGCAGCTTTTACACCTTCAAAAATGATTTTTGCATTTTCGCGATAGAAAGAAAGATTGTCCTGAATCTGTTTTTGTCCTTCTTCAGAATAAACTGCTTCTGCGGCTTTCTGTGTAATGTAAGAAACTCCATTAAACTTTGTTGATTGTCTGCGGAACCAGAGCTTATTTAATTCTGTTCCATCAAAAACAAGATCATGAGGAACTACAGTGTATCCACAGCGAAGTCCTGTAAAGCCTGCTGTTTTGGAGAAAGAGCGAAGTTCAATGGCGCAAGACTTGGCTCCTTCAATCTCATAAATTGATTTTGGATATTTTCCGTCGGTAATAAATGCTTCGTAAGCTGAATCATATAAAATCAGGCTGTGGTTTGCATTTGCGTAATCAACCCATTTTTTAAGATATTCTTTTGAAGCAACTGTACCTGTCGGATTATTTGGGAAGCAGAGATAAATAATATCTGGTACCTGTGCATCAGCTGCAGGAACTTCCGGTAAGAAATTATTTTCGGCACTGCAAGGAAGAATAATGATTTTATCTTTACGGCCGTTCATAATATTTGTATCGATGTAAACCGGGTAAACAGGATCACAGATTGCAACAGTATTATCAGTTGCAAAAATGTCACCAATATTTCCGCAGTCAGATTTTGCACCATCAGAAAGAAAGATTTCATCCAGCTGAAGATTGATTCCACGGGCAAGATAATCATTATCAAGAATCTTCTGACGGATAAAGTCATACCCCTGCTCAGGCGGATAGCCGCGGAAAGTTTTTTCATCTGACATTTCATCAACTGCTTTATGCATTGCATCGATTACAGCAGGGCAGATAGGGCGGGTTACATCACCAATAGAAAGTTTTATGATATCAGCTTCCGGATGTGCGGCCGCAAACTCACGTGTCTTTTTGTTTACGGTTGAAAAGAGGTATGATTCCTCAAGATCAAGAAAATTTTTATTTATTTTCATAATAACTCCTGTTATTTGTCATGCTGAACTTGTTTCAGCATCTCTGTAAAAAGATTCCGAAACAAGTTCGGGATAACTTAAATTTCAATTTCACCTTTAAATACTCTTGTGGCTGGGCCAGTCATAAAGACACTGTCAGCTTCGTTTCCAGACCATTCAATTTCCAGGTCGCCGCCAAGCAGATGCACTGTGATTTTTTCTCCTGCATCTACAAGGCCGTTAAGAATTGCTGCTACTACAGTTGCGCAGGTTCCGGTTCCACAGGCAAGAGTTTCTCCAGTTCCGCGTTCCCAGACTCTCATATAAATTGTACGGCGGTCAGCAACGTATGCGAACTCAGTATTTGTACGCTCCGGGAAAAACTCATTGTTTTCAAAAGAAGGTCCAATGCCGCATACATCAAACTCTGACGGATTTTTATCCAGAAATACAACGGCGTGAGGATTACCCATCGAAACGCAGGTGATTTTATATTCACTGCCTGCAATTTCAATTGGATGCATAATAACTTTTGAGCCTACGGTGACTTCTGCAGTAAGTTTTTCATCAAACTTAACAGGAATCTTTCCAGCCTGGAGAATCGGTTTTCCCATATCAACACGAGCGTAAGTAACCTTGTCACCCGGCTCGCCGCTTGTAATGGTAATATGCTTTACAGCACCCATTGATTCAATTGTGAACTCACGGCCCTTAGTGATTTTTTTGTCGTAAACATATTTTGCAACGCAGCGGATTCCGTTGCCGCACATCTGGCTGCGGCTGCCGTCTGCGTTATACATTACCATTTCGAAATCTGCAATGTGGCCTTTTTTGATTAAAATCAATCCATCGCTGCCGATTCCAAAATGCCGGTCAGATACCTTCTGGGCTACCAGAGCTTCATCCTGAATCTTAAGCCCGTCTGTGCAATCAACATAAACGTAGTCGTTGCCACAGCCCTCCATTTTTGTGAATATCATATAAACCTCGCAAAATAAAAAAGGCCGTGAAGAGAACTCCGATTTTACTCGGATTTCTTTTCACGGCCTCTTTGCCATTTATTTCTGAATGTTAAATCAATTATTTACAAAGCGTCTGTCTTTGTCAAGTTAGAGTGCAGGGCATTCAGCCAACTCAGCCCGTCTCACTTTCAATTAAAGCTGCTCAGCAATATCATAAATCAGTTTTTCAGTTTTCTCCCAGCCAAGACATGGATCTGTAATTGATTTTCCATATATACCTTCGCCGATTTTCTGACAACCGTCTTCAATATAACTTTCAATCATAAAGCCTTTTACAAGTTTTGCGACCCTTTCATTATGGCGGCAGGAATTCAAAACATCCATAATGATTCGTGGCTGCTCAAATGGATTTTTATTTGAGTTAGCATGATTTGTATCAACAATTACCGCCGGATTTTTCAATTCGCGTGCATCATAAGCATCACAAAGACGAAGCAAATCTTCATAGTGATAATTCTGCTGACTGTTACCATGCTTGTTAGTTGAACCTCTCAAAATTGCATGACAATGAGAATTGCCTTCTGAATGAACTTCCCAGCCGCGGTAAATAAAAGTGTGAGGATGCTGAGCTGCAAGAATAGCATTCATCATAACAGCATAATCACCACTTGTAGGATTTTTCATTCCAACAGGAACTTCAATTCCGCTTGCTGTAAGTCTGTGCTGCTGATCTTCTACAGAACGGGCACCAACTGCAACATAACCAAGAACATCATCCAGATACTGATAGTTTTCCGGATAAAGCATTTCATCAGCAAAAATAAAACCTGTTTGTTCTACTGCCTTCATATGAAGATGGCGGCAGGCAACAATACCCTTGTATAAGTCAGGCTTTTGATTAGGATCAGGCTGATGAAGCATTCCCTTATAACCTTCGCCAGTAGTACGAGGTTTGTTTGTGTAAATTCGTGGAATCATTAAAATCTTATCTTTAACTTTTTCCTGAACAGGCACAAGACGGCTCATATAATCAAGAACTGCATCCTCGCGGTCAGCAGAGCAGGGACCAATAATTAAAAGCATACGGCTTGAACGGCCTTCAAAAACAGCCTTAAGCTCAGCGCGTTTTTCTTCAACAATTTTGCTCACCTTTCCGGTAAGAGGATACTGTTCCTTAACTTCCGCAGGGATTGCAAGTCTTCTTTCAAATTCCATATTCATGTTTATTACTCCTTAAAATCTTCCTAAAACTTTTAATTTGTCACATCTGTATTTCATTTCTAGAATCATCTGATTCCATTCAGTACTGCCATATTCACCTTCAGCCTCTATATAAAAATAATAAGACCAGGCAAGCCCCTTGAGAGGACGGCTGCGGATTACGCTCATATTAAAGCCAAACTCACCGAGTTTATTCAGAACCTTTACAAGTGCACCAGCTTCATTTTTTACAGTGAACATAATAACGACAGTTTTTTCATTTTCACTAAAGCGTTTTTCACCATCGCGGGAAAGAATGGCAAAGCGGGTAGAGTTGTCCTGCTTTTCGTTGATTCCTTCAGCAAGAATTTCAAGGCCATAAAGCTCTGCGGTCTCGCGGCTTGCAATTGCGGCTACAGATTTGTCTCCAAGCTCAGCAACCTGTTTTGCAGCACGGGCAGTGTTTACTGCTTCCACAGTCTGAATCTTGTGCTCCTGCAAAAAGTCAGCGCACTGCTCAAGAGCCTGAGGGTGGCTTATTGCCTGAATAATATTTTTAAGTTCTGCACCCTTAATTCCAAGAAGATTCTGCTGAACATTCAGAGTGTAAACTCCGTTCAAAAAAAGACTTCCCTGGAACATCAGATCGCTTACCTGAGCAACTTCACCTGCGTAAGAATTTTCAATAGGAAGTACAGCGTAATCACAACTGCCTTTTTCTACAGCCTCATAAGCCGAACGGAAATCTCCAAAAGAAACAAGTTCTTCGTTTGGAAAAATCCTTTTAGCTGCGATATATGCAAAAGCTCCTTCAATGCCGCTATATGCAATTTTCAATTATGGCCTCCTGCACGATTTTGAATCTAAATCTGGATATGGGTATAAAAAAAGCGGCTCTACCCGGAAGGATAGAACCGCTTTTTTTATAAGCTTCATTTTCGCATTCTATTCATTCCGCATAGCTCTAGTCTTGCCAAAAAAGTAAAAGGCAAAAAATGAGAAGAATGAAAATGCAAAAAATGTTGTATTCAAAATCATTATGAAAAATCTAATGAATTGTTGTGTTTCTGTCAATAATAACACAGATTAGAACAAAAAGTTATTTTGGTGATTTTATAAATACTTAATTTTTACAATTATTTTGAAAAAATCTTGACATAAGGCGTTCAAAAATTTATAACTTACAAGATTAGAACAAAGGCGTTCATTTGATCAGTAGACTTATTGTCTTTTGATGAAATGAACGCCTTTTTTCATGTGGGGGCTCTATGGAAGCAGCTGATAAAGCGTTTTTGATTCTTGCCGATGGTACGGTTTTTGAAGGAAAGTCCATTGGTGCAAGTGGTTCAACAATCGGCGAAACGGTTTTTACAACAGGAATGACCGGTTATCTTGAAACCCTTACAGACCCCTCTTATTACGGGCAGATAGTAACCCAGACCTTTCCGTTAATAGGAAACTACGGAGTAATTCCGGAAGATTACGAAAGCCGAAAAAGCTTTGTCCGAGGTTACGTGGTCCGCGAGCTTTGCGACCAGCCTTCAAACTTCCGCTGCGAAAGCGACCTCAGTTCATTTTTGAAAGCACAGGGAATAATCGGAATCTGCGGCATAGACACCCGAGCCTTAACAAAAAAACTCCGCGAAGCCGGCGTAATGAACGGCATGATAATCAGCGGAAAAAGCGCCGTAGACTTTGTACCAACAGCCCAACTTTTAGAAAAAATCAAAGACTACAAAATCACCGATGCGGTTAAGATAGTAAATATAAAAGAGGAGGGAGAAGGCTCTCCCTCGCTGCAGCCTGCTTCGCAGTCTTCCGCTACCCACTCTAGCGGGGGCAACCCCCGCAACGCCCCCCACGTCATCCTTTTTGACTTTGGCGCAAAATACAACATTCAGCGCGAGCTCGAAAAACGTGGCTGCACAGTTACAGTAGTTCCATATAATACCACTGCAGAAGAAGTTATCAAACAAAATCCAGATGGAGTGATGCTGAGTAACGGTCCTGGAGATCCTGCGGAAAATACCGGCGTAATAGAAGAAATTGCAAAATTGTGCGAGTGGAATAAACAGACCCTGAAACAAGTTCAGGGTGACAGTCAGGACAAGCAGGGTGACAGTCAGGACAAGCATGGTGACAGGCATGCTATTCCAATCTTTGGAATCTGCCTTGGACACCAGATGCTCGCCCTTGCGCGCGGAGCAAAAACAAGTAAATTAAAATATGGACACCGCGGTGGAAATCATCCGGTAAAAGATACATCAACAAATCGTGTTTACATTACAAGTCAGAATCATGGTTATGCAGTAGAAAACACCTCTTTGCCAGCCTATGCAAAAATGAGCTTTTTCAATGTAAACGACGGAACTGTAGAAGGCGTTGATTATACAGACATTCCAGCCTTCAGCGTTCAGTTCCATCCAGAAGCCTGCGGCGGCCCGCACGATACAAACTTTTTATTCGACAGATTCTTGAAATTGATGGAGGAAAAATAAAGTGCCTCTTAACAAAAATATTCACAAAGTAATGATTATTGGTTCTGGTCCAATTGTAATTGGTCAGGCTGCAGAATTTGACTATGCGGGAAACCAGGCTTGTAAGGCTTTAAAGTCACTTGGCCTTGAAGTCTGCCTTGTAAACTCAAACCCTGCTACTTTAATGACCGACCACGAAATGGCAGATGAGATTTATATGGAGCCACTTACTCTGCGAACTCTTGAAAGAATTATAGAAAAAGAAAAACCAGACAGCCTGCTTTCAACTCTTGGTGGTCAGACTGGACTTACCCTGAGTATGGAGCTTGCAAAATCAGGCTTCCTTGCTTCTCATAATGTGCAGCTTCTTGGTGCCAGACCAGAAACAATTGATAAAGCTGAAGACCGCCAGATGTTTAAGAATACAATGGAAGCAATAGGCGAACCTTGTATTCCAAGTAAGGTAGTTACAACTTACGAAGATGCAGTTGATTTTGTTCATAATGTAATCGGCTTCCCTGCAATTATCCGTCC
>JAEEGL014313702.1_pt1 | contig 11249 bp, 5 predicted proteins | sample 9134231 | NCBI WGS metagenome assembly JAEEGL01 (sample SAMN16246548, study PRJNA631951) | gut metagenome | biome: gut microbiome; feature: rumen; material: fiber-attached | host: Bos | place: Iran: Karaj | collected 2018-10
CAATGAGATGATAGAGAACACTCCGAGACTTAGGTCCCTGTGTTCATTCTTCCTTGAGGCCCTTGAGTATCATTCGTCTGAAGGTCTCCTTGTCACCCTGGATTCCCAGAGGGTCATGAAAGTTGACGACACGGGACTACATGTAATCAACAATCGGCTTAATGTAAACTTCAACAGTGAAAATTAAGTAATTATGGCAGTTATACTTTGGGGAAAATGCGCTATCACCATTGAGGCGGTTCAGGGGTCATCCACCACCAGCACCGCTCTCACGGTTCCCACCCCGGTACAGAATAGCACGACCCTTTCAACCGAAAGAGGTGAAAAGCATGAGGCCCTCATTGAGGGTGGAGGTAACGAGGCTGTCCGTTTCGACAAGGGAAAGTTCACCCTTGAGTTTGAGGTGAGGTTCGCCAAGGACAGGGTGATGCCCCTCTCGGACGTAAGTCACGACGGAGCTATCAACGGCGAATGGAAAATCACAGTTGCCGATGCCGACGACAACACGGCTCCTAAGATGACGATGAACTCTGGTAAGGGTTCATACGAGGACATGCTCGACCAGGATGACGGGGCGAGAAGGCATTACTATTTCGACAGCGAGGCCCTCGCCAGTGGTGACCAGATCACTTGGGCGAACATCGGGACACCCTCCTAGTTGACATTTCGCCGCTCTATTATTCGGGCGGCGATTCCTTATGTCTTTCCATAGAGTAAGCGGGATAGTTGCAAACGGTGGACAGGTTCGACATAGTTGACACCTTGATACAGAGGCCAGTGTCTTTTACATTCAGAAGACGCAGGTATTCTGTCTATCCCCTTACCCTTGGGAAGATTCATCTTTGCTCAAGGCTGATAGAAGACCTGGGGTTCGGCGACGTTAAAACCGATAACGACTTATATGTGACAGCTTTGAGAGCCGCTAAAGGCAAGAGGGAAAAGAGCCTCAGACTCATTGCGTATGTTACACTAGCCGGTGATGATTGTCTTGATGAGACTAAGGTCAATGAAAGAATCGGACGTTTGAGAAGAATGAAGGCCAACAACCTCGCTTCGGTACTGGCGTTGATTCTGGTGTATGACAAGACGGACACGATTATGAGGGGATTCATGATTGATGAAGAATCAAAGAAACTGTCGGATGTCCTCAAAATCAAGAGTAAGAGCAAGGACAAAAGTTCGGTGTCTTTCGGCGGCAAATCCATTTGGGGAACACTCATAGACGCGGCTTGCGAACGTTATGGGTGGACATATCAGTATGTGCTTTGGGGAATCAGCTTCTCGGCTCTCCGGCTTCTTATGGAAGACCAAGTCAAGACGGTCTTCCTCTCAGAGGATGAGAGGAAGAAAGTCTCCTCAAGGGTTCTGGAGGAGACAATCAATGCCGACGACAAGTTAGCCCTCAAAGATTATATTCTTCAGCATAATTGGAGGTAGGTCATGGCTTCGATTCACTTTGACATCACGGGGGATAACAAGCAGGTGCTCCAGTCTCTTAAACAGACGATGGATGCTATAACCCAGCTCGAGAATAAAACCACCTCGGCCGACAAGAATGTAGGTAAAGGTTTCAGCAAAATGGGGAAGACAATCTCCTCCGAACTAGCTGGAATGGCTACCAGATTTCTTGGTGTCACAGCAGCTATCGGGGCGTTTGTAGGCGCTATTCGCAAGGCGTACCAAGTCAACAAGGACTTTGAGAGGAAGAACAGTGAATTGGCCTCTGTTCTCGGAACCACCAGACAAGGAATAAAAGAGTTGAGTGATTCAGCCCAATCACTCGGGCGTACTACGGAGTTCACATCCACGGAAGTCACGGAGCTTCAGATAGCTCTGTCAAGGCTAGGTTTCCAGAAGGGTCAGATCCTCGAGATGCAAGGGACTGTGCTGAAATTCGCCGCGGCGGTCAATACTGACCTCGGACGAGCCGCCAATTTCGCCGGAGCGGCTTTAAGGGGATTCGGCCTTGAGGCCACGGATACAGCCCACCTTTTGGACGTGATGGCGGCGGCCACAACCAAGTCCGCCCTTGATTTCAGCAAGCTCGAGACTTCAATGTCCATAGTTGCCCCTATTGCCCACGCCTTCGGTCTGTCCGCCGAGGACACCGTTACCCTTTTGGGTGCTCTCTCCAATGCCGGATTTGACGCTTCGAGCGCGGCCACGGCCACACGAAATATCCTCCTGAATCTGGCCGACGCGAACGGAAAGCTTGCCAAGGGTCTCGGGCATACGGCAAGGACCTTCCCCGAAATCATAGAAGCTTTGAAGGAATGTAAAGCCAAGGGAATGGACTTGAACTCTACCTTGGAGATGACGGACAGGAGGTCTGTCTCCGCGTTTAACGCCCTTATCTCAGGAGCGGCGTCGGCGGATGAATTAAGGGAGGCGTTAGGGAAAGTCGACGGTACCTTGAACGACATGTATAAGACAATGACGGACAACGTCGCCGGCGGCATCAAACAAGTCCAGTCGGCATGGGAGGGTCTGTTGTTGACTATGCAAAACTCTACAGGCCCTATCGCTAACATGCTTAAAAGTTTCGCCAGAGGGTTGAATGTTATCACCGACCTGATTCAGGGTGTATCGATGAAGGATATAAGGAATCAGCAAAGAGGTGAGGCTCTTTTGGGTGAGAACTATACATATGAGCAGCTCGAGCAGATGCTCAAAGAGTTGGATTCCCGCTTGGATGATGAGAACTATAAATATAAAAACCAATATAATGGTAAGGAACTGCCGTTAGGCTCGCAAATGGCGAAGCGTAAAGCGGATGAGAAATTAAGAGATGCGGTATCTTACGCTTTGGCGAAAAAACGTGGCGAAAGATTTATGGCAAAGTTGGAGTCGGACTTCGCTAAGCTTGACAGCGATGAAAATGGCACGACCACGCAAAACCCGAATAATAGCCTCTCGGAGGATGAGAAGAAAGCCCTAAAAAAGAAGGCGGAGGAAAGGAAAAAACTGGAGAAGCAGCTCAATGACGAGCTCGACTCGATGCTTCTTGATAATGAGCAGGCAAGGCTCGGTTTGTATCAAGACGGTACCAAGAAGGAGATAGAGCAGATACGTGTCAACTATGAGAAACGAAAAAATGAGGTCAAGAAGCTAGAGGACAAATGGAGGGAAGATAACGGGAAGGCCGGAAGGAAGGACCTCAATGCGAGGGGGCTGACCACAGAACAGGCGGCGGCTATTGACACTGCCTCCGGGCTCAATGAGGCATCAAGGCAAAAGGCCATAAACGAGGTGGCCAGGAAGAACCGTGAGGAGTACCTGAAAGAGTACGGCACTTACGAGGAGAAGAAACTTGCTATAAATGAGGAGTATGTGAAAAAAGTCCTCGCCACAGAGGACGAGTATGAGAGAATGTCCTTGGCCAAGAAAAGGGACCAAGATCTTGACGCTCTCCGAAAGCAATACGATACCTCATATAACCTCATATTCGCCGACGCGGGCAGGCTCTCCGACAACCTTTTGGTTAAGGCGATAAAGGCCACACAAAAGGAAATCGAGAAGGCCACAAGCGAAGGCAAGATACAGGAGTTGGAATCACTCTACGCCCGTTTGAGGGAGCAGATGGAAGTCCAATCCTCAAGAAACGATGAATGGGGATTCGTCGGTCTGGGAAGCGCTTTCCGTGACATTGAGAAAGCGAAGGAGGCATATGAGAAAGCGGTTGAGTCAGGAAGTCAGGAGGATGTCATAAAAGCGGCCTCGGAATATGAGCAAGCCATATCCAAAGTGGAGAAAAAGGCCGAGCAAATACAAACCATATTCTCGGAAATAGGCTCCATTATGGAGGATATTGGCGGGACAATCGGCGAGATAGGCTCCTCTCTTGGCTCTTTGTCCGGAGCGGCAAAGAGCATTATGGATGCGATAGAGTCCTATGAGACTGGTAGCCATAATCCCGGTGAGTCAATAGCCTCTATAGCCACAGCGGCGATAGAGATTGGAGGCATGCTGGCCAAATCCATAAACTCAAACAATGAGGCTCAAAAGGAGTGGAACAGGACGATTGATGAGTCCGCCCACAAGCTGGCCATGCTCAATCTTGAGGCTCTGGACTATAAGCAACAAAACATCTTCGGGGTCGAGAGCCCCTACAAAAAGGCTATAGACGGCGCTCTCCAGTACGGTGAGGCCATGAAGAATCTGGTGGAGCAAACCAGAAAGCTGTCAGACGGGAAGGTTCAGACAAAGACCAAGAAGGCCATTGATTGGTCCAATGTCGCAAAAGGAGCCGCCACAGGAGCGGCGGCGGGAGCGGTTGCCGGCGGTGGCGCTTTCTCTTGGCTTACGACAGGCATCGGCGCAGCAGTAGGTGCTGTCGTTGGTGCATTCTCCACCAAAACAGTCCCCGTATTTGAAAGCCTGGCTCAGAAGTATGGGAAGATAGTCAATGATGACTTCACGCTCAATCCGCAAATCCTCGCCGACTACAATAAGCTAGATGATGACACCAAGCAGTTGGTTGATAACTGGAAGGAGATTAAGGCCAAGGCGGAGGAAGCACAGCAACAAATGAAAGACACCTTCACAAGTTTGTCCGGTGACATTGGCGGACAGCTTTCCGACTCTCTAGTTAACGCTTTCACGGACGGAAGGCTTGATTCAGCGATAGACGGATTCCACGACAAACTTGGAGGTACTATTGAGGATATTGTAGAGCAGATGGTTTTCAGTAATGTCTTCTCAGAGATGTTTGATAATCTTGAGAAGGAGATGAACGCCAGTTTCGGTTCGGATGGTGACAGGAATATAGTCGATGACCTCATTAGGTTTGAGGAGGCTTATCAGTCGGGGCTTGAGGAGTATGGTAGGCAAATGGCGGATGCCAAAGAATATCTCTCATCCCAGGGCTATGACGCTTGGAACAGAGGCTCGGATAATGAGACATCATCCTCGAGAGGATTCGCGGCTATGAGTCAGGAGACAGGGAATGAGTTGAACGGAAGGTTCACGGCTATTCAGATTTCGAACGAGACCATAGCGCAAAACTCGCTTGCCCAAACCGGTTATCTTTTGACAATCAAGGATTTGGTGGCTGGTGGAAGTTCGGTTTTGGCCGACATCAGAAACATGCACGCCATAGAGGCAAGTTACCTTGAGGATATAGCCAGACAGACCAAACCTATTCCGGTTATGGTTGACACGCTAGACAAGATACAACGAAACACAGCTAATTTGTAATGCCGCACGGAGAGCTTATAATAAACGGATATGACGCTTATGACAGGTGGGGGTTGTCTATGGATAACACCTCCCTGTCACAGTTGATGGGGCCAGCCCCTATGAAGGACATGATACTGAACCGTTCTCGTCTTGAGAATGGCGTTAGGAGGATACGTGACGGTAGGAAATATGATGAGAGGACAATCAAGCTCGGTGCTCATATCGTAGCCGGATCTGACGCTGAGTTTATCCGTCTCTTTAATAAGTTCAAGGCGGAGGTACTTGATTCCGGAAGATTAGATATCCAAGTATCTTATGTGCCTGACACGGTTTACAGGTGCGACTACCTCTCATGCTCAAGTTTTGGTGTATATGGCAGACAGCTGGCCAATTTCGTGCTGACACTAGTGGAGAGTGACCCGACAAACAGAGGATTGTAATCATGGGAAGGATGAGCGCTGACATACGGATAAGGAGGACGGGGTTGCCGGCGGGCTACACCCGGCTCGAGTATGTCGTGTGTTCGGGAGCACAGTGGTTCGACCTCGGCTTCAAGGGCACGGCCTCCCTCGACTTCGATGTGACGGCGATGGCCACGGACACCTCCACGCTCGCCAACTACGGCATCTTCGGTGGCAGGACAAGTGCGGGCGGGGCGAGGTATGACGCGAGCATAGGCTACTCATCCTCCGACAATGTCGCTCTCGGAACGGTGTTCTGGGGCCTGCGCTCGACAGGGTACACCTTAAGAAAGGGATACGCCCTCGGCAAGGTGAGGCTTGTCAAGTCGGGCAACGTCCTCACCGTCTATAACGAAGGGGTGCAGGAAGGGACTCTCACAGGCTCATCGTCCTCCTTCACCGCCGGACGGAACATAACGGTCGGCGGCGTGGACAACAACGGCACCATAGTCAACCCCTTCAAGGGCAGGCTCTACCGCCTCGTTTTCGGCTCGAGGTCTGACCTCGTCCCCGCCAAGAGGGACTCTGACTCGGCCATAGGATTCTATGACCTCGTGAGAGGGACGTTCTACCAGTCCACCACCGGCACTCCTTTCACGGCCGGGCCGGACGGGCTTGATGTCCCGATAACCCCTGAGTGCCGCAGGGTGTGGAAACTCGGCGGTGATGATTACATAACCCTCCGATGGGATTCGCCCGATGAGTACAGGGCCGTTGTCGGTGATTGGGTTGATGACGAGCTGTTCGGCAAGTTCTATGTGACGGAGGCGCAAGACCCGTCCATTGACCCCGCCACAGGCGCTTACCGCCATGAGGTGCGTTTCGACCGTGACTATATCGGATGGAAGAACGTCATACACATGCTGACCTACGGCGCACCGCCGGTCCGCAGGGAGACGGGGTGGAGCCTCACCGACACCCTTTACAACCATCTTGATGCCATCAGGGGCAACCTGTCCGCTCTCGGTTACAGTGTCAGCTACTCGGTCGGCTCGGGTGTCGAGAACCCTGACAGGGCGGTCAGCGTCCTTTTCTCCGGCACGTCGGTCTATGACGCTCTGAACGCCATAGCGGAGGCTTACCGTTGCGAGTGGTGGGTTACGCACAACTCCACCTACACGGCCTGCGTCATCAACATGGGAAGGTGCGAGTCAGGCTCGGAGTACGCCATAACCCTCGGGGAGAACGCCGAGAGCGTCACCGCCTCCAAGAGCGGCTCGGAGTACGCCAACAGGATATTCGCCTTCGGCTCGACGAGGAACATACCGGACACCTACCGGAAGACGCTCGCCTTCAACGTGACCGACACAGAGACGCAGGACGGTGTGACGGTTTTCCGTGACTCGGCCAGGAAGATAACGAGGGACATGCTCAAGACGGGTGACGGTGACAGGGACGCGAGGACACTCAACCTCCTGACACCCCACTACATCGACACCCTTGATGACCCCCCTCGCAGGGTGAGGGCGGTCTTCTCCTCAATCGTGACGCTGGCGAGAGACACACGGTTCTCGGTCAAGGGCTCGCTCAGGCACACGGCCACCTTCCTGCGTAACGACGCTGAGACAGAGATTGAGAAAGGCTGGGCGTGGGAGATCAAGGCCGGCGAGACCGTCCTTGATTCCGGCACCGGCACTTTCGGGGCGCATGAGACTGCCAACGGCAGGGCTGTCAAGACGGTCAGCTCGGAGATAGACACCGCCGTCCTTCTCCCCGCGGGGAGCGCCACGTTCTCCGTCAGCATCTGGACGGAATGGGAGCAGTTCGACCTCTCCGAGGCCGTCGCCGAGAGCGGCTCGCTCACCATCACCCCTGTCGGCTACAAGGTGGACTGCCCGCTCGTCTATGGCGGGAACACCTACACGGTGGAGTTCAACCCCCTCTGCGGCACCACCTCGCAGGAGTTCAACTGGTTCACGTTCCCCGACGGCGTTCCCTCCGGCTTCGGTGTCGGCTCGGCCTACACCCTCTCTTTCTCCGACGGGGACACGGACGGCCTGCTCCGCACCAGAGTGCCGTCATCGTTCTACACCGACGACCTCGGCGACACCACCATGTTACGCATGGTCGGCGAGAGGAGGCTCATGTTGCCCACCACCACCCCCGGATATGTGGAGAGGGGCGACACGTCCATCCACAAGGTCGTGGAGAAGGTGGTCGTGTTCGAGGAGGAATACCCTCGTATGGCCTTGCAGATAACGGAGATAGAGACCGGCTCCTACACGGACAACACGGACTACGCCGACGGGTCGAGGACCTACGGCACCCTTCCGAAGTACACCATCAAGGTCAAGTCGGTCAACCCCGGCGGCTCGCTGTCCGATTTCACTTTCAGCAAGGAGTATCTCACGACAGAGCCGCTCACGGCCGTCTTCATGTCGAGGGATGAGGCGCACACCCACGGCTCAGTCTCCGAGTCGCGCCACTTGCTGTCGGGAATGAGTTTCGGTGTGAGTTTCAACCAGGCCAACCAGACCTACACCATAGCCTTCAACGAGGACTACGGGGCCAAGCTGCCCAACGGTGTCCTCATGCCGGAGGTCGGGGACTGCCTTTTCCTGACCGGATGGGACACGAAGGCGATGGAAGGGCTAGGCCTTATAGCCGCCGCCGAGGCGAGACTCCTCGCCGACGCCAACGCCTACCTTGACGCAGTATCAGAGCCGTCGCTCACTCTTTCCTGCGCCATGATGTCCGACCGTATGCTCTCTGACGGCTTGCTGTCAGGCGGCAGGGCGGTGATTGTGACGAGGGGCGCTCTCAAGGTCAGCACGAGGGTCATAGGCTACGAGTACAAGCTCGACATACCCGAGGACACCCCGGTCTATGAGTGCGGTGAGACCGCCGCCTATTCCCGCCTCCGCGAGCTTGAGAAGGTGCTGAGGGCGAGCGTGCAATCAACCTCATCGTCCGGAAACCCAGTGTCGGGGACATCAGTCACCGTGTCCGGTGAGGGCGGCTCAGCGCAGCTGAACGGTGCCTTGACATGGATACCGGGCAACGTCGTGGAACTTGAGCCTGGCGTTTTTAACGGCACGGAGGACAAGACGCTCACCATCCCCACGGAGATAGGCCACCTTGCCGGAAACGCCAACCTCCCGAGGATAGGAAGCACCATCGAGACGCTCGATGACGGGAGCAAGGTGGTTGACCTTATTGATTCCGCGGGGACGAGACTGCTGACGGCGGGCATGACGGACTGGTTCATCGAGGAGGCTTATGAGGAAGGGGGCGAGACTCTGCTGAGACTGAAGCTCAACCCCCGCTATGAGGGCATGTACGCCGAGGGCTGGGTATCCGGCGGCGGCGTGTCCTCACAGGGCGGCGGGGGTGGCGGTGCCACATCGATGCCGGAGCTCTCGGATGTTGATGATAACCTCTATGACGGCATAACTGTCGGGCAGGCCCTCGTCTGGGACGGAGCGGAATGGACCGCGGGGACGGTCATACCCGACCTCTCCGACTATCTGCGTCTTGACGGCGGGACGATGACCGGAGCCTTAACGGTGCCGGCCTCCTCGTCGTCGGCCAACGACAGGACGAAAGGTCTCAACTTGAGCGACAAGGCCCATGTGGGTGTGAACGGCAACAACCTCGGCATCTACTCCGCCGGAACGATAGTCATGCGCCCGATGGGCTCGACCACCAACGGCCTCTCGCTCAACGCCTCCGACATCACCTTCAATGGCGAGTCCCTGCTGACCCAGGCGGACACCGACAACCGCTACTACACCCAGACGCAATCGGACGGGAGGTATCTCTACAAGTCGCTGTACTCTTTGGATGACAATGCGACCGGGTACGGAATACTTGTCAAGACCACCATGCCGGAGATAACCAGCAGGCAGGCGATTATCCATATCAAGGGCAACGCCTATCCGGGAACGATCGACTCAAGGGTGACATTTTACAACTACACCTCTCAAAGTTCCGCTATGCACGGCCCGACGGCTATACACAACGGCTACGACCTCGGTGACGTTCACGCCTTCTGCTATAACGGGTATGTGTATATTTGGTTTGCGAGGCCTGCCAAATTCTCTACAATCCTCGTGTATTGCTCAAGAGGGAATGGCGTGTCCGGGGAGAATGTGGTTGACACCATAACCTACGCCCCTATACCGAGCGGCGTGACAAGGCACTCTACCATAACCCCGGCGGTGTCGGCCAAGGTGTCCGACCTGTCGTCCTACGCCACCATATCGCTGCTCAACTCCTCGCTGGCGAACTACCTGCCCCTCTCTGCCGGAAGCGACAAAGCTCTGACAGGGACGCTCTACTCGCAGGACATCTACTCATACAATGTCCGTCCCAGAACCAACTCGACATCGCAAAACACGGGGTATAACCTCGGCACGTCATCCTATAACTGGCGCAACCTCTATGTCAAGAGGATATACCTCTCATCGGCGGTTTATATCGAGTACGATTCCACCAACCAGGGCGTGCGGGTCGTCGGTGCGGGAATCATAACCGACAACTTTATCACGGGAGGAGGCGTGTCCACAACGTAATGCCCTGGAATCCCACAACGAAGATAATGACCGCCCCGCTGAACCTCAATAACAACGGTGACATCCAGCAAGCCACAGAAATGTTGGGACACGGTGACCTGGGTGACTGCATCGTGAACGGGACGATCAAAAAGTGGGCGAAATGGAAGCCCCAGGACTCCGGGCTCTCCGTTGAACCTGTCGGCTACCTCACGGATGACCAAAGGAGGGACAGCAACTGGGGGCTGGCAATCCCCTCGGCACTCCGGCGGCTCTCAACTGTGGTGGAGGGCTATGACGCGGGGAATAACTACAAGTACACGCGTCCGGCGAGGAGATTTAGAATGTTTGACTTTGTCAGAGTCAACAACGGCATCCCCTCAACAAGCGAGGGATACTACGGAAACGCCAAAGGCTTCGTCTCCGGGAACAAGGCCGAGACCAATGCCGCCTCGAAAAAAGACCATTACTATATCCACCACATCAGCAGCGGGGTCATCTGCGGGGTTGACTGGTATAGGACTTCACGCAATGACGAGATAGGACTTGCAGACATTAACCTCGGCCTCACCTCCGCCATCAACGGTTATTTCGGGGTTATTCTTTTCGACACATCCGCAAGTTCTAACAATTACAGGCTAATTTGTTCGGATGTGAAGATTCAGTCATCCTCGTCCTCCTCGGTGACGATACCCGACAGCGTGTTCACCCCAGCCTCTCAATCCCTCGTGGGGCATACATTCAAGGTCTATCCTGTCATATCGCTGGGAAATGAGAACGCCACGGGAGAGGGGCTTCAAACCGATATGGTCAACTGGGACTTAATATCGCTCCCGGATGTGACGATTTTTATGTTTGATGTCAGGGACGCTGGGCAATCCATTTCCGTGGCGATTAATAATCTCCAGTCGCATATTAATGAGCTTGGCAGACAGACCGCATCCTGCTCCATATCAGTCCGGCAAACCGCCGACCTCCCGGCCACGGATGTCACGTTCCGGATAAGGCTCTACGGTGGCGGCACAACCTCTACCGCGACAACGCGGCTTGACGAGTCCTCAGAGACCGTTTCCGTTTCGACCTACACAACCACAATAAACAAATCTTGGGGCAACTC
>JAEEGL014920330.1_pt1 | contig 11249 bp, 14 predicted proteins | sample 9134231 | NCBI WGS metagenome assembly JAEEGL01 (sample SAMN16246548, study PRJNA631951) | gut metagenome | biome: gut microbiome; feature: rumen; material: fiber-attached | host: Bos | place: Iran: Karaj | collected 2018-10
GGCAGCAATTCGGTAGCCGCCAACCAAGGCATTGTGCTTGCCGCCGCATACCGCGCCACCGGCAACACCAAGTACCTCGAAGCGGCGCAGGCGGACCTCCATTACATCCTGGGACGCAATCCGCTTGACTACTGTTACGTGACAGGCTTTGGCGCAAACCCAGTAAAGGATGTTCACGACCGACGCGCCGTGGCTGACGGCATCGAAAGTCCCGTGGCAGGCTATCTCTGCGGCGGTCCCAACGCCACCGCAAAGGGCGACATCCCCGATTCGCTCTACAAGTACAATACGCCCGCCATGCGCTACTGCGACATCAACCGCAGCTACACCACCAACGAAATCGCAATCAACTGGAACGCAGCATTGATAGGGCTTGTATTTGACGTTAATTAATAATTTTGCATTGACAAATGCAGAAGTCAATTATGCATTATGCATTATGAATTATGCATTGTATTGACATCCATACCCACAACACCCCCCGTCCGGACATACCGTCGATAGTAGATGTGTCCGGGGCGGGGGATTGTTGTTTTGACTATGAATATTTTTCGGCGGGGATTCATCCCAAAAGCATTAGTGAAGATTGCCTGCGCCAATTATCTGAAATTGAGAAAATTGCCGAAAGGAAAGGATTCGTCGGGGTAGGGGAGTGCGGCTTGGACAAGTATTCTGACAGTCCGAGGGAATTGCAGGAAAAAGTTTTTGCGGCGCAGCTGTCTCTCGCCCAGCGGCTCAATGTACCAATCATAATCCACTGCGTAAGATTATACAGCGACGCTCTCCGCCTTATCAAAAAAAACAACTTCACCGCTCCCGCCATCTTCCACGGCTATAACGGCAATCCCTCCGTCACCGTCCAACTGTTGAAACTCCCAAACACGTATTTTTCGTTTTCGGAACAGACATTCGCCCAGCCTGAAACTTCCGGCGCAAAATCACTGCCCCTGATACCGCCGCAGCGCATCCTCACCGAGACCGACTGCAATGGCGCGTCTGATTTAAGTGTTGTAATCCAAAAAATCGCCGCAAAAAAAGACATCGAAGCCTCATCGCTCCAACAAACAGTATATGAAACTTTTATGCGGATAATCAGCGGCGCACAAGCACGCAATTCCAGCAATTGCCCATAAACAAAAAATCCCGACCATCGTCGTAACGGTCGAGATTCTTGCGGTCGCGCTTGCGGTCATAGACCTTCTTGGACTGCCTGATTTTTGTTGGTCTCATCGAAATCAATTTGCCGTGGAGCATTATCTCCTCCTCGCGGCTTGCCTTTTTGGCGGCTTTGAGCGCGTCAAGAGCCACCGAGTTTTTGTGCTTGTTCATAGTCGTATGTATTTGTTAATCATTCATTCAATTACTTCAATTACTTCAATCACTTCAATTACTTCAATTACTTCAATTACTTCAATTACTTCAATCACTTCAATCACTTCAATTACTTCACAACGCCGCAACATCGCAAAATATTGCGGCGTTGGTGAAAGAAAACCGTTATTTTATGTCAAGATTGAAATAATTTGCGTATTCCTTCTGCGCTTCTTTGAGTCGTGCGGACGCCTCCTTGATGCGCGTATCTACGTCCTTGTAACGTGTCTCCCATTGCAGGCGAACTTCCGCCGTAAACTCATTTTCGGGCAGTTTGTAAAGGCGCACCAAATAATCAAGGTCGTTGTTGGTAACGTCCTCAAACACAGAAATATAATTGAGTACTTCCTGTTTGAGGTTTTCGCCGCCTACGATTGGTGTCAACTCTTGGACGTTGGCCTGCGATTCTGCCACCTGATCCATAAGCACCACAAGAGCCGCATCCATCTTTTCCGAAACGTATGTATCGAATGTTTCGAGCAGTTGGTCGTACTTGACCACCACCGCCTTCTGTTGCGCCATCAAATCGTTGTTGAAAGCGCCAGCCTCCTTCGGGGTGGGCTTGCATGCCGACAATGCGGCCGCCAGCATCACCACAATTACGATTCTTAACTTTTCCATTTTATTACTGCTGTTTGTTTTTGATTTTGTTGCACTCGTCCGTCACCTTCGCATTGGCATTCGTAATCTTCTTCTCCACGTGGGATGCGATGTCGTCCCATTTTTTGCGGAGGTCGTCGCCAAAGTCGGTGTCGGGAATTTTGTAAATCCTCACCTGCTCCTTAGATTCGGTGGCGGTGATGTCGCGCATGGTCTCCACTTTGTAGGCGAGGGCTTCCAGCAGTGGTTTGCAGTTGTCGTCCACCTGCATCGAACCGATTTTTTGCGCCGTCGCCGCAAGATAATTGTTGAGGCCTTCGAGGGCGTTGTCCATTTCGGTGGCCTGGTACGTGTCGTAACTCTGCTGGAGCAGCACGTACACGCTGTCGATGCCACGGTTGATGTTCATGAGCGTGTGCATGTTGTTTTGAGTCTGCACAGCCGGCGACGTGCAGCCCATAATCGACGCCAGCAACATTGCGCACGCTGCTATTTTGGTTGATGTTTTGTTCATTATGTATTCGTTTTAATAATTGAGTGTGCAAAGATATACATTTTTTTGCAAATATCACCAACCTTACCATTCAAAATCGGAGCGGCTCCGTTAAGTTTTTCCAACTGTCATTCTATTTCAATATGTGAAAACCAATCGATGGATTATTTGCTGATTAATTCATTGAACATTTCAAAGAGACGTGTTACCATATCTGTTTCAGAGGCGGTGGCTTTCAATCCGTATAGTTTCAGCACCTCTATGTCGAGTTCCTTATGTGCGTCGCGCAAGTCAGTGTACGCCAAATCGAAATTGTCGCCATAAAGGTCGGCGAGAGACGCACCTTGTTTTAAATATTTTTCGCGTACGTCGAGGATTTTTTGCGCATTGGTAGAGACGCGATTAATCGCGTCTCTACAACGACCGCCGTCGTCAACCACAGGCCACGGAAAATTGTTATAGACAATTTTTTTGCTGTAACGAGGGTCTGATTTAAGACGTCCGCAGACAGCCCGCATCCACGCATTATGGACTATCGAGGTGAGTATGCCAAATTCATATAGCGTTGCTTGGGGAATGATAAGGTTGGCATCTGAGGCAATCACATCCTTAGCCCGTCGTCAAATAGCGGTTTCCACAGGTTCGCAACCTGTTCGCCTTGACAAATTGAATTGGTGGAAACAAAGGCGCAACGGATTTTTGTGTTTTAATTCCAAAATTGCTGCGCCTTGCCTTTTTCATAGCCGTTCTGCGAATCCCAAAACTTGGTTTGGATTATCAGATTTTGTTTGATTGCCTTGTCGTCCATAATCAATTCTCCCCCTCAAAATTGCTCTTTATATCGTTCTGATGCTGCCTCCCGAATTCTGGCTCAAACTGTTCGTCGTCGTATTCGGGTTCGATGAAGTCGTTTTCAAAGCGGTCTAATGTCGGGAAACCGATGGCGCAGAATATGGCGGTGATGACGCTCACGAAGGCGCATTGCTCCTTGAATGTGATGGCAAGGGAGAGGATGTCAACGATGTAGGCGATGTAGATGAGTTTGTTTTGGAAACGTTTGGCGTTGACGAAATATTGCTGCTTTTCGTCAAGGTCGTCCTTGGGTTTGAGGATTTCGGCGGTCTTATTGTAGGTGTGGTAGCCGTACCATATCGCAAAGCCCGTCCCAAACATACATACGTACTCCAACGTCATCACGACGTATGGATTGTCAATCAGGGCGTTGCTTTGCAGGACGTTGCGCACTATCCACACGATGATGAGCGCAACGGTGAGAGCGATGAGCCACGTCCAATGAATCCTTTTCTCCTGAGAGAGCCGCTGTTCAAAGTTGTCCATTAATCACTATAATAAAAAGGTGGAGTGGGGGAGCGCACGCTTAAATCTCCTCGTCGAGTCCGTCGTCGAAGCCGCCCTTCGCCTCCTTGAGTTCGATGGGCACTTTGGACACGTTGCGGAAGTCCTTGCCCGCGTCGAGGAGGTCGCTGTCGCTGTAAAACCACGTGATTTTCAACTCCTTGCCGGGGATGTCGTTGATTTTGTTCAACTCCTTGAGGATGTTGTAAATCCATATCTGTGACGACGTATTGTAATAGTCAAGCGACAGGTGCACAGTCGTGGTGTCCTTGGGATCCTTCACGTAGTCGCTAAGCACCTTAAACACAGGCTCGTAGAACGAGAATGTGTTCTCGATAATCGACCGTCCTCTGATCTCAAAGAAACCGTTGTCGCAGTCAAAGTTGACAAACGGGCTCTTGGCACTTTCCGCTATCTGCAAACTTTCCATTTTTTTCGTTTTGGTATAAATGTAATTGTTTTGTGCTTTTCCTTGTTGCTTGTAATTTTTATTTCCGCAAAAATACATATTTTTCTCACACCGCCAAAATTTTTTTAACATCTTTAATAAAAAATATTTTTTTTCGTTTGCTATTTGGCTAAATACGAAATTGTTGTTAGATTTGCAACATATTATTAATCGCATCGATTATGAGGAAAACGCTTATTATAATGGTGTCGGCGTTGTTGGGGACGCTGACGGCGGGAGCGCAGGAGGTGACGTCCTACGAGACCGACAGCACGGCATATTACAACGCCGTCTATAACCCCAGCGGCTACGCGCAGGCACCCGTCAGAGGCCCTCAGCGCAAGGTCAATGCCGACCGCAACAGGCTGCATGCAACCGTCAATACGGGAATTGGAGTCGGCGGCGGCGGCTCGTATGAGTACGTCAACCCGAGGTTCACTTACGACCTCAACAAAAAGTGGAGTCTTGACTTCGGTATGGGAATTTCGTACAGCAACCTGAAATTCAGGAACTTCGCCAACGCAGAATCTTCCGCAAGATATGAGAACCTCCGCGCCGTCACCAACTATTATTCCGTTGGGGCGACCTACCGCGCCACCGAAAAACTCACGCTCTACGGCGACCTCATCTATGCAAAGCGGATGCCCGTGGGCGGCGGCGACAATCCTCTGGGCGGCAACAACGACGCCTATATGGCTACATTCGGTGCTATGTACCAAGTCAACAAGGCGTTCTCGATAGGGTTTGAGGTGCAGAAGTCGCGCAATGTCAACCCATACGGTCTCCCAGGCAACCCCTCTGGAATCCCCGACTACGGAATCATTTACAACAATCCTTACAGCCCGTGGTAACACACATTTTAACCAACTGATTATGAGTTTTTTGCAAGGTCTCCGCGAGAATTGGGGACACAGGATATTGCGCCGCAAGGCAAGGAAAGTGAGCCGCACCAAGACCTACAACAATCTTGACTCGGCGCAGACAGTGGGCATCCTCTTCGACGCCTCCAGCAAGGCTGACATCGAGGACGTCAAGAAACTTATGACCTCGCTCGACAAGGCGGGCAAGCGCATCGACGCCCTCGGAATGGTGCAGGCGCAGAATGAACTCGCGCTCCATGCCGACGAGGTTGGCTTCAATTTTTTTGCCGCCGACGAGTGCGGGTTTTTCTTTTTTCCGAAAGGCGTGACGGCGTTGCAGTTCATATCGCAGAAGTTTGATATAATGCTCAACGTCTGCCCCGAAACGTCGCTCTGCGTGGATTTCATCGTTGGGATGTCGAGGGCTAAGTTCAAGGTATCCACCAACCTCGGCGACGAGGCGTATGCCGACTTCATATTGCAGTTTGCCACTGGGACGGGCGCGGACGGCAAGCCACGCCCCAAGCCTTCCGCAGGGCAGATAATCACCGCTATGAAACAATACCTTTCCAACATCGCAAAGGCTTGATACACACATAAATACACAATACAATCACAAACACTCAATTATGAGAAACGACAGACTTTTTGGAGTGGGAGTCGCATTGGTGACACCCTTCAAAGAAGACGGTGCGGTGGATTACGCCGCATTGCAACGATTGCTTGAACACATCATTGCTGGTGGAATCCACTACATCGTGATAGGCGGCACCACTGGTGAGCCGGTTACATTGACCGTGCGCGAGAGGGAGGAAGTGAGGGAATTTATCGTGAAACAGGTGGCGGGTCGCGTGCCTCTCGTGCTCGGCATCGGCGGCAACAACACTGACCTCGTGGCAGCCGAAGTCTCCGTTGTTGACACAAATGGCATCGACTACATTCTCAGTATTTCACCATATTACACCAAGCCAAACCAACGCGGCATCTACGAGCACTTTGCTGCGGTTGCCGAGTCGAGTCGGTTGCCTATAATCCTCTACAATGTACCGGGACGCACCTCGCGCAACATTGAGCCGTCCACCATAATCCGCCTCGCCAACGATTTCCAAAACATCGTTGCAGTCAAGGAGGCGAGCGGCAATATGTCGCAGATAATGAGCATTATGGAGAACAAGCCCGACGATTTTATGGTCATTTCGGGCGACGACTCGCTCACCGTGCCGCTGATGTCGGTAGGCGTGTCGGGCGTGATTTCCGTAGCCGCCAACGTCGCTCCGGCGCAGTGCGTCAAGATGGTGAACGCCGCAGCCAAAGGCGATTTCAAGGAGGCTTCGCGCATCCACTACCAACTCCTCGACCTTATGGGCGCGCTCTTTGAGGACGGCAGCCCCGCCGGTGCAAAAGCCGCGCTCAACATGCTCGGCATCATCAACAGCGAATATCTCCGCCTGCCCCTCGTCCCCGTCTGCGACGCCACACGGGAACACATCAAGGCGGCTCTCGCAAAAATTTGATTCGATATTTTTTTAACAACGAATTAAACGAATGGAACGAATAACCAATTACAATTCATAAAAAATATTTACAATATTTTTTTTACGAATTAAACAAATACATATCCAATGAACCAAATTTGTATTCGTTACATTCGTTGTAGAGACGCAATGCATTGCGTCTCTACAAATAGAAAATTCGTTTTAATTCGTTTAATTCGTTGTAAAAAAATCAACAAATCTACAAATCAAAAATCAACAAATGAATAATAATTTCCCACAGTGGGCGGCGGAGGCGGTTTGGTATCAGATATTTCCCGACCGCTTTTGTCGTCTTAATCAGGACAATCCAATCACCGCGCAGGATATCCTCGGCACTGCGCCGTGGAATATCAACGCCGAAAAGCCGTGGCAGATACATCCGTGGACTGCCGATTGGAACCTGCGTCAGCCTTACGAAAACGGCAACACCAAGGACTTCCACACCAACAAACTCCGCCGGCGTTTTTGCGGCGACATCAACGGCGTCATCTCCAAACTCGACTACCTCGCCGACCTTGGTGTCAACGCGCTGTATTTCACGCCGTTGCAGTATTCGCCGAGCCTTCATAAGTACGACGGCACCAATTTCCTGCATGTGGATCCGTTCTTTGGCAGCAATCCGAGGGCGGACATTGGGCAGATTGAGGATGAGGATTTTGACGATTTCGACAACGCCACTTGGACCACCGCCGACCGCGAAACCCTGAGGCTCATCAGCGAGGCGCACAAGCGCGGGATGAAGGTGATGTTTGACGGCGTGTTCAATCATATCGGCTATAACAGCAAGCCATTCCAAGACGTCCTCAAAAACCACAAGGAATCCAAATACGCCGATTGGTTTCACATCGACTGGACCAAGACCACGCCCAAAAGGTTGCAGTACGAGAAGTTTTGGGGCTGCGTCAAGGAGATGCCAAAACTCAACTATGGTTCGCAGGAAGTAAAGCGTTATGTATTTGCGACATTGAAGCGGTGGTTGAATCCGATTGTGGAAGGTGTTGGGTATGAAGGCATTGACGGCTGGCGGCTCGACCATGCGATAGGTGTTCCGATGACTTTTTGGAAGTCGGCGCACGAATTTTGTAAGAAAATTAACAAAAATTCGCTGTTCCTTGCCGAATTTATAGAACCAGATACAATTATAAAACCATACTTGGAAAATGGCGCGTTTGATTGCGTGATGAACTACGGATTTTACTTTTTGGCGTGCGAATTTTTCACGGGCGACGGCAAGAAGATGACCGCCAAGGAGTTTGACCGAAAGATCTGGAATCAACTGAAACTTTATCCTCTCGGCTCTAATTATTTGGCTATGAACCTTCTTGGCACGCACGACACCGAGCGCATAGCCTCGCTTATCGTCAACCGCAAGATGAAAGAGTACGGCAGCATCGAAAAATTCTTCCAAAACACCCACTGCACCGACCGTGGCTACACCTCACGCCGACCCGATGAGTTGGAACGTCAGATTCAGCGGATGATGATTGTCTTTGAATTTGCGATGATTGGCGCGCCGATGGTCTATTATGGCGACGAACTCGGTATGTACGGCGGCAACGACCCCGACTGCCGCAAGCCGATGTGTTGGCCCGATATGAAATTTGACGACGAACACGAGGTGCGCAGCGCGATGCACAAGTATTACGTCAAGGAGCCGATAGCCGCCGACATGGAGTTGAGGGATTTTTACAAGCGTATTATAGCCCTGCGCCGCAGCAGCAAGGCGTTGACACAAGGCACTATGACCACCGACTACGCCTCATCTGATAGCCGCGTCTGGGTTATAAGCAGGCGGAGCGGCAGCGAGCGCATCATTTTTGCCTTCAATTGCGAAAAATCCGCCGCCAAAGTTCGCATTGTGGGGCTTCCTGGCAGGGAGTACGCGGATTGTTTGGGCGGCTGTGGCGTAATTGCCGACAATAAAGGCGCGATAGACATCAATTTGCCGCCCAATTCGTTCCGCGTCCTTTGTTGTCCCAATGCTTGAAATAGCGATTCCATTCCTCAAATACTTGAAATGGTATTCGCTAAGTGGGTGATATTTAGTGTGAAAAAATATTTTATGAAATTATTTTTGCTTCAACTTATCGTCCGCAACTCCTTGAATGTCAACATATTGCCTATCGGTATTTTTGTTGGGGTTCAATAGAGAATGTCTAATTTACTTATAATCAGCAATTTTTAACATTTCATTTTGGCATAGATGTTGAATGTATAGGGTAAAATAAAAAAATATAATAACTCGACTACACAAAACAGACAACAAAATGAGCAAAGTAAATTGGACAGGAGTAATCAGGAAAGGTATTTTGAAGCTGAAACTCTCATTCGACTCCGATGTGAGCATCCCGGACAGGATGAGGATAATGGAGAGTTACGCAGAGCGTCTTTCTAATTCAGAGGTGCGCGTCATCGAATCGCACCACTACTCGGACGGCAGCCAGATGAGGGCCGTCATCAACAACCGCGCTGAATAATCCGTCAGCACACACGAAGGCGGGGAACTCGGATTTAGTCTTCGAGTTCCTCGCCTTCGTTGTATGGCATGATGTCGTCGTCATCGTCCGCCTCGGGTATTGAGGGCGGTTCTTCTTCTTGGGTTTCGTCCGTTTGTGCTTTCGGCGACATCTTTGGCGTGATTTTGAAATAATTGTCGATTGCGGCGGCTATGATTGTCTTGATTTCGTCACGCTGTGTGGATGTTATCGTGGGCGACTGCACTTCGCCATCTTCGAGCGTCAGGTAACTTACCGTAACTCCAAGTGCGTCAGCGATTTTCTTCAAGTTTTTGATGGTGTAGCGGTTGGGGTCGTCACGCGAGAGCATTACGCGGAGGCTTATAGTCGGGATGTCGCACTCCTTGGCGAGCTTCGACACCGACCATCCCTTCTCCTTGCGCAGAGTCTGTATCTTGTCAGTGATGTTCATAGTTGCAATGTATTAAAATTTTATGCAAATATAATATATTTTTGATAATGCGCCGCATCATTTTCCATTAATCTTTTCCAAAACGTCCAGTGCCTTCTTCGTGTTGGTGATGTTGGAGACTACGAGTGTGAGCTTGTCGGCGGTGGCGGTGGGGATGCGGCAGATTTTGCTGAGTTCGCCCGAGGTGAGGCGGGTGAATATCGCTTGCAACTGGCTCGAATGTATGAATGTGTCTTTGGCGACGAAATTGCAGAGCATCTTGCCGCCCTTCATCGTTATCTTCTCTATGCCGAGTTGAATTGCCACCCAGCGAATCCTCACAATGTCAAAGAGTTGCAACGTCTGTTTTGGAATCTCGCCAAAACGGTCTTTGAGTTGGTCGGCGATTTGTGCGAGTTCATCGGCGGTTTTCACGCTGTCGAGGCGGCGGTAGATGCGGATGCGCTCCGCCACGTTCTGTATGTAACTGCTCGGCAGCAAAACTTCCATATCCGTGTCGATGACGCAATCGTCGGTGAAGGCGAACCCTTCGGGCATTTCTATCGCCTTGTCGTCGTCGCCGTCCGACTGCAATTCCACCTGATGCTGTTTCCTGAACTCCTCCTCCTTGATTTCGGTGATGGCGTCGTCGAGGATTTTTTGGTAAGTCTCGATGCCAATTTCGTTGATGAAACCACTCTGTTCGCCGCCGAGCATATTGCCCGCGCCACGGATGTCGAGGTCTTGCATCGCGATATTGAAACCGCTGCCAAGTTCCGTGAAACTCTCAATCGCCCTGAGCCTTTGACGCGCTTGTACGGTCAAATTCTCCTCCGGCGGCGATATGAGGTAACAGAACGCCTTCCTGTTGCTCCTGCCCACGCGCCCGCGAAGTTGGTGTAGTTCGCTGAGGCCAAAATTCTGCGCGTCAAACACGATGATGGTGTTGGCGTTAGGAATGTCGAGGCCGTTCTCAATGATTGTGGTCGAGATGAGGATGTCTGCCTCGTTGTTGATGAAGGAGAGCATAATGTCTTCGAGGATGTCGCCGTCCATCTGCCCGTGTCCCGTGAGGATTGCCGCCTTCGGAAACATTTTTCTTATCATTTCCTCGGTCTTGTAGAGGAGTTTTATCTTGTTTTGAATGATGAACACCTGACCGCGACGGCTAAGTTCGTAGTCGATAGCCTCCTTGATGACTTCGGGCTTGAATGTGTGCACCTCCGTTACCACCGGATAGCGGTTTGGCGGCGGAGTGCTAATGATTGAGAGGTCGCGCGCGCCAAGAAGCGAGAATTGCAGTGTCCTCGGTATAGGCGTTGCCGTGAGAGTCAGGGTATCGACGTTGAGTTTCAGTTGTTTGAGTTTTTCCTTGACCGAAACGCCAAATTTCTGCTCCTCGTCGATGATTAATAGACCAAGGTCGCGGAATTTGATGGTTGCGCCCACGAGTTTGTGGGTGCCGATGATGATGTCAATCTTTCCGGCGGCAAGTTCGGCGGTGATTTCGCGCACTTCCTTGGCAGTGCGCAGACGCGAGAGGTATTCCACTTTTACTGGGAAGTCTTTGAGCCTGTCGCTGAACGTCTTGTAATGTTGAAGTGCAAGTATAGTTGTAGGCACGAGTACGGCGACTTGTTTGCCGTCGGTAGCCGCCTTAAACGCCGCACGGACAGCGA
>JAEEGL015526260.1_pt1 | contig 11249 bp, 15 predicted proteins | sample 9134231 | NCBI WGS metagenome assembly JAEEGL01 (sample SAMN16246548, study PRJNA631951) | gut metagenome | biome: gut microbiome; feature: rumen; material: fiber-attached | host: Bos | place: Iran: Karaj | collected 2018-10
ACGTCAACCTTGGGAAGGTTGCATTCTACCACTGAATTACGTCCGCATATTTATATTATAATACAAAGCCTGTTAATTTGCCCGATTATTTACATCTTTATTATCTTCTTTTGGTCCAAACAAATGCTTTTTTGCTTCTTCCGGATTTTTTAAATAATACAAAAAACAAATGCAACCAATACTGCATAAAGTTCCGAGAATAAACTCCCAAGTGAAAACTTTATCAGTCTTCCCTGTTGTTTCAAATGTATCTTGGTTCGGACTGTTTACAAGCTCTGTCTTTTCTTGTTGCGCAGGCCTGATTGTATCACAAGAATGCATAGCTGCTGTTGTTAGAGTAAATGCAGTAATCATAGGAATCATAGTTTTGAATTTAATCATAATAATAAAACCCCCTACCTAAATAATTGTAGCTCTTATTCCTTATTTTTGCTATGATTGAGTTTAATTTGATTTACGATTCTTAATAAATTTAAACATAAAAAAAGTGAATAGGTCTTAATCTAACTTATTCACTTTCTTAATTTTCTCTTATAAATTTTAATGCCTAGTAATCAATTGTATACCCATTCTCAACTACACGAGCAGTACAGGTAATAGAATCGCCTATTGCACCATCCCGACAACCTCCTGCATCATTCCAATAAGGAAAAACACCATCTTCGCCGTAGTACATATGTACTTCTTGGCTGCCATATGGGAATAGAGTACCTTCTGATGATAACGCAAACATAAATATATCACGTCCGAATATATTCGGTCTTGTAGTCCCGTTTACGTCAATAATAATATCAGCTGCTCTACTGTACATTGTTCTGCCGTTTGCTCTTGCTGTAGCTTCATCACTTTCTCCATTCCTTGCATCATTTACTTTGTCAGAAATAAAATACATGGCCCCGTTTTTTGCGGTTAGAGCAGTATAAACACCTATATCTCCGTCTTCAATAACAATACCTCTTGTACCATCTGTATCCATCATTGCCGGAGGATTATTACCATAATAACCGGTCAAATCTCTACGTTCTTCATACCCGCTCAATGTCATGAATCTCGTAATATTGCCATAGAATGCATCTAATTGGGCTTTAGTTGGATTTTGGACGACTGGTGCATCAGTCCATACATCCCAATTATACAAGTCTTCTGCGTTTTCTGCTGCCATACCTGTTTGAATGCCGTTTTCAAAATTTGAAACTGCAGTTGAAAGTCTGGCTGCGTTTGTTTGGTTACGCCCGTTTTCCATAATAGAAGGTGTTACAAGCATACCTACAACACCTATGATACCAAGTGTCATAAGCACTTCCACCAATGTGAATCCAAATTTCTTCATATACAAAACTCTCCTAAAATTAGTCTATGATACAATAATATCACTTTTGAGAAGGTTTGTGAAGGGGGAGTATACTATATGTTAACAAGTACTTTATTTTCGCCAATGACTTTTCCGTTATAAACTCGTCTGTAGTTTTTGTTCTCGACATTTATATAATCTCCGACCATTCCGTCTTGAATTGCCGTTCCGTCAATTGAAATCATTACTGCGCCGTTTGATACAAAGAAAATACGAACATCAGAGTTACGTGCTACGTCAGGACGCATTTTTACAAACCTCTTATCAATGATTTCGCCTTTTTGGAATACTTTTTTTGCAATTATTTCTTTCTCAAGCATTGCTTCGTCCAGAACATATTCCGCTTTCAGCGCAACATCTATTTTTTTAACTGTTGTACATTCTTTCGTCAGAGTTTGGTCGCGATTAATCATATCTGAAGCTACAAGAATTTCTTTCATGATAATAGTTTGTGCCGGAAGATTAAGAGTTCTGACAAAGTTTCCGTTTACCAATACATCAACTCTTTTTATATCTCTGGACATAATTCTGTCACCGCCGGATGCGATTTTGTATGTAATCTTTCCGTCAGGAAGTTGAAGTTCAGAGAATTGTGTTGCCAGTATTTTTACTTCAATATCACCTTTTGTTATTTTTTTGTAGTGGTTTTCATACATTTTTGCAATATCAGCCTTAACTTGAGCAGAACTTATAACCTGCGCTTTAACAGTCGGAATCGCAAAAAACAGCAAAACTGCAATAAAGCAGCCTGCCGTTTTTATATTAATTTTCCACTTTCTACTTCCCACTTGTGTATACACTTTCACCCGAATTTCTATAATGTGCTTATTCACTTTCTTATGTCATATTATTTGTAACTTGCAGAATATTACTTGACGCTGTAATCAGTCTTGAATTTGATTCAAATGCACGTTCTGCTTTGATTAAACCTACAAGCTCATCAACAATCTGAACGTTTGAACCTTCAAGCATGCCTTGTTGAATCAAGCCCAAACCGTTTTGTCCCGGAGTATCCTGAACAGGATTTCCTGATGCTTGAGTTTCCTGATAAAGGTTGTGACCGATTGATAACAGACCTGCAGGGTTTTGGAATTTTACTAATTGAAGCGAACCGACTGTTGACTGTTGTGTTTGCCCCGGAAGTGTAACAGAAATATTACCGTCTTGAGTAATAGTGATTTCCGTTGCATCTCTTGGAATTGAAACAGAAGGTTGTAATAAAAGCCCATCATTAGTACACAATTGGCCTAATGAATCAACTTGCAAACAGCCGTCACGAGTGTATGCAAGTGAGCCGTCTTCTTTCATAACTTGCAAAAATCCTTCACCCTCGATTTCAATATCGAGTTGTCTGCCTGTAGAAATTGCTACACCTTGTGTAAATACCCTTGTTGTAGCTGCGGTTTTAACACCAAGCCCGATTTCAATACCTACCGGCTGATATGTGCCTTGGTTCATCAAAGCACCAGGAGTTCTTGCTGCTTGCGAAAGCAAATCTTGAAACTCAATTCTGGATTGTTTGTACCCCGTTGTGTTAACGTTAGCTACGTTGTTTGCAATAACATCAAGATAGTTCTGTTGTGCTATCATACCTGTTGCTGCTGTTGTAAGTGCTCTTAACATCTATTTTCTCCTCGTCTGGTTTATTATTTTTGGTTTATAATTATACTCTCAGCCGGCCTACTGATACTGCCGTTTCAAGCATTTGATTGTTTGTTGTTACAATTTTTGCTAAACTTTCATAGTTTCTGGTGGTATTAATCGTACTAATCATTTCTCTGATTACATTTGAGTTTGAAAGTTCAAGCATGCCCTGCTGTACAGAATACTTTTCCGCTCTCAGTTCCAGATTTGTGTCAGGGCTCTTTGGAATAAATCTTGTGTCACTTATCTCAAAGAGGTCGTCTTTGTCGGAAAAATCAAAAAGTCCGATTGTCTGCATAGGAATTTTTTGATTTCCGGCATTCATTTCTATATTACCGTTTTCGGCAACTATTATTTCTACCTTATCTCTGATTAAATCCGGGTCTAAATCTTCAGGCATCATTCTTATTCTTTTGTTTCTGACATCGAGAACATATTCGCCTTGTTTTGTAACAAGGTAATCGTCATTATTAACTATAAATGAACCGTTTCTTGTATATGAGATTTTGCCTTCCACATCTTGAAGTTTAAAAAATCCGTCACCTTCTATTGCCAAATCATAAGGATTATCGGTTTTTGTAAGTGCGCCTTGAGTGAAGTCATGAGTGTAGGTATATGATTCACTTCCTGTGCTTAGTGAGCCTAAATATCTTATTGAGTCATTGCGCAAAACTGATTCTGCCTGAGTATAAACAGCTGAGTGCATAACATCCTTGAACCTCAAAGAACCTTTTTTATACCCGACTGTATTAACGTTAGCCAGATTGTTTGCAGTATTATCGTTTGCATCCATCAAGGCAAGCATACCGTTTGCACATGATTCTAAACCTCTTACTATCATATTTTACGCTCCTCCGGACTTCATTCTATCGTACTTTGACAGAACGTTTTTAACATAGTTTTGTGTTTCCTGATAAGGAGGAATTCCTCCGTATTTTTTAACGGCATTCGGGCCTGCATTATAGGCTGCAAGCGCCAAAGACTTGTTGTTATTAAACCTGTCCATAAGTCCTTTGAGGTACTTTGTTCCGCCGTCAATGTTCTGTTCAGGGTCATAGGCGTCAATTACTCCAAGTCCTTGTGCGGTTCCTGGCATAAGTTGCATAAGCCCCATAGCGCCACATTTTGATGTAGCATTCGGATTAAATCCGGATTCTTGATTAATAACAGCTTTAACAAAGTCCGCATCAAGCCCGTTTTTGTATGAGTATTTGTCGATAAGCTCATTAATTTCAGTTTTTGAAACAGATGTGTTATCTTGCTTATGTTCTACTTTTGAATCAAGAATTTTTTGGAAGTCATTATCTGCTTGAACACCAAATGACGCAAGCGATTGAAACTGTCGCTCAATCGTTTGAATTCTCTGTAGAGCTGCATCCAAACTCGCAAGATTCATCTCACGCTTGCCTTTCTTTTATTACTTACCATCCTCCACCAGAACAAGTATTTATACTTATCCTAAGTCTACAACTATACTATATTATTTCTCTTATCAACTGACATCATTCAAATGGTTGATTTTAATAAGATGATAAATAATAACTATAAACTCATTTAATCACCTTAACATAAATTTTACTTGTCATTAAAAGTGAAATATTGTAATATATACACACAAGGAGTAATACAGTATATATCTCTCTTAGTATCAGCAGAAGTATGAAAGGCACAGTTTGAGAACAGATTTATCTGTAAATAACAGCGTGAGTTTTAATTCTTTTTATGACGGGTTCTACAAAAAACTCCCGAATAAAAACGTTAAAAATGCCGTAAAATATAATCATGTCGGACAGGCACTGGCAAGCCCGCATTGGAACAGGCTTGCTCTCGGTATCGCTGCAATATTAACTCAGCCTTGGATAGATTTTTTCAATCCAAGAGTAGACAGAGATACTGCTATTTCTTCCGCTCTAAGAACTATCGCTAAAATATGTGTATGTACAACTGTAGGATTTTGCGTTCGCGGAAGTTCCTATAAACTTGTTGAAAATTTTGCTCACGAAACGGCAAAGGAAGGCTCTACTCTGTTTACCCCTATGGAGATTCTTAAAGAAACAAACTCTGAGCTCAGAAACAGTAAACTTAAACTTCACAAAAACACGCTTTCAACAGTTATTGCACTATCTGTAATGATGTTTACAAACTTCCTTTTGGATGCGCCTTTGACTACAAAAGCCGCCAATAAGCTTTTGGGAATGTACCGTGATTACAGAGAAAAAAACAGTGAGAAAGCAGCCATTTTATTTGATGCCGAAAGTCCTTTTAAACATAAAAAAGGAGGTATAGCGGCATGAAGAATTGGACGGTAAAACAGGCAAAAAATATATCTGAATTTGTATACAAGCATCTTGAACAAGGTTCGGGTGCAATGATTCTTATGACAAGTATGCTTGGAATTGCTATGTCATCTGTCGCACAAACATTTGCAATACTTTTAAATGATAAGTATTCTATTTCACAAAAAGCATTTATGGCACCGCAAGAACTCACTGAAGGTTGTATTACTGTTCTTTCAATGTTTCTAATCACAAAACCGATTCAAAAACTTACAAAACAATATACAAAAATGGGCAAAATTCTTTCAAAAGACTTGGTTAAGTATGCAGAGAAAAACGGGTTGCTTTCGAAAAGAGGAAAGTTCGATTTTGATTTTGCCGAGAGTATTAAGAGCATAATAAAAGGTGTAGAAAATTCGGACAAATTTATTCGTTCTTCAGAAGCAGACAAAACAAAAATGCTTTCTGAACACAAAGATGCACTGCATAGCTTTCAATCTTTAGAAGATTCAACTTCTGCAATCACAACAACCGCCGGAAGTATTCTTTCTACTGCACTTATTTCGCCGCTTTTGAGAAATTATTCGGCATCATATTACCAGAAAATAAATATGGATTATTATAACAATCTGCCAAAAGGTGATGACGGAAAACCAAAAACACGATATCATAAAACTTTTAAATCGAATTATATTTTTTCTGATAATCCGTGCAAAATTTAATCAAGTTTATTATTTTCCTCTTCACAAACCTTTTTAAAAGTGATATTATTGTGTTATATACTAATTTTAGGAGAGCTTTATATATGAAAAAATTTGGATTTACTTTGGCAGAAGTACTTATAACGATGACTATAATTGGTGTTGTAGCTGCACTTACAACTCCGGCGCTATATAATAATGCGCACAATGCACAAGTAGGACCGAAACTTGCCAAAATAAAATCCACAATAGAAAATGCAAATGAACAGTTAATGCAGGTTGAAGAAGTGGGCAGGCTATCAACGCTTTTAACTGATATACCTGATGATAGTAGTATTAATCAAGAATATGTAAATATGCTTAGTACAAATATGAGATTGGAACAGGGTACACGTTCATCATCTATATCAGACTTTTATAATAATGCAATAGGTAATATAACTCTTACAGATATAGATGGTGGCCAATTGCAAGGTATTACAGATCGAAATATTATAGACGTATTGACCTGGCAGACAGTAGAAGGTGCAAATATAGGATTCGACATGCAAGCAAACAGAGGTGCTGGTAACGGGCATTGGTTTATTTATGTTGATATAAACGGTTCTTCTGGTCCAAACAGTGGTCCAAACAGATTCGGTAGGGATATATTTGCTTTTATCTTAAACAACAATGGTTCGTTAACTCCATACGGAGAGTTTAATAATGCAAATAATAACGCTTCATGGCAAAACCTTTGCCCTTCCAGAGGTCCTGTAAATAATGCTGACGCAACAGCCGGTCTTGCTTGTACCGCAACAATATTTGCTAACAATTTACAAATTACATATGATGAATAAAAGTGCTCGAACGAGTTTAAAATTTGTTAAACTATAAAATTTTTAATATGGACATAGCCATTCAATCACTTGCCCGTTTATTCACTTTATATAAAAATTTCCTCCAAACAGTTGATTTCTTTATTCCGAAAATAGTCTATGATATCGGTGGACTATAGTAGGGATGAGGTATGATAAACTCTGTATTCTTTGACGAATTGTATAAACAATATAGCTGGTATGATTCAATATTCACACCGGTTGTAGAAAATTGCAGCAAAGAATTTTTTTATGATGGGTTTGAATACAAACTCGCTTCCATAAGCACAAATATGAATGTGCTTGCACAGAATGAAACTTTTTTCGTTACTAAGGTCAAAATTAACTCCAAAAATGATGTTTATATAAGGATTTCCCAAGATGCTATAAATGTAATTCTTGACAAGGTCTTGGGGAAAAATAACAGAAAATTTGAACTTACTGAAGTGTCAGAACTGGAAGCGCGCATTATTACGGCTTTTAATGATTTTATATATGAATCACTTGCCCCAAATTTTACTATAGATCCACACAGAAGATACAATGAGATTCTGCATCTCACATATTTTGTAAAGAGTGAAAGTTCAGACAACGCTGCAAAATTCGTAATATCTGTTCCTAAAGATATTCTTTCTCCAAAAAGTATACCTGATAATGAACCAAGATTTACTGACGAAGACTTTGCAAATAGCCTTGTAGAAGTTAACCTGATACTCGGTTCAACAACTTTCCCGGTTGCGGATATTAAAAAAATTGATATCGGCGATATTGTTGTTTTTGAAAACAGTAGTTCTTCTGAAATGACACTTGTTTGTGACAACATAATACAAAAATTTCAGATTAAACCTAATGCAAATATAATAGAACCCTATGATATGGGCGGAGGTAATGATATGAGCAGAGAAAATAATACAAACTTGTGGGACAGTATACAAGTTGATATGTTAGCTGAATTTGATAAAGTCAAAGTTACTTTAGGCGACTTAAAAAGTATCGAAGAAGGCTTAATAGTTGATTTGTGTTCCGTATATGACAACAAAGTTTCTCTTAAAGTAGGCGGCAAAATTGTTGCTTCAGGTGAACTTGTAATTATAAATGACCGTTTCGGTGTAAGAGTCGAAAAGGTTAACGAGTCCGAAGCATCTCAACATAATGAAGAAAGTCTTGAAGAACCTGCTGAACCTTCTGAACCGTCTCAAGAAAACGGAAACGGGGAAAATGAAGAAGATTTTGATTACAGTGATTTTGAGGTTGATGAAGAACAGCAAAGTTGATTTTTGAAAAATAAACATTAAATAAATATAACCGATTAAATGAATTGTAGAAATATAGTGAGGATATAGATGGGATATTTAGCAAATTTTATTGTTTATACTTTAGCAATGGTAGGTGTAATTGTTGTTGCTCTTTTAGTATTTAAGAATGCAACATCAGTAGGCGGTTTTCAAAAATCCAAGTATTTGAAACTCATTGACACAATGTCTTTGGGGCAAAGAAAAATGCTCTATATAGTTTCAACCGGCACAGAAAATTTTCTTGTTGCAGGCGACAGCGATAAAACAACTTTAATTTCAAAGTTAGATAAACTCGAAATTAAAGCTGAACCAACACCACAAATCCAAAGTCAAGAAACTTTTAAAGAAACCATAGATATGCTTTCAAAACCTTGCTATATGGACAAATCGGGAATAAGAAGTACCATTGTATACAACTCATTAAAACAAGTCCATAAAAATGATGTACAGCTAACAAATACCGAAAAAAATAACGTCGGCAAAACAACAGTTCAGCAAAGCGGGCAAGCAAGACAGTCTGCTTCAGTTTTAAAAAGTCTTGCAGAAAAAATAAGAAGTTAACAGGGATAATAATTTAAGGAAAAAAATGGATAGCGCATTACAAAATATGAATCCGGTTTTACAACTGCTTACGGTTATGACACTATTTTCACTCATACCGTTTGTATTCTGCTGTATGACATGTTTTTTAAGATTTACAATAGTATTTTCACTGCTTAAAACAGCAATGGGTGTACAGGTTCCGCCTGCAATAGTAACAATCGGACTCTGTATGATTTTAACATTTTATACAATGGGTGGAGTTTTTCAACAGATGTATGAGCGAGGTTCAATTCCTTATCAAAAGAATCAAAACCTGATTGCTGCAGTCGACGAAGGCTCAAAACCATTAAAAGAATTTATGCTAAAGCAAACGCGCGAAGGTGATTTGGCGTTCTTTGTGGAACTTAAACACAAGACTCCTCCAAAATCACCTGATGATATAACAATATGGGAAGTTGCGCCGGCATATATATTAAGCGAACTCAAAACAGCATTTGAGATTGGTTTTATAGTATTTGTACCGTTCATTGTACTGGATTTGGTTGTCGCAAATATATTGCTTGCCTTAGGTATGTTTATGCTATCTCCGACAATTATTTCTCTTCCGTTTAAATTACTGATATTTATTGCAGTTGACGGATGGGCGTTAATTGTTCAAGGACTGGTGCAAAGTTATAATTAGGTAATTAACTTAGAGGAATTTAAAACAAAATGGAACTACTTACAGAATATATGGCAAAAGGTTTTATGACAATGTTATCAATATCAATGCCCTGCGTGTTGACAGCAGCGGCGATTGGTCTTATTGTTGGTATCATTCAGGCTGTAACTCAGGTTCAAGAACAAACTATTGCAGCTGCACCTAAGATATTTGCAGTATTTCTTGTAATTATTATAGGCGGTTTAGGTTTCATAAAACTTCTTACCAATTTGTTTACGGAAGGTACAAACCTCGCATTTAATACAATATCCAAAAGCGATAATTTTGTACTTCCTTCGGATTATTATAAATATACAACACCTTTTGAGAATGAAATAAAACAGGACAAATTTAAAGATGTTCCTACAGTTAATGAAATTATGAAGAATCCCGGCAAAGTTCCATATATTGACAAAGGACAGAAAATTAAGTATCAAACAGCGCCAAAAGCGCCTATGCCAAAAGGAAATTTTGTTGAAATTAATAAAATGTTAGGACGATAATTATGAAAAAATTTCTGATAATAACAGCTATTCTATGTACAGCCATATCTGTTCAGGCAAGAGAAGATTGCATAATCTCAAATTCCGAAAAACTCACAGATATCAGGATTGAACACAATGATATAATTGATGTTTTTCCGCTTATAACAATAATGAATGAAAAAAATACTCTGATTGTACATCCTTTGCGTGAAGGCAAAACAAGATTCATGGTAACAAGAGGAGGCAAAGAAAAAGTCGTTTTCAATGTAAAAGTTGAAGATGATAAAACTATTATTGATGACGTTAAAGGGTTTGACATTCTGACAGTTGATTGCCCTCCCGGATATTTTGAGTATGAATATGAGCTTGATGAACCGCCAATTATGATGAAAGAATCGAAAGAAGAATAATGGACCAGTTAGTAAGTCAAATGTCAATATTGTTTCCTGAATTCGCACGTTGGTTTTCAGCGGGCTTTATTGTATTTGCGCGCCTTCTTGGATTCATTAGGTTTGCCCCTGTTCTTAACCGTAAAGAAATTGCTCCGCCGGTGAAACTTGCTTTAGCATTCATCCTTTCGGTTATTATTACTCCTATTTTAAAGCCGGGTATGCCGCCTGCGGATATTTCACCACTGCTTTTGTTAACCCTTAACTTTGCAGCCGGAGCAATAATTGGATATATAGCACAATTGTTTATTATGGCAATTGAAGCCGGCGGAGATATGATTAATACTCAGATGGGTTTATCTTCTGCTATGGTTATGGACCCGACAACAAACAGTCAGACTTCAATTCTGAGCCGTGTAATTACTCTTTTAGGGTTACTTATATTTATTGAAGTTGGCGGGTTCTATTGGATATTTAATGCACTTATAAGAAGTTTTGAAATCTTTCCTGTTTATGCAGTTGTAATACCATTGGATAAAATTATTAACATTGATTATCTTGTAACAACGACATCAAATGTTTTATACATGGGACTTCAAATAGCGTCACCCGTGCTTTTGGCAACACTCGGACAAGATATAATTCTTGGCGTAATTTCAAAAACTGCACCTCAAGTAAACGTTTTTCAATTAAGTTTCTTATTTAAGCCGGTTTTTGGCGCTGCTATTATGATATGGATAATGCCTATTTTAATTAATACTATTTCTGAATTTTTTATATCATATGCAAATATATATTAACAAATACAAAATATTCCCAAAATTGTGATACAATTGAGCTTGTGGAGGAGAGATTATGAACAGAAAACCTGCTTGCGAACTTGAAAAGGAGCTTTTTGAAAGTGTATATGAGAAAACTCCTGATTATATAAAAAATTTAAACATGCTAAACTTTGATAATAAAGACGGGTTCTCGTTTGTTTTAAAACGTGAACATTTATATCCTCAC
>JAEEGL015725900.1_pt1 | contig 11249 bp, 7 predicted proteins | sample 9134231 | NCBI WGS metagenome assembly JAEEGL01 (sample SAMN16246548, study PRJNA631951) | gut metagenome | biome: gut microbiome; feature: rumen; material: fiber-attached | host: Bos | place: Iran: Karaj | collected 2018-10
AAGGGATATAGCTCAAAAGATCAAGGAAGAGGTCAAATACCCCGGCCAGATCAAGGTGAATCTGATCCGCGAATCAAGAGCGGTCGATTATGCCAAATAAATTTATATAGATATATAGATTATAGAGCAAGATTGAATAAACACGCGGTGTTTCGCGTTTCCCTATAGCGAACCGGGCTGTCCGATGATCGGACAGCCCGGGTCTCCTGTTTATACCGGATCAGCGCCTGTAAAGGAATTTTCTGTATACGAACGCCACGGCAAGCGCCGTCACGAACAGCCCGGCCGTGAGCAGACCCAAACCGCCGAAGATCTTTCCGAGCTTTTCGGTGTCGACGGAGCCGCCGGTCTCTTCGGCTTCTGTCGTCTCTTCGGGATCGTGCGACCTGTCGGGAGGCTCGTGCGACGCAGCGCCGGGCTGCTGCGTGCCTGTGCCGGGCTCCGGGGGTTCTGTCTCCTCCGACGTGGCCGGCAGGGTATCCGGCGCCGGCGGCTCCGACGTCTCCGGGGGCTGCGTCACGGGAGCCTTGACACCGGCGAGCACAAATGTCGCAATCCCGCCCGGGAATCCGCCGGGCAGGGCGGTGTCGAATTCGAATCTGCCGTCCTGCGGCAAGGCGAAGAGCACTCCGTCGCCCGTGAACAGCAGATATTTGACATATTCCGGGTGGGCCGCGGCGTCGAAGCCGAGGACGGCCTTCGCATCGCCTGACGGGAGCTTTGCGCCTCCGGGGAGCTTGAATTCGGCCGAGAAGACCGAGATCACGGTCCCGTCGCGCTCGCCGGCGGCGGCGGCGTACTTATCTCTTTCGGCGTTCGTAAGAACGGGCAGGATGTCGGTGAACGCAAGTTCGGTACCCGCGGGGAAACAGCTGTCTTCGGTCATGCCTCCGTCCTTCAGCGTCACGCTGAAGCGGCCGTCCGCCGATACCGCCCTCGCCGACAGCGGGGGAATGTCCTCTCTCTCGGCAAATCCGCACACCGTGCAGGTCCGGCTCTTCTTCCCCGCCGTTCCCGGAGTCGCGGGGACTTCGGTCACCCAGTCGCCGAACTTGTGTCCGGTCGCGGGTATGATGCCGGTGCTGACGATCTGTCCGCAGACCGAGCAGAGCACCCTCGTCGAACCCGACGCGGTGCATGTGGCGGGTGTGACGGTCTCGGGAGCCGAGGCAGTGTGCACGTGCGCGGCCGACAGGACGATATTTATCCCGAATCCCGCGCTCACGCCCCTGGCCGTCGCGGTGACGGTCCCGGCGCCCAGTTTCGACGAATCGAATCCCGTATATTTAACTTCGTCCGCGGCCGGGGTCTCGGCGCTGCCGTCGTTGTATACGACAGACAGTTCGATGCCGGACGGGTCGAATGGATCGCCGTCGCCGTACTCTGTCTTCGCCGGCGCCTTCACTATCTTAAGCGACGCCGGAGCTCTCGCGATCACCTTCACGTTGAAGGATGCCGTGAACTGCTTGCCGTCCGACCGTAGCACGACGGTTATCCTGTGGCTGTTCGAGGCCTCGGAGAGGTCGGTACCCGAAAAGGTCACGTCGGGCGTGACGTCCTCGGTGTATCCGTTGTTGTATGTTGCCATGACCGAGATCCCGTCGCTCGAGAAGATCTGTCCGGTATAGTACGAAGTCCGGTCGGGCAGCTTCTTCACGGTTATGAACGAGACCGACGGCCTCACTATGCTCACGGTGAACGTCACGGGGCTGCCGCCCTCGGGGTACGTCACGGTGACCTCGCAGCTTCCGGCGGTGTAGGCGTCGAATCCCGAGCACCAGTCCTCCCTCACGGCGGCGCTCTCGACTCTCCCGTCGCTGTACTCTATCAGCAGTTCGGCACCCGCGACCGAGAGGTCTTCTCCGACGTAATATTCGGTTTTATCGGGCGCTTTGCCGATCCTGACGCCGGTTATGACGGCGCTCACTATGGGCACCTCCGGCGTCGTGTCCTCGCCCGACGTCGCGGCCGCCGAAACGGCCGCGGCGCAGAACGCGGCAAGCAGCGTCAGCGCCGCGGCGAGGATCCGCCGCAGGTACAGACGGCGGGTGTTTTTCATTTGTATTCGGGGAGCCAGCCTTTGTGAGCCTCGATGAGGTCGTCGCAGAGCGCCACGATATCGTCGATCGAGAGCTCGGCGGCGGTGTGCGGCTCCATCATCGCGGCCTGGTAGATGCATTCGCGGCGTCTGGTGACCGCGGCCTCGATGGTGAGCAGCTGGACGTTTATGTTGGTGCGGTTCATCGCCGCGCATATCTCGGGCAGAGGGCCGACGTGAGTCGGCTGGATGCCGGCCCTGTCGACGAGGCAGGGCACCTCGACGCACGCCTCGGCGGGCAGGTTGTCGATAAGCCCGGTGTTGAGGACGTTTCCGCCGATGCGGTACGGCCTGTTCGTGACGACGGCCTCCATGATGTAGGAGGCGTATTCGCCGGTGCGGACGTGCTGGACGTCGTTCGAAACGTATTTCTCGCGGTCCGCCTTCCAGCGGTTGATCTGGTTCACGCAGCGGCGCGGATATTCGTCGAGCGGGATGCGGTATCTGTCGATGAGCTCGGGGTATTTGCTCTTTATGAAGAAGCAGTTGTACTCGGCGTTGTGCTCGCTCGATTCGGTGACGTAATAGCCGAACCTGCGGATGTATTCGAGTCTGACGAGGTCGCGGAAGCCCTCGGGCGGGTTTTCAAGTATCCCGCGGGCGCGGCGTCTGATCTCGGGATAGAGGTCGTTGCCTTCGGCGTCGCGGCACTCGAGGAGGAACGCCATGTGGTTGATGCCGGCGATCTTCTCGTACACGGGGGCCGCCGGCTCCATGCCGAGTTCGCGGAAGAGAGTCCTCGTGCACACCTGCACGCTGTGGCAGAGACCGACGGTCCGGATACCGGTATACCTCTGCATGTAGCCCGCGAGCATGGCCATCGGGTTGGTGTAGTTGAGGAAGAGGGCGTCGGGACAGACGGCGGACATGTCCTCGGCGAAGTCGGACAGCACGGGAATGGTCCGGAGCGCCCTGAAGATGCCGCCGATGCCGAGGGTGTCGGCGATCGTCTGGCGGAGTCCGTATTTCTTCGGGACCTCGAAATCGGTGACGGTGCACGGCTCGTAAAGCCCGACCTGGATGGCGTTGACGACGAACGAGGCGCCCTTCAGCGCTTCCCTGCGTTCGCCGACGCCGAGATATTTCCTGACGGTCGCCCTGTTCCCGTTGATGTTGCGGTTGAGGGAGCAGACCATAGTGTAGGATTCTTCGAGTCTTTCGGGATCGATGTCGTACAGAGCGATCTCGGAATCGCAGAGAGCGGGAGTCAGCATGACGTCCCCGAGGACGTTCTTGGCAAAAACGGTGCTTCCGGCACCCATGAAGGTGATCTTTACCATTTCTGATTATCCTTTCGGTTTTTCTCTTTTCTTCTCTTCCGTCCGCTGTCCGCTGTCCGCTGTCCGCTGTCCGCACGGGCGGCGCGCGTACGGAAATTAATCCTTTATAAGTGTATACCAAATCAGGTCAAAAGTCAAGTTTTTTGTCCGCCTCTCCTCATTTTTCTTGACTGACGCGGTGGTTTGTAGTAAAATATAGATGTATTATTATAACTTTGGAGGGACTGATCTCAGATGACACCCGACAGACTGATCAAACTGATAGAAGACGGTTTTCTCGACCGCAAACTTGCGGGGATATACGGCACCGACGCTACAGAAGCCCAGCGGGCAAGATACATCTCGCTTCTCGGCGAGTTCATGAAGCGCTACGGCGACGGCCGCGACGTCGCTCTCTTCTCGGTTCCCGGACGCAGCGAGCTCTCGGGCAACCACACCGACCACAACCACGGGAAGATCCTCGCTGCGGCGGTCAGCATCGACATCATAGCGGTCGCCGCCCCTTCGCGCGGCAGCCTGATCAGGGTCAAGAGCAAAGGCTTTCCCGAGGACACCGTCGACATCTCAGAATACACCGGACCCGACTCCTCGAAATTCGGCACCTCCGCGGCTCTGATCGCAGGGATCGTCCGCGGCTTCCGCGATAACGGATTCCGCGCCGGCGGATTCGACGCCGTCACGACCTCCGACGTGCTCGGCGGCTCCGGACTTTCGTCCTCCGCCGCCTTCGAGGACATGATCGGCACCATAATCTCGTGCTTCTTCAATGAGGAGAGCGCGGACCCCGTGACCGTCGCGAAGATCTCGCAGTACGCCGAGAACGTCTTCTTCGGCAAGCCGTGCGGCCTCATGGACCAGCTGGCGTGCGCGTCGGGCGGGATAATATCGGTGGATTTCCTCGACCCGAAGAACCCAGGCATCGAAAAGGTGGACTTCGACCTGACGGCCGCCGGATACAGCCTCTGCATAATAAACACCGGCGGCAATCACGCCGACCTCACCCCCGACTACGCCGCCGTCCCCGCCGAGATGAAGGCGGTCGCCGGCGCCTTCGACGAGGAGGTCCTCCGCGACCTGCCCGAGAAGGAGTTCATGTCGTCGCTGCGCGAACTCCGGGCGAAATGCGGCGACCGCGCCATACTGCGCGCGATGCACTTCTACGACGAGAACAGGCGTGTCGCCGCGCAGGCGGATGCCCTGAAGTCGGGAGACCTCGCGTCCTTCCTGCGCTTTGTCCGAGAGTCGGGAAATTCATCGTTCCGCTGGCTGCAGAACGTATACACACCGAACAACGTATCCGAGCAGGGGCTGTCGCTGGCTCTCTGCCTGTGCGAGAAGTATTTCGCGAATACGGGGATCGAGGCCGCCTGCAGGGTCCACGGCGGAGGATTTGCCGGGACGGTGCAGGTATTTCTGCCGACCGGCGAAGCGCCCGGCTTCACCGCCTTCATGTCGGAGGTCTTCGGCGAGGGCTCCTGCCATATACTCAAAGTACGCCGCGCCGGAGCGGTACGCGTGTTCTGAGCCATGGCGAAGGACAACGACTCGAAAAAGACCGCCGCGGGAGCCCCCCGCGGGCTTACGCCCGACGGCAAAAGGCTGGCGCTCATGCTTATCGCGGCCGTCATCGCGTCCGCGACGCTCTATTTCGTCCTGGTGGGATTTGCCCGCCTGTGGAAGCCCGCGGTGATCGTCTGGACCGCCGCTGCTTCGGTCACGATCATAGCGTATTTCATAATAAACAAAGGTTTCACCGAAAACGGGATCACCCCGGAGATGCTGCCCGACTCGATGAGCGAAGAGGAAAAGGCCGCTTATATCGAAAAGTCGCTGGGCAGAAAGAAAAAGAGCAGGTGGATGCTCGTCGTGTTCATCGCGCTGATATTCCCGCTTGCCGCCGACATCTTCAGGCTTTTCGTTTTCGAACGCCTCCTCCCCGAAGGCATCGCCGGGCTGTTCGGAAAATGACCGTCCCGGCGGCCGGCAGCTGACTCACACCCGCGCCACGGAGTCTCACTTGAAAAATAAAGTCATACTCAGAAACATAATATCAAGGACCGCCGCTGCGGCGTTCTTCCTGCTCGTCTGCGGGGCGGTCTTCCTCTTCTCGCTCGGGATACTGAAGCTGCCCTTCACCGGTCCCGGGCCGTCTGTCGTGCCTCCGGCGATCGACAGCGCCGAGCTCAGCCGCATCGAGGAGACGATAAAGAACCTCACCGAAGGCCAGAGCGTTTCGGGGATCACGCTGCCGCCCGAAGACTCCTCGGCAGGCTCGGGAACATCGGATGCCGTCACATCGGATGCCGGAACATCGGATGCCGGCACCGACGGCCCCGCCGATCCCCCGTCGCCGTCATACATGACGCTCGGGGAGAGCCTGAAGCAGCGCTACCGCCAGACCTGGGACGACTGGGGGACCCGGTCCGCCCTCGCGAAGGTCGGGATCCCCGACCTGCCAGCGGAGTACACGCTCGGAAACGAGAAGACGCTGACTCTCGTCGTTCCGCTGACATACGAGGACAACGGACTGCAGTTCAAGTCGTACGAAAAGCGGATCGAACAGCGCGCGGCAGTCGAGCTTTATATGGGTTATATCATCGTCGACGGAGGAAAAGGCGACGCGGTATCCCCGTTCCCGGAACCCGTCACCGACCCCGAGACGGGCGCCGTGTCGGTGCTGCCCGCGCCGGCGGAGGAGCGGAAACAGCTGACAAAGACGCAGCGGCTCTTCATATACGCCTCCGACGGCAGCCTGCTCGGCATATATCCGGCCTCCGACGTCGTCCCGGCGAACACGAGGGACACGCAGGACAGGGCCCTCTTCACATACGGAAACAGGTACTATTACATAGATCCCGCGACGGGCAGCTTCATCGAGTCCGACTATATCGACGAGCGCGACGGCCGCGGCATGTATTTCGACTACGACCCCGACTTCGGCAAGGCCGACAGCGCGTACAAAAAATGGTCGACTTTCGAAGACGTGCTGCTCTCCTACACCATCGACACCTACTATGTCTACGTCAGGTTCGTAGTTGACCACAGGCTGGCGAGACAGGTCTACGAGGCCGACCCCGAGTTCGCCGAGATCGTCGCGAAGCCGGTAAGGCCGGGCGCGTACTACAACCGCCCCTTCGCCGAGATGCTCAAGATCGCGAAGCGCCAGATCGAGGCCGACAGCAGGGCCGCGCTGACGGCCACCGCCGCGCCGGACACGACTCTCTCGCCCGAGATCACGCTGTCTCCGGATATGACAGGGCCGGAAGGCACCGGGACCGGCCCCGAAGGAACGCAGATCACGGCGGAGCCGGGCACCGGAGAAGCTCCGGAAACCGGCACGGCTTCGCCCGACGCCTCAACAACAGATCCCGGCGCTACGACAATTGATCCCGGTGCCTCGACAATTGATCCCGGCGCTACGACAATTGATCCCGGTGCCTCGACAATCGATCCCGGCGCCCAGACGACGCTGCCCGACGTACAGACTACGGTTCCCGGCGCCTCAACGGAGGTTCCCGATGTCACCGGCGGGGCTCCCGACATCACTTCGGCGGTCCCCGACGTCACCGGCGGATCACCCGACATCACCACGTCTTCCCCCGATGAATCGGGCGGCGACATAACGACCGAGCCGGAGCCGACAGAACCCGCCGGGTCGACCGAAGAGCCCCACAAGATCATCGACGTCTCGCTCACCTTCCCGTCGTGGCGCTTCATATACGGCCGGACCGAGCCCGTTCCGGACCCGGAAAAGACCACCACGCTCACCCAGAGCACGTCGGTATACATGGACCAGACCATCTCATGGGCCACTCAGTACCCGTACGCCAAAGCCTACGCTATGCGCCAGGGACGCGGATATACCGTCGACGACAACGGCTTCGTCCGCATCGTCAACGCATACGGCGGAACGGCCGTCTACGAGAACCGCAACTACTACCCCGAGCACCACGAGGTCGGCACATACGTCCGCAGCTTCTACATCGAGCCGTTCGAGCGCGACATCAGCAGGCTCGGACACTTCTTCTACGACAACGGATACATACGCATGCGCCACGTCGAGGTGCAGACATACAACCCGAACATCTATATCACCGACGAGGACATACTAGTCGATCTGTACGGCAACAGATACGAGCTGCCGGCCGGATTCGAGCTCGTCGCGTATTCCGACGGCGTGATCCTCCTCAAGCGGGGAGATCTGTACGGATGCTATCACGTCGACGGCTACTGGGTCGCCCAGCCGCAGTACAGCTACGCCGAGCCCTTCGTCGAGGGGCTGTGCGTGCTGGGGCTGTCTGACGGCACGAAGGGTGTCATCGACACGTCGGGAAAGATCGTCATTCCCTTCAGATATACCCGCATCACCTCCGCCTCCTCCGGGATCATCGCCTGCTATTCGGAACAGAACGGCTGGGAGATCCTCTCGAAGGTCGCGAAGTGACTGTGACGCCCCCCGGAGCCGCCGCCAGGAGGTGCGCTCCGCCCGCGCGGGACCGCCCGGCATAAAAAACGCCGGCGGGCCGTGACCGATATTTTTCACATATACATAAGGAGACTACGGAATGGACCTTCAATCACTGCTTCATTCTCTCGAAAACTGCCCCTGCGGCAAAACACACACCTTCGACACAAAGGTGGTCGAGATCTTCAGCGGACTTACCGCGCACACCGGCGAGATACTTGAAAAAGCCGGATTTCCCAGAAAAGTGCTGCTCGTCGCCGACGACAACACCTTCGGCGTAGCCGAGAAGGAAGGCCTCACAGCCTCTCTTGCGGCTTCCGGATTCGAGCTGAAGAAACTGATCTACCGCAACATGAAATACGCCCGCGTCGAACAGGTGAGAGAGGTGGAGGCGCTTGCCGGCGACGTCGACGGCATAATCTCGGTCGGCACCGGCTCGCTCAACGACATCTGCCGCGTATCGTCGTTCGAGCTCGACAAAAAGTTCTGCATCTTCGCGACGGCGCCGTCGATGGACGGATTCGCCTCGGATACCGCCCCGATCATAGAGAACAACTTCAAGAATTCCTGGAAGGCAAGGCAGCCGATGGTCATACTTGCCGACACAAAGATTCTCGCCGAGTCGCCGGCCGAGCTCAAGGCGGCGGGATACGGCGACATGGTCGCCAAATACATAGGCATACTCGACTGGCGCATCTCGAATATGCTGATCGACGAATACTACTGCGACAGAGTCGCCGGTATCACGCTCGACGCGCTGGAGAAGTGCATCGCACTGACCGACAAGGTCACCGCTAACGACGAGGAGGCCGCCGGCGCCATCATGGAGGCGCTCGTGCTCTCCGGACTCGCGATGAAGCTCGCGATGTCGTCGAGGCCCGCCTCGGGCGCAGAGCACGTCGTGTCGCACTACTGGGAGTGCTACAAGGTCACCCGCGGGATCTGGCCCGAATACCACGGCAAGAAGGTCGGTGTCGCGACGCTCCTCATCAACCGCATCTACCGCAACGTGGCAGAGAGAGTAAAAAAGATCGATCCGGTGAAGGATGACCCCGACTGGACCGATATATATGCACATTTCACGCCCGATCAGATCCCGGACGTAAAGAAACTCAACAACCCGAGCATAACCGACAAGGTGGACCTCGAACGCCTGAAGAAGTGCTGGCCCGAGATCCGGAAGCTCATACTCGACAGCCTTCCCGACAACGGTGTCCTTCTCGACGAAATGAAACGCGCCGGCTGCGCGACGGAACCCGCGGAAGTCCACGTTGATCCGCAGCTGCTCGCCGACGGTCTTCACTATCATGCCTATATGCGCTACAGGATACTGCTCACGAGGCTGATGCCTATGATCGGCATCGACCCCGTGGACTATCTCGACTGACCGCTGACAGTCAGCCGGCCGACTGATATCAGCTGCCGGCTGTGCCGGCCTCGATCTTCTCTACAAGATCGGCTATGAGCCCTTCGTCGTTGGAGCAGAGACAGAGGCCGGCCGCTTTTTTTACGTCATCCCCGGCGTTCGATGGACAGACGCCCACGTCTGCCGCCCGCAGCATGGTTATGTCGTTCTCGTAGTCGCCGCAGGCGAAGACGGTCACCGGCCGGCCGCACTGCCTCTCGCAGTAGGCGCGGAGCCCAGGCAGGCTCTTTGCCTTCGTGACGCCCGCCGACTGGATCTCGAGATGGTTCTTTCCCGATTTGCTGACCGTTATGCGGTCTCCGAAGCGTTCGGTGATGAGCGGCCTTATCGAGTCGAGCCTGCCGCATTCTCCGCGGATGACTATCTTGTACCAGACATACTTTCCCCACTCGCGGGGGTCTGCGATCAGGTATCCGCCCTCGTAGCATGAATTTATGTCGTCCGTGACCATCGAACAGTCGGACATCTCGGCCTCCGACGTGAGGAAGCCGGAGCGTGACGAGATGCGGAAGCCGGTGTCGCGGCTGATGCTCTTGACGAAGGAGTGGATCTCCATCCCGAGCCCCGAGTCGATCGGATGCTCCTCAATGATATCCCATTCGCCTTCCCCTTCGCTTCCGCTTTTCCACGCTCTGATGTCGCAGAGCAGCGCGCCGTTGCAGGCGCTCATCGGGGCGTTCACGAGTTCGGCCGCGACCGGCAGGTCCTTCATCATGTTGCAGTGCATCCTGCCCGTCGCGAGGGTGAAAAAGCCGCCTCCGGCCTTGAAGCGCTCCACCGCCTCGAGATTGCGCGGGACGAGCCTGCTGTCCTTCCCGAAAAAGGTCCCGTCGAGGTCGGTTATTATGAGGATGTCGCTGAAGTCGCGGAGTCTGCCATTCCCCGCCGGGGAGATCTCTTTCATATTCCGTCGGTATCCTTGTGTGAATTATACGCGGGCCATTCCGGGCCCGCTGTTTTATTTGTCCGGAGTCTCAGAACTCTATCAGCGCGACGCCGTTTTTCGGCAGTCTGCCGGCGTTCGCCGCCCAGGACATGAGCCTGTTTTCGTCCATGATCCAGTATTTCGCGCCGGTCAGATTGACGCCGGAGAAGGTGAGGCTCTGTTCGTGTCCGGTCAGGTTCGACACCATAACGGCGTGCTTTCCCCCGTCCCTGTCTGCCGCGGCGACGGCGTAGATCCCCGGAGTGTCGCAGGAGAGCTCCACCTGCGTGCCGAGCCTGTACAGCTCGTTGAACGCCGCCATGGCGTAATATCCGTATGTCGGTATATCCTTCATGCTGTCGAACAGGGCGGAATAGGTCCCCGACGAGCGCATGTCGTATATGCACATGATGTCGACGCACTTCTTGTTCTGCATCGCCAGCATCATTGCCGCGACCTCGGCTCCGTGGTGCGCGGTGCCCCTCTCTCTCGGGCAGGGATTCCATTCGTTTATATGAGTGGGAAGCCCGGCAAAGCCGGCCTTTTCGAGCTCGTCGGCCACAAAGTCCGCCCAGACCTCGGTATCGCGGGTGCAGGCGTAGCTGTGCCACGAGAAGAAATCGATCGGGCAGTCATGCTCCTTCACATACGCGAAGAAGTTCTTAAAGAAGGACATGAAGTGTTCGGGGCCGTGATTGCCCCTCGCCAGTCTATGCTCCCTGCGCTCCGGGGTCTCCGTCAGGTAATAGAAGCCGCACGAGGAGTATCCGCCTATTCTGGCTTCGGGAAATCTCGCTTTGAGATGCTTCGACGCGACCTCGTATAGCCTGAAATAGTCCTCGTCGGTGCCCGTCCACATCTCGTTCGTGTATTTCGGTCCGACACCGCCGTTCTCGGGTTCGTTCCAGATCTCCCAGTAGGTGATCGGGAAGCGGTATCCGCCTGCCCAGCCGCGCAGATAGTGCGCCATGATGTGCTCGCAGATCCTCGCCCACTTGCCGAAATCGCGCGGAGGATCGATCCTGTAGCTGGTCACTCCGGCGTGGTTCTCTATC